>JAEEGF011541813.1_pt1 | contig 21723 bp, 10 predicted proteins | sample 9134171 | NCBI WGS metagenome assembly JAEEGF01 (sample SAMN16246542, study PRJNA631951) | gut metagenome | biome: gut microbiome; feature: rumen; material: AP-attached | host: Bos | place: Iran: Karaj | collected 2018-10 | reverse complement strand
GTGTCCCACTTGAGGTTTTCGGGTACTTCGCTTCGTTTCTTTAATGTCTCTGCCATTGTATTCTCCTTTTTTGTTGTGGGATGAGTGGGCCATGGGGACGGAGGTAGTGGTCCATTTTTAGAAAAAATGGACCACTACCTCCGTCCCCATGGCCCACTCATCCCACAAATATCTTAATTCACCGAACGATTGCCGGCGATGACTTCTCTGTAGTCTTCCAGGTTCTTCTTGAGCAGGGTAGGGATCTGCAGTTCATAGGGGCACCTGGAGAGGCAGACTCCGCAGTTAACGCAGGAATCGATCTTATCCATTTCAGCCTGCCAGTAATCTGAAAGCCAGGAAGCGCTTGGGGCTCTGCGCAGCATCAGCGACATTCTGTTGCACTGGTTGATCTGGATACCAACTGTGCAGGGAAGGCAGTAGCCACAGCCTCTGCAGAAATCTCCCATGAGTTCCTTTCGCTCTGAATCTATAAAAGCAGTGATCTCCGCATCCATGGAAGGGGTCTCGTCCATATATGAAAGCCACTCATCCAGCTCTTTTTCCCTCTGGATTCCCCAGATGGGAACGGCGTTGTCGAACTGGCTGATAAAGGCCATGGCCGCCTTTGAATTGGTAATGAGGCCGCCGGCCAGGCCCTTCATGCTGATAAAGCCCATGTTGTGCTCTATGCAGTCCTTAATGAGGTCAGTTTCCTTGTCGGTGGCAAGATAGCTCATGGGATACTGAAGGGTCTCGTAGAGTCCTGATTCAATAATCTCTTTTGCAATGCCAATCTTGTGACAGGTTCCCGCTATGTGGCGGATTTTGCCCTGCTTTTTGGCCTCGACCATACACTCGTACATGCCGGTGCCATCTCCGGGCTTGTAGCACTGCCCCATCATGTGGAACTGATAAATATCGATGTAATCAGTCTTTAATTTGGTGAGAGATGTCTCAAGATCCTTCCGGAAATCCTCAGGGGTCTTGGTCGCCGTCTTGGTGGCAATTATAATGTCCTCTCTCTTGACATAGCCTGTGCCAAAGGCCTCTCCGACCTTCTCCTCGCTGTCGCTGTAGGCCCTTGCGGTGTCAAAAAATCTGAATCCGCCGTCGTAGGCTTTTCTCAGGAGCTTAACTGCTTCCTCCAGCGTGACTCTCTGGATGGGAAGAGCACCGAAGCCGTTCTGAGGCACCGTAATTTCGGTGCTTCCAAGTGTGATGTTCTTCATTTTCCGTCTCCTCTCTAATGTCTTTTCTGCCAAACCATAAAAGACACCAGCTCTTTTAAAGGACTGGTGTCTTCTCTGGTAATCTGTTTATGAATCAGGGTATCTCAGATAAATTTCTCTTCATTACATACGGAACATCTTCCCCTGCCACCCTTAAATACATAGAATTTAGTATCCTTCTTGCAGTTTTTGCAGTATGAGATAGCAGTCTGAGCGTTCTTATTACCCTCAAGATTTATTCCGCCATTTACCATATCAAGATCTTTTAAATCAAGCTCATTTCCATTGTACATAATATATATTCTCCTTTCAATTATTCCGCCAAAAGTTTATTCCTATCTTCTCTATAATTCTTTATACGAAAGAAATCAGTCCATGGCAATTTAAATATTTATAAAGATATTCCGACTAGTTTATTTTTATTTTATATATTTAGTATATAATCTAATAAACAATACAACATATAGTATTGATCTTTTTTTCAGATAAAGGAGGGAAAGAATATGCAGCATTCATATTCACATCCTAAAACAATAGATGCAGTAAAATTTAATGGAAGATACGTTGATCCGATAGTTTTCCGTGCCAGGATCAAAAGCATCGCTTCTGCCGGTGTAATTCTCGGAGCGGGATTTTTGTCTGCAATTCTTCTATTTATGTAACATCTATATTATACACCGAAGACATACTATCGCCCAAGCGTTCCGCTTCGGGTGTTAATTAAAGGCTTAATTTCTTCTCAATTTGGGAGTTGTCTATGGGGCAACGCCCTTATTTTTTTCTGTATTTTCTAGATTTATTTCTTCCATGACAATTATTAAGAAAATATTAACTTTTTCTTAAAAACATATTTACTTTTTCAAACGTTTAAGTTAAGATATTTATTGAATTTACTGACAATTTTGAGCGTTTTTAATGTTATGTGTATATAATTTTGTCTTTTTTCAGAAAACTGTTTTTACACACCCTCGATAAAATCTAGCATTCCACTATATTTCGTGGAAACTTATACGATTTAGTTGGTACTTTTGATACCAGGCGCGCAGGTATCTTATGTTACATTACATTTTTAAGGAGGTCGTGTTATGCATAAATTCTCGAGAGTTTTATGCAAGAAAGTTTTGGCGGGGACATTATCTGCACTGATAGCAGCTACAGGTTTCTCTTTTCCGTCAATTCATGCGGAAGCTGCAGGCTCCTACAATTACGGAGATGCACTCGCAAAATCCCTGCTGTTCTATCAGCTGCAGGAATCTGGTAAGCTTTCTGAAGAAACCTTATCCAGAACAAACTGGAGAGCCGACTCAGGCCTGAACGACGGAGCAGATAATGGTCTTGATCTTACAGGCGGTTGGTATGATGCCGGAGATAACGTTAAGTTCAATCTTCCTATGGCATACTCTTCCATGATTCTTGGATGGTCCTATCTGAATAATCCTAAGGCTTATTCACAGTCAGGCCAGACAAAATGGATACTCCACGATATCAAGTGGGCAAATGATTATTTCGTAAAATGTAACCCTGATGCACATACCTACTACTATCAGGTAGGCGATGGCGGCAAGGATCACGGTTTCTGGGGCGCTCCTGAGCTTGTAGAGCTCAAGATGGACAGACCTTCCTACAAGGTTGGCGACACAGCTTCAAACGGTGGTTCCTGCGTTACTGGTGAGGCTGCTGCTTCTCTTGCAGTTGCATCATTAGTATTAAAGAACACAGATGCTTCAAGAAGTGCTACATATCTTGAGCACGCTAAGACACTGTTTAACATGGCTGATAAGGCTAAGAGTGACGAGGGCTACACAGCAGCCAGCGGATTCTACACCTCATACAGCGGATTCTATGATGAACTTGCTCTTGCAGCTTGCTGGCTCTACAAGGCAACAGGCGACAAGACATACCTCACAAAAGCAGATCAGTACGCTAATAACTTCGGCGCAGAGTTCCAGGGTGGCACAGATATGGCTTACTCATGGACAATGTCATGGGATGACACACACATGGGCGCTTGCCTCCTCCTTGCTGAACTTACAGGTAAGGAAAAATACTACAAGGCTATCGAGAACAGTATCGATTGCTGGAATGGCAAGTTAGAGGGATCAAATCCTATTACTATCTCTCCCGGTGGACTTTCATTCCTTAGCCAGTGGGGATCAGTACGTTACGCTAACAACCAGGCATTCATCGATGCTATTTATACAGGTCTTCCAAAGGCTGACAGCAAGCACATCGCTGATGCTAACGCTTACATTGAGAGAACAGTTAACTACACACTTGGCAGCTCAGGTCAGAACTTCATGGTTGGCTACAACTCACAGTCACCTAAGAACCCTCACCACAGAGCAGCACATGGTTGCTGGTCAAACAACCTCAATGCAGAGCCTGCTACATCAAGACACACACTTGTTGGTGCTGTTGTAGGCGGACCTAGCGGAGCAAATGACAGCTACAAGGATGATCGTAGCGACTATATCGCAAACGAAGTTGCTTGCGATTACAATGCAGGTTTCACAGGCGCTTGCGCTTACCTCTATGAGAAGAACGGTTACGGTTCAGTTGCTACTCCTTCAGCTATCGAGAACACAGATGGAAAAGAATTCGTTCTTAAGGCTGGCATCAATGCTCAGAACAAGAACAACAAGATCAACTTTGTAGAGATCAAGGCTGTTATCGAGAACCACACAGCTTGGCCTGCAAGATTGACAGATAACCTTACACTTCGTCTTTACTTTGACCTCAGCGATATTATCGCACAGGGCTACAAGGCATCAGACATGGCTGTTTCTACAACATACATGCAGCACAAGGTAAAGATTTCCGGATTCAAGGCTTCTGACAAGGCTGGCATCTACTATGTTGATGTTAACCTCGACGGCGCTCAGATCTATCCCGGCGGACAGAGCGAGTGCAAGTGCGAGCTTCAGCTCAGATTCACAGCTCCCGGTAAGTGGGATTATTCAAACAGCCCTTGCGTAAAGGGACTTGGCGGCACAAGCAACAATCAGATGACTACTCCTGACGGAATGCAGCTCTTTGAGGGAACAAAGCTTGTTCTTGGCGAAGGCTTCGTAGCTCCTGATCCAGTTGTAGTTGACGATCCTGTCATCGTTGATCCCGATCCGGTTGTTCCAGATCCTGTTGATCCTGTAGATCCTGATCCGGTTGACCCTGAGCCTGTTGATCCTGATCCTGTTGACCCTGAGCCTGTTGATCCTGATCCTGTAGATCCCGAGCCTGTTGATCCTACTCCAGTTGATCCTACTCCTGTAGATCCCGATCCGGTTGACCCTACTCCTGTAGATCCCGATCCTGTTAACCCTGTTGAGCCTGCAACAAGCCTTACAACCTCATACACAATCAACAACTGGGGTTCAGGTTACCAGGTACTTATCAAGGTTAAGAACGATACAAAGAAAAAAGCAGAAACTTGGACACTTAAAGTTAACAAAGACGACGTTGGAATTGATTCCAGCTGGAACGTAAAGATTAAAGAAGAAGGCAAGTATTATGTAATCACTCCTATGGAGTGGAACTCAGTGATCGAGCCTGGCAATGCAGTTGAATTTGGTATCCAGGGCTCCTCTCACATCAAGGACAAAGTTGAAGTATTCGCAGAAGGCGAAGTTAAGAACGATGATCCTGTAGTTACTCCTGATCCGGTTGATCCTCAGGATCCAGACGAACCCGACGAACCAATCGTTATCGTTGATCCCGATGAGCCTGATCAGCCTGAAGAACCCGATGATCCTGTAGTAGTTATCGTTGATCCTGAAGATCCTAACCCAACTCCTGCAGATGCCATCGAAGGTGATGACTGGCTTCACACAGACGGATCAAGAATCCTTGACCAGAACAACAACGAAGTTTACCTTACAGGTGCAAACTGGTTTGGTTTCAACTGCTCAGAGAGAGTTTTCCACGGCTTATGGAATGCTAACATGAAGAACGTTGTTGAAGGAATGGCTGACCACGGTATCAACCTTGTACGTGTTCCGATTTCAACAGAACTTCTTCTTGAGTGGAAAGCAGGCAAGAAGATCAAAGTTAACATCAACTCCTATGCTAACCCAGAGCTCAAGAGAGCTGACGGTTCAGACATGGATTCAAGAGAGATCTTCGATGTTTTCGTTGCACTTTGCAAAGAGAACGGTATCAAGATCATGATGGACTGCCACAGTGCAGACGCAAACAACTCTGGTCACAACTACAATGTATGGTATGGCCCTAAGGGCTTCACTACACAGGACTGGATCGATGGATGGACATGGTTTGTAAATGAGTACAAGAACGATGACACCATCATCGCATGCGACCTTAAGAACGAGCCTCACGGCAAATATTCACAGGCTGATTCAAATGCAGCTAAGTGGGATGATTCAACAGATGAGAACAACTGGCGCTATGCAGCCAGCCGCTGCGGTAAGGCCATCCTCAACGTTAACCCTAAGCTCCTTATCATGGTAGAGGGTATTGAGGAAACTCCAAGAGCAGGTTATACATACAACTCAGGTACTCAGAATCCTAACGCTTCTGAAGCAGAGCTTAAGTACTATGGCGGATGGTGGGGTGGAAACCTCAGAAATGCCGGCAAGTATCCTGTAGATCTTGGAAGATATCAGAGCCAGCTCGTATATTCACCTCACGACTACGGCCCACTTGTTTATAAGCAGACTTGGTTCGACAAGAACTTCAGTGAAAAGACACTTTTGGATGATGTTTGGTATGACAGCTGGTTCTACCTTCAGGATCAGGACATTGCTCCTCTTCTCATCGGAGAATGGGGCGGCTTCATGGATGGCGGCGACAACGAGAAGTACCTCAACATTATGGCTAACTTCATCGCTAAGAACCACATCAGCCACACCTTCTGGTGCATCAATCCTAACTCAGGTGACACAGGCGGACTTCTTAAAGACGACTGGGCAACATGGGATACTGCAAAGTATAACATGATGAAGAAGACTCTCTGGTCAGATTCCAGAACAGGCAAATTCGTTGGTCTTGACCACGAAGTACCTCTTGGAAAAGGCGGAGAGACAGTAACACAGTTCTACAAATAAATGAAATAGAATAAAAAAGAGTCGGTTCTTACTTCTGTTTGAACCGGCTCTTTCATTTTATTTTTTCTTAGTGATCAAATCCTTAAGATCTTCAGCTTTTATTCTCAAATTCGGTTTTAATTCCTTATTTCTCAGGGCCCGCAAAACATATTTGGTGGCATCTTCTCTCTCATCTACCATGTAGGAAATAGCCGCCATAAGATAATCAAAGGTGGGCTCGCTGATTCCGTTTATCGGAAACTCTTCGCTGACCTCCGCATCCTTGAAATTTGCCCTGGCATATTTAAGTATCTTCATTTCTTCCTGAATTCCCATGGCATCCGTGGGCTTAACCTCTATCTCAGCCTTCTCCATGGCTTCTCTCCAGCCCCTTAGGAGCCAGGCGGTGTACATGGCTGTGTAAGCTCTTTTTCCTTTTTTGGCGCCCCTTATGAGGTCGCATCGCATGGCAGTTTTATAATAGGTGTATGCCTGGTGATAATCCCTCTCAACCTCACTGAGATTAGCTTCGATATCCCACTTGATACTCTGTTTCTTGAGTTCATCCCTCTCTTTTGGCAACACATTATCAAAACTTGAGATAAGGTCCGCATATCCACACACGGGGCACTCCACCACATTATATTTGATGGTATCAACATTCCCGTCCTTAGGCCTAAGGTCCAGATCACTTCCGCGGGAAAAGACCTTTGACGACAATACTGTCTTGGCAGTAAACTGCCTGCTGCAGATGGGACAAGTGTGCTTTCTGTCGTAAAGAAGGGCACTTTCGTTGCTATCAGTTTCAATACCATCAAGCAATTCTACATCATTACCCGGAAGACTTCCTCTCATCTTTTACCTACCTTTAAAAGTTAACTTTATTTTTATTGGCCAACTTGTTAAGAACCTGTTCCTTGAGAATAAAGTACTTGAGCAGCAGTTCATTCATGGATTTTATCTTCTCCTGGTCATGATCCATGTAGGTGTCAAAAAAGATAGTCCAGAATTTTCTGCAGGAATCACCGCTGATTCCAAAGTTCTTGCGGCAATACCCGTTCTGAGTCCGCTCGATTGCCACCAGGGAAGCAAATAATGTCTGAAGGTCAAAAAGAGTATTCCCCCTGGCACTTCCTGACATATCAAGAAATAGCAGTTCATCATCCTGTACCATGACACTGTTTAAATTAATATCGCCGTGAACGTAATTATCACTGTCCGGAATGGAATTTATCAGATTGTTAAAAATAGTGATCTTACTGTCTGAAGGGTCATCTATATCTTTTATCCACTGCCTGTACCTGGATTTGATATCCGGAAGCTTCCCCTCCGGAACTTTGTACTCGTGAATATCCTTCATGAGTGAGCCCAGCTTTCTGGCATAGTCCGTAAGACTATCCAGATTATTAAAAATGATATGAGCAAGGCTCTTCATCTCAGATTTTTCATATACAATGCCGTAGCCCTGCTCGCACTTAACAACGTCGTAAGGAATCAGTGTGGGAACTCCGCAGGCCATGGCTGCCTGAGCATAATTTCGCTCTTTTTTAATTTCTTCCAAAGGAATACTGTTTGAGAACACTTTTATCATCTCGTCCTCAGACAGCTGCAGGATTACTCCGTTAAGAGCGGAGCTTATCTTCTTGCATCCGGTGACTGAGATAGATCTCATCTTGCGCTCAACCTGGAATATATCGTCAAAACCGGTGACCTCAAAGATGTCAAAGATTTCATCAGACACATTTGTGACTCTGATATCAGCCTGTGTTTTTTTCTTGATCTTGAGAAGCACCCTCAGTCCGGAGCTGGAAATATACGAAAGCTGCGCCATATCCAGAATAATGTCCACATTATCAAGAATAGCAATTTCATTAAGTTCAGACTCTACCTGACTGGAGTTATTGGAATCAATTCGTCCCTCCAGAAAAATAGTCATTGCTCCATTAGAGAAGTCACTTTTCATTTTTTCGTCCTCATTTTAACGGTTAGGCAGATATAAATGATTATTTGTAATTAATTATATCATTTTACGTGCATTCCACTACCTTTTTTTACGCAATTTTTAGCGTTTTTTAAGAATCAATGATATAATTTTATCGGGGTATTTAATAAAACTAAGGGGGTTTATAAAATTGAAAAAGAAGCTCTTTTCACCACTGATTGGTATGGCACTTTTTGTGTTCATGCTATTTGGAGGCTTTTCTCTTTCCGGCATTATTTCTATGGCTGCCGGTCTTGGAGCATGTGCTCTCACTTCCGCTACTATCGCGGGTTCCAACGTAGTTGTAACATTAACTTCCAGTGATCTTCCATCTTCTGATGACGGGGTCTATTATCTTTTTGCAGAAAAAGTGTATGATGCCGGTCCAAACGGCACACCGGTGGCAACGGCTCCAATTGGTAATGCAGCCACCTTCACTTTTCCTCTGGGACATAACACCGAGGCAAGTCACCTCTACGACAAGTTCCAGGTTGCTGTGGTACAGGGAGGCGCCTTTGTACCTGTAACAGGAGGAAGATATATTACCAATCCCGAGGTTCTTGCCGTGGGATCTCCTGCCAGAAAAAATAACGGCAAAAAAGGTCTCATCCTTGACGGCGCCAAGATTGGAAATGGCAATACAGAGTCCATAGAACTTGGGGTTCAGCAGGGTGCCTACAACATAAATCTGGAGGATATCATTGGCGGAAACCGTCAGATTCCTTTCACTTATAACGGAAAGACTTACTACTACGATTCAAACTATATAAGTCAGTATGACCACTGCGTCAGAACCTGCACCAGTCAGGGCATGGGAATGACCATGGTCCTTTTGAATCCTTATTCCAAAGAGGATTCTTTCATGATAGCTCCCTCAGCCAGAAATGGCATCGGCAGATACAGCTATTATCTTATGAACACTTCAGAGCCTCAGGGACTTGAAAACCTGGAGGCTGTTGTGGCTTTCCTGGCCTTTAGATACAACGGCAGAAACGGACTGGGACAGATTGATAACTGGGTCATCGGCAACGAAGTCAATGTGAAATACTTCTGGAATTACTCCTCTATCACCGATGAAATGCAGTATGCACAGTTATATGCAGACTCCCTCAGAGTGTGCTACAACGCCATAAAGAGTAACAACGCCAATGCCATTGTGTGCTTCAGCCTTGACCAGAACTGGACCAAGATCCACAACAGCAACTACTTCTCAGCCAGAAGCATGCTGGAGGCCATAAATGCCGTGGTGGTAAATCAGGGTAATTTCGACTGGGGTCTTGCCGAGCATCCCTACAACTATCCCATGACCTGGACAAGTTTCTGGACTCCAAAGGACGCAGAATGTGCTTCTATGATGCAGCATACCATTGATACCGGCTATCTAACCATGGAGAACATAGAAGTCCTGACAGACTACATGAGCCTTCCTTATATGAAGAACACCAAAGGCGCAGTACGTCCTATCCTTTTGACAGAGATAGGCTACTCTTCCACTCAGGGCGAAGAAGCTCAGGCCGCAGCCACAGTTTACGCCTACCAGAGGGCCATGACCAACTCCCACATAAACATGATCATCTTCAACCGCCAGACAGACAGCGCCGTTGAAATGAAGGATGGCCTTGCAGTGGGACTTACCTCTGCCAATGGAACAAGAAAGCTGGCCTTTGATTACTTTAAAAACATGAACGGAAAAGACGCCGCATCTTATATCCAGCGCTCCGCCGCCTATATGGGTATTGCGGACTGGAACGCTGCAATGCATTCAAGATAAAGCGTGGAATTAATCAATTAAAAGCATATAATAAATATATATAACAAATTCTTTTGTAAGGAGGTAGAAATATGCCCAACCCTTTGGATAGACCTGAACGGCCTCAGCAAATAGCAGAATACTATAAAAAACTTAGTACGCCCGCACAAAAGATAGACTTTATATGCTCTACATACTTTTTAGTTAACGAAGCAGAAACCGTGTCAAATAGCGAACTTGGAGCTCTCCAAGATCAAATAGGAGATATATTCTGGCCAAGAAAGATAGTAAACGGCGAACCTGTCAATAATGAAGTAGATGTAGAAGCTGCAGAAAATGCCTACAGACTTTTTTATGAAATGGAAGTCCAAAATCACATCGCAATAGGCAAAGAATATAAGCGTATTTTGGATTCTCTTCCCAAAGAGATGGAAAATCGAGAAGCAGTTGCTGCATTCATGACGCAAACCACTCCCGCCTATTTAAGAAATAGATCTATGAACAATATAAAACTTAAATTAATGCATGACGAAGGCGGTCTTGATTCTCAGCGCACTATTAAGATAATTCCGACAGAAGTCTATCAAAATGCATGTTTATCAATGACTCCGGAAGAAAAAGAAATATTTGACATAGGACGTGAAATAAACAACATTGATTCAAAAGTTTTCAATGGCGTTAAATTTGAGGATACAGGAATAGATAAGGCCAAATATGACGCAGATAAAAAAGCAAACGTCGAAATAATTGCCGCCTGCCTGGACACCAACTGGACTAAAGATGAGACCATGAATGCCATTCCCAAATTTATGAGCCCAATGGTTTCAAACCAGTATTTTAAGAGAATGCGAGACCAGTACATTTCCATGGATAGTACCGAGGAGAAACTCAATGCCATTATTGATGGAATGATTGCAGATAAGCTCTATGTGGAAAACCTGGATTCTACAGGAAAATTAACAGGTAAAACGCAATTAAATGTCTACAACCAGGACGAAAAAGAAGCTACCTTAAGATCCACCCTGGATTTCTTTTTACCTCTTAATGCCGATGGAACACCTGACTATGATGAATTCGAAAAAAGGATGGATTCCATGGCCAAAATGGTAGGCGAACTTCGAAGAAATTACTTCAAGGGTACCTTTAATGACGAATTAGAAAAAGCTTGCGATAATGACCTGAAATATGAAGGACTTAGGACTGATCCCAATATAATAGCAGCAAACTGCATCACTGAGTATATGAATCAGATAATGGATATGGACAGGGAAAAGGATCAGAGAATTCCGAGGAGCTTTGCTGAAAATTATGCAAGAAGAAAAAATAAATTAAGTTTAAAAGAAGCTTTTGAAAAAAAGGTATATGACGCCGCAGTATCTGAAGATAAAAAGCTGGAATCAGTCTATATGTCAGGCATGACCAATTATGAAGAACTTAAACCATCCTCTGCTGATGTCCTCAAAGACATCAACAAGGAGGAGCGTAAAGTGAAAGCCCAACTTGCATCCAGCATCATCGCAAAGAAAACCTGGCTTAATCCTCCTGAAGATAGTGCCTCCATAGATGACCTTCGTAAACTCAGTAATCTATATGAGCAGGTTCAGGCCGCAGACCACTGGTACCACATAGACGGTGCTAAATTCAAAAACTTTAAGTCATCCCTTAAAGACGCCTATGATCTTTATCAGGAACTCCAGGGAAAAACTGACGATACCCTAAGCAGTATTGAAAAAGGAAAAATAGCTTACTGCAAAGATAAAGTTGAAATCTACTCAAATCAGTATCTTGCTAATAAGGAAAATAGGGGCCGCCACTCAGACATGGGTCAGGATCGTTACGACATTGCCTTTTCTGCCCTTGACGTAGCCAGCCATGGTTTTGCCAAGAGAAAAGCCTATTTCCATAATATTCACCATACAAGGCGAGGTGGAAAAACAATATCCATGAAAGCCCTTGAAGAGAGAGCCGGAAGAACCCACGAAGAGCAAAAGCAACATGAACGCAGCCAGAGAACAGCTCAAAATAACAGGGTACTTCAAAGAGACAAGCCAATAATAATTTAAAAAAACGGCATCTGATATAGCCATAGGGAAATATCAGATGCCGTTTTTTATTGCTTTATTTCTTTTTCTTAAGTACTATTGCAATCGCTCCTGCGATCAAAGCTCCCAGGGCAACTATTCCGGCAATCAATGCGCCCTTGTTGCCCCCCTTAGAAGGTGTGCTGTCGGGAGTAGCTTCACCCACCGCTACAGAGTCGCCTTTTACCAGCGCTACAGCTGATATTGGAGATACTGTCACGTTTCCTGATGCCTCCTTAAGTGAGATGCATCCTGCCTTTTTGTCCATTACGCAGACATTCCACTTTCCTTCGGGAAGTGTGATGGTTGTTTCGCTGTCATTGGGATTGAAAGCCAGAATGATCTCATCGGCATTTTCATCCGCAACAGCCCGGTCACTGTTGTCCAGGTGGAGGGCTACAACGTTCTTATCAAGGCCTTCCATGGCTGTTACCCTCTTTTCAACCTCCGCTTCATCTGCAAGTCGAAGAAGTCCATGGGCCTTTCTGAAATAAATCAGTCCTTTGTAATACTCAAGATTCTCCTGATATTCAGGGTCATCCACTGTCTCCCATTTAATACAGTTAATAGCATCTCCGGAGCTATAACTGTTGGAATCAAAGGTTCCATCCTCTTTTACCTTAGTTCTAAGAATCTCCTCACCGGCCTGCATAAATGGAACACCTTCAGCTGTGAGATAAAATGCTGCAGAGAGGTTGCTCATTTTTACCCATGCATCTCTGTCTAAATCTGTCCTTGCAGTTGCAATCCTGTCAAAAAGAGTATTGTTGTCGTGGCAGGATGCGTACTGAATTATCTGAGAAGGGTTCTTACTCCAGCTCTCACGGGCCATGAAGGAATTCTCCATCTGGCTTTCCTTATTCTTGGAGCCTGAAGCCCAGCCGGTCTCAGCGGTGTTAAATACGCTGCCCTTTAATCCATCACGCATATTGTCGTTGAAATAAGCGAAATCCGGTGTTCTTCCGGAGGACTGCTGAGTTGCCATCACCACATTTTCCTTGGTGACATCAGTGTTCATGCTCCAGCCCTCACCGTAAAAGATAACATCGGGGTGAGTAGCGTGAACCTGGGTTACTATCTCGTTTATGGTATCCACATCAAGAAGTCCCACCAGGTCAAATCTAAAGCCGTCGATGTGGTACTCATCTGCCCAGTAGCATACGGAGTCCACAATGTATTTTTTTACCATGGAGCGCTCAGAAGCGGTGTCGTTGCCGCAGCCTGAGCCGTTGGAATAGCTGCCGTCAGCATTTATTCTGGAAAAATATCCCGGAACTATTCTGTTAATACAGAAGTCTTTTCCGCTGTAAACATGGTTATAAACCACGTCCATAACAACAGAAATGCCATTGTCATGGAAGGCCTTGACCATGGCCTTGGCCTCTTTTACCCTTGCCGCACCGTCGTGAGGATCTGTGGAATAAGAGCCCTCAGGTACATTGTAGTTCACTGGGTCATAGCCCCAGTTAAACTGCTCAGAGCTTGGTGTGTTCTCGTCAACAGAGCCAAAATCATAGAATGGTAAAAGATGAACATGGGTCACGCCGAGGTTTTTGATGTAATCCATTCCTGTGGCGTTTCCTGCCGTAGTCTTGGTTCCTGTCTCGCAGAAAGCTGTGTACTTGCCCTTATTCTCTATGTTTCCGGCCTCATCCACTGAGAAATCTCTCACATGAAGCTCGTAGAGAACTGCATCTGTGATTCTTTCACCTGCGTGGGGATTTTTGTCCTCGCTCCAGCCTTCAGGGTTAGTTGCTGTCAGGTCAATGACCATGGCTCTTTTACCATTTACGCCTGTGGTTCTGGCATAAGGGTCGCAGGCTTCAACGTTAAGGCCATCCAGGATCACGGTGTATGTGTAGTAGGTTCCTGCAAGGTCGCCGCTCTCTTTTGCCACCCATGTACCGTTCTCATCTGCTGTCATGGGAAGCTGCTTTATCAGGTCTTTTTCCCAGGGATCTCCTGAAGTATAAAGATTTACAAATGCGCTTTCAGCAGTTGGAGCCCAGAGACGAAATGCAGTCTCGTCCTTGGAATAGGTAAATCCCAGGTCGTTTCCGCTGTAGGTGAATTTACTCTCAAATTCTTCAGTGGAGTAAACGATAGGCATGTTGACCTGGAACTCCTGTCCATCGAAGCCAACTCTGTAATTTCTGTTGGAATCAAGAGTTTCAGCAATTTCCAGCTCATATAAGTACTGGCTGTCTGATACTTTTTCTTTTAACGAAACGCTCTTAACCTCCACGTCGCCAAGTCTTCCTGTGACATAAAAAGCCTTTTCATCGAGAGATTCAAGCATTCCTGTAAACTCAAGTGTAATTGTCTTGTCACCGTCATATACTGCAGATTTAAGCTTTGTTCCTGTCATGATGTCCTCTCCATACTCTTTTCTTGCGCCCTCAACTCCGGATTCCACGTAGGCATGTACAGTTCCTGAAACTACTTCTGAAATATCGATGAACTGGTCCATGTCCACATCCTTGGTCCAGTCCTGGGTTCTCACAATGTAGCCCACCTTTGTTGCGCCATTTGGCACCTGCATCGTGGCAACCATTTCCCCATTTTCCTCTTCAAGTGGGTACCCGTCGCCCTCTCCGCCTTCCGGCCACATCCAGACATCCCAGCCGTCATATGCTCCATCCTCTCTGTGAAAGTGGAGCTTTAGTGTAACACCATCTTCCGCCCTGGCTGTTATCGGCATCAGTATCGCCCCGAGAGACATACAGAGTACCATCAGCAGTGCCATTAAAGACGCTGACACTCCCCTTATTATTCGCTTTTTCATTTTTTTCCTCCCATTTTTTGTAAAGAAAACGTTTTCCTATATATTATAGTCATGTTGTTGAGGATTGGCAAGTCACAGGGAGGATTGACGATATTTTGAATATCAATTATAGTTGTAATGCTCAAATACCTATCGTTTTACACGATTTTGATAAATTCACTTCATACTATAAATATACAGTCATTATGATAGGAGTGATTTTATGTCAGGAACCCCTCTTTCAAATTATTTGAGAATGCTTAGGGAGCAGAATGGATATACTCAAGATTATGTTTCTAAAATTCTGGGCGTTAGCAGGGCAAACTATTCGCACTATGAGAACGATAGAATTACTCCCTCCAGTGACAGTTTGTGTAAACTCGCTGATTTATATAATGTACCGCTTCCAAGACTTGTCAGACTTGCAGGGTCCGGATACGATACCTGTGATGAGCTGATGGATTTTCACTCTTCCGGAAATGTTCTTGAAGAGGGCGGATTATACGATGAATTTTATAACAATTTCTTAAAAGAATGTGCAAATATGCAACCTGATGAAATAGCTAAATGGCTATCCATAGAAGACCGTGAGCTTGTGTATTACTTCCACAATATTTCAGAACATGACAAACAGCTGATTACTTGTCTGATCAAAGCGATGCTTGCATATAAAGGAAAAAGCAGGAAAGATTGAAATTCAATCTTTCCTGCTTTTTTATTTAATCATTTCTTTTTTGACTTAGAAAGTGGGCTAGCACCTCCGACCCCTGGGTCCATTCAGTTAGGCCTCTTCTTCGTCTTCTTTCTTCTTGGCGGTGAATACCAGTGTAAGTGCTACTGCTGCAGAGATGAGGATTGCAAGTATTCTTGATGTTGCGTATGTGTCGTCCTCTGTCTTTGCTCTTCTTGCGCCGAGAACTGCCTGTTCGTTAGTATCTCTTCTTGCTCCAAGTACTGCCTGGTCTACAGGAACTACAGGTGCTGTAGGTGTAGGTGTAGGAGCTGTAGGTGTAGGATCGTCAGGAATAGGTGTAGGAACATCCGGTGTAGGTGGTGTAGGAGGAGTTGGAGGTGTAGGTCCTGATGTTACTGTCAGGGTTCCAAGATCCTCTGTAAGAGTATAGTTGTTAGCATCTGCTGTCAGCCACTCTATTGAATATGTATTTACGCTACTTCCTACTGCTGTCTGTGATCCGGTTGCTGTAACTACTGCTGTCTCGCCGTTTACAAGTCCTGTGATATTTGCTTCAGCATTTGTAAGAGGCTGGCCGTTGTACTGTCTTGTTGCAGATCCTGTTGTTACTGTTACAGGAGCCTTGTTGATTGTAAGAGTTCCCATCTTGCCATCTTCATACCTGAACTGGCTGGTTACATCGTTACCTTCTGCGTCAGTTACCTTCATGGATGCTGCGTTCATTGTGAATCCATAAGTTCCGGCGTTCTTCTCACTTGTTGCTACTGCGATACCTGTTACTGTAAAGGTTGCTTCGCCGATAGTTACTGTATTCTCTGTGTTTACATCCTTAGCATCAGCTACGATACTGAAGAGACTTCCAAGGATATCTGTTACCGGTTTGATAAAGCTTTCTGCGAACCTTTCGATGACTGACTTATCGCCTGATGCTTCAAGGCTGTAATCGAAGTTCTCATAATACTGGCCGTTGTAAGTAACATTTACGTCATCTGTGATAGCTCTGATTATGAATGGATTGTTTCCACGATCTTCGATGGTCAGTGTTCCAAGTTCTTCCTTGATCTCATAGTTGTCAGCCTTAGCTGTTACCCATGTGATGCTGTAAGTATTTGTTGTTGATCCAACGATTGTGATCTTTCCGGTTCCCTTAACGTCTGCCTTCTCGCCTGCTACAAGTCCCTTGATGGATGCATCTGCTGTAAGAGGTGTTCCATCGTAGAGCTTCTTGGCTGACTCGGTCTTGATGATAAGAGGAGCCTTGGTTACTACGAGCTTACCAGCTTCCTTAGCGATGTTTGTAAAGAATGCTGTTCTGTCAACTCCCTTAGCGTCCTTGATTACGATAGCACCTGTGATCTCGTTAGCGCTTTCGCCTGCATCAAGCTGGCTGCCGGTTGCTGTTGCTTCTACTGTAAATCCTTCAGGAAGTCCGGTCCATGTAATCTTCTCTTTTCCTGTTCCATCTGCTGTAAGAGCCTTGCCGTCGTAAACCTTCTCTGCACTAGGTGCTGTGAGCTTGATCTCTGCGCCGTTAGCTGTTACTTCCAGAGTTCCAAGAACGTCCGTGATCACATAGTTGCTTTCCTTTGCGCCGTCCCACTTAATCTCGTAAGTGTTGTCGCTCTTACCAACTTCTGTCTGGCTACCTGTTGCTGTAAGTGTTACTGTTTCTTTTCCTACAAGGCCTTCGATAGTTACTTCATCCTTGGTAAGTGCTGTGCCGTCATACTGCTTACTTGCTGATCCTGTTGTAACCTTTGCAGGTGCAGGAGTAACTGTAAGCTTACCATCTACCTTTGCTACCTTCGGGAAGTTAGCTGTCTTGTCTTCTTGTGATGCGTTGTAGATTGTGTATGTAGCTACCTTGTTAGCGCTTTCGCCTGCATCTAACTGACTACCTGTTGCTGTTGCTACTACTGTGAATCCTTCAGGAAGTCCTGATGCTGTTACCTTATTGTCATCTGATCCGTCTGCTGTAAGTTCTGTTCCATCGTAAACCTTGTTTGCTGAAGGAGCTGTAAGAACTACGTCTGCGTCAGATTCTGTAATTGTAAGTGTTCCGAGTACTTCTGTTACTGTGTAGTTATTCTTGTCTGCCTTGGTCCAGTTGATTTCGTAGGTGTTAGGCTTTGAACCAACTTCTGTGATGGTTCCTGTAGCCTTGAGCTCTACTTCTTCGCCTTCTGCCAGGGTCTCGATCTTAGCTTCGTCCTTGGTAAGAGGTGTTCCATCGTATGCCTTTGAGTCAGAACCTGTGGTAATTGTTACAGGCTTAGGTGTTACTGTAAGTTCACCGTTAACCAGTGTTACGTTTGTGAAGTAACCGGTCTTAACTTCTCCTGCTAGAGTCTGGATGGAGTAGTTCGCCTTGTCAATGATGTTAGCACTTGATCCTGCATCGGTCTGTGAACCTTCTGCCAGTGCAACTACCTTGAAGCCTTCAGGAAGTCCGGAATACATGATCTTCTTTTCTCCGCTTCCGTCTGCTGTAAGGGCTGTAGCGTCATATACCTTAGAATCTGAAGGAGCTGTGATCTTAACTTCGTTGGAGTTAGCCTTGATCTCAAGGGTTCCAAGCTCCTCTGTTACGCTGTAGTTAGCTGCCTTAGCTGTATCCCAGGTAATCTTGTAAGTATTGGATGTGGAACCTACCTCTGTGATGTTTCCATCTGCCTTAAGTGTTACGGTTTCGCCATCTACAAGACCTTCGATATTAGCCTCGTCCTTGGTAAGAGGTGTGCCATCGTACATCTTTTCAGCTGAACCTGTTGTTATCTTAGCTGCCTTAGGTGTTACCTTAAGGTTTCCTGCTTCCTTTTCTATGTTAGTGAAGTTAGCAGTCTTGTCATCACCTGCTGCATTCCTGATAACAAAGGTTGCTACTGTGTTAGCACTCTCACCTACATCAAGCTGACTACCTGTTGCTGTACCTTCTACTGTAAATCCTGCAGGAAGTCCGGTTGCTGTAACCTTCTTATCCTCAGCTGATCCGTTTGCTGTAAGAGCTGTTCCGTCGTATACCTTCTCATCTGAAGGAGCTTTCAGTGTTACAAGATTACTATTAGCTGTAATCTCCAGAGTTCCAAGGTTCTCAGTAATTGTGTAGTTGGTACTCTTTGCTGTTGCTGTTGTTACAGCGCCCTCTGTATCTGCCCAGATAATGCTGTAAGTATTGCTGTCTGTTCCAACTTCTGTGATACTTCCTGTAGCCTTGGCTTCAACGCTTTCACCTGCTACAAGGCCTGTTACTGTGATCTCAGGATTTGTAAGTTCTGTTCCATCGTATGCCTTGGAAGCTGATCCGGTTTCAATTGTTACAGCCTTAGGATTAACTGTAAGCTTACCATCTACCTTCTGGTATTTAGGGAAGTTTGCTGTCTTATCTTCGCCTGCTGCGTTCTTGATCACGAATCCGTCATCAACTACGTTTGCGCCTTCGCCTGCATCTGTCTGGCTACCTGTAGCTGTTGCTTCAATAGTGAAGTCCTCAGGAAGTCCGGTAGCTGTTACCTTGTTATCAGGGTCTGATCCGTCTGCTGTAAGAGCTGTTCCATCGTAGGTCTTACTTGCTGAAGGAGCTGTGATAACAACCTCCACATCAGAAGTTGTGATTGTCAAGGTTCCAAGGTTATCTGTTACTGTGTAGTTAGTACTCTTAGCTGTTGCTGTTGTCTCACCTGTAGCTGTGTCTTTCCAGACGATGCTGTATGTATTGCTGTCTGATCCGACTTCTGTGATACTTCCTGTAGCCTTAAGTTCTACTGTCTCACTATTTTCAAGGCCGGTAATTTTTGCCTCATCCTTGGTAAGAGGAGTTCCATCATAAGCCTTGGAAGCTGATCCGGTCACAATTGTTACAGCCTTAGGATTAACTGTAAGAGTTCCGTCTACAGTCGTTACGTTTGTAAATTTATCTGTCTTGTCATCGCCGTTGGCATCGAAAATCTTGAAGCCTTCAACAACCTTGTTATCTGCTGAACCAACATCGGTAATTGTACCTGCTGCCTTAGCATTTGTTGTGAAGCCTGAAGGAAGTCCTGAAGGTGTTACTGAATCATCAGTGAGTGCTGTGCCATCGTAGGTCTTACTCTTTGTAGCTGCTGTAAGCTTAACCTCGGTGGTATGATTTGTAACTTTCAGAGTTCCAAGTTCTTCATGTATCGTGTAGTTTGCAGCTTTTGCTGAGCCCCACTCGATGCTGTAAGAGTTCTGAGCTGTTCCTACCTCTGTGATGGTTCCGGTTGCTGTTACAGTTGCTGTCTCGTTATTTACAAGACCTGTTAAACCTGCCTCATCCTTGGTAAGAGGAATTCCGTCATATTCCTTCTCAGCTGATCCTGTAGTAACTGTTAATTTAGCCTGCTTAACTTTAAGTGTTCCGTCAACTCTTTCCACATTAGTGAAGAGAGATGTCTTATCTTCGCCTGCTGCGTTCCTGATGATGAAGTTTTCAGGAACTACGTTAGCGGAAGATCCTGCATCAGTCTGGCTTCCAACTGCCTTAACATCAACTTTGAATCCTAAAGGAAGGTCTGTTGGTGTTACTAAATCGTTTGTAAGAGCTGTTCCGTCATAGGTCTTCTCATCATCAGCTGCTGTAAGAGTAACCTTACTTGTGTGATTGGTAACTTTAAGTGTTCCAGGATGTCTATCAAGAGTGTAGTTGTCAGGATTTACTCCGTTCCAATCGATACTCTCTGTATTCTCCTCTGTACCAGGCTCTGTAATTGTACCTGTACCTGTTACCTTTACCTTTTCCTGCTCACCTGCGATAAGTCCTGTGATGCTACCGTCACTGTTAGTAAGTGGTGTTCCATCATATTCTTTTTCACCATCTCCTGTTGTAACGATTGCAGTAAGCTTATTAACTGTAAGTTTTCCATTGACGGTTTCGATAACGTTGAACTGATCTGTTACATCGTTACCGGCTGCATCTACGATTGTATAAGATGTAATATTGTTGTCTACAGAACCTGCATCTACAATACTTCCATCACAGAAGCCAACTATCTTATAATCCTCAGGAAGCTCTCCTGAGTAATGGATCAGGTTACTTGTAAGTGCTGTTCCATCGTAATCTTTGGATGTAGTATCTGCTCTAAGTATAAGATCTGCAGCAGCTACTGTAAGTGTTCCAATATTCTCGTTAACTACTTCGTAGTTGGTAGATACTGCTGTACCCCATTCGATTATATAAGTATTATCGCTGGATCCAACCTCAGTCTGTGAACCTGTTATCTTAAGGGTTGCTGTCTCGTTATTTACAAGACCTGTCAATTCAGATTCATCCAACTTGATAAGTGGTGTTCCGTCATAAGGCTTTGCAGCAGATCCAGTCTTAACAGTTAATGGAGCTTCTGTAACTATAAGCTTTCCATCTACCTTTGTGATGGTCTTGAAGTTAGCTGTTCTGTCGTTCTCTTCCTTAACTTCACCGTAGTAGATCTTGTATGTATCAACTACGTTTGCCTCTTCACCAACATTTGTTATTGTACCGGCTGCAGTTGCTACTACTATAAATCCTGCGGGAAGTCCGGAATATGTAACCTTCTTATCAGGTGCTGAACCATCTGCTGTAAGAGCTGTTCCGTCGTATACCTTTTCAGCAGATGGTGCTGTAAGAGTAACTGTATCGTCTACATTATCAGTTACTTTCAGAGTTCCAAGTGTCTCTACAGGTGTACCGTAGTTAGATGACTTAGCAGTTCCCCAGTTGATGGTGTAAGTATTCTGACTTTCACCAACCTCTGTCTGGGATCCGGTATTGGTTACCTTTACGATGGTCTTATCACAATCTGCAAGTCCATCCACGATGTTCTCAGCATTTGTAAGAGGTGTTCCATCATACTGCTTTTCGCCTCCTAAAGTCTCAATGCTAAGAGGTCTTGCTGTTACTACCAGATCGCCCTGGTTAACTTCAGTTACGGTGTAATCACTTTCCTTAGCTGTTCCGTTGAATTCAAGTGTATAAGTATTTTCGGAACTACCTTTATCAGTCTGTGAACCTGTTGTTTCGAAGGTGTAGGTCTCATTTCCTACGATTCCTTCCACTGAACCAGCCTTTGTAAGGGCTGTTCCGTCATATACCTTCTCATCGCCAGGTGCATTTACTGTAATAGGCTTAGGAGTAATCTTGATGGTTCCGTTAGCATAATCGATGGCAAGCTTATCGGTTACAACAACGCCATCTTCGTTCCTGATTT
>JAEEGF011379765.1_pt1 | contig 21723 bp, 12 predicted proteins | sample 9134171 | NCBI WGS metagenome assembly JAEEGF01 (sample SAMN16246542, study PRJNA631951) | gut metagenome | biome: gut microbiome; feature: rumen; material: AP-attached | host: Bos | place: Iran: Karaj | collected 2018-10 | reverse complement strand
TTCTTCGGGTGATTCGTTGCTCTGCGTGAGGATCAACTGATACCCTTGAGGCAACAGGACTGTCTGAATACCATGGGCGACCCTTGCGAAAAAGGTCGATCTGAAGAGCTCCGGGACGACCATGCCGATCATCTTGCTGTGCTGGGTCACCAAACCTCGGGCCTGGGCGTTGGGGTGGTAGTTCATCTCTCGGGCTTTTTGGAGAACGAGATCCCGGGTCTCACGGCTGACCTCCCAATTGTTGTTCAAGGCGCGTGAAACCGTGGAAATGGCGAAGCCCAATTCCCTGGCGATATCTTTAATGGTGACTTGTCTGCGTGCCATACACTCCAAAGATATTAAAATAATTTGTTTTCGGAAACGTTTCCGTTTCTATTTAATTAAGAAGTGCGGCTGCTGTCGCCGAAAATACTACATTTGTAAAAGCGCCACTCCTTTCCATGACTGAACTGATAGCTTTCCTTTCCGTTTCCGTCATCATCCTTTCTGCCGCGCTGTTGCTGGCCGGCCGCAAGGGAGGGGTTCGTATGTTTGTATCTGCAGACGGGAAATTGCCTTGGGTGGCTTGCGGGCTTTCTTTGTTCATCTCCTTTTTCTCCGCCGGCACTTTCGTGGCGTGGGGTGCCGTGGCGTACCGGGACGGTTTGGTCGCTATCACGATCCAAGAGACCATGTGTCTGGCCGGACTGGCCGTCGCCCTGCTGATCGCGCCGCGTTGGCGGTCCATGGGCGTGAAGACGGTGGCCGGATACCTCTCCGACCGTTTCGGGGTCCGGGTCCAGCGGGCCTATACGTTGCTGTTCTTCTTCGTATCATTCTTTTCCGCCGCCGCTTTCCTATACCCGGTCGCGCGGATCCTGTCCTTCTCCTGGGGTGTGGACGCCCGCCTGGGTGTCGTGCTGCTGGGGTTGCTGTGCATGTTATATGTCTCGACCGGTGGATTATGGTCGGTCGTCCTGACAGATGTGATACAGTTCGTCATCCTGACGGCAGTGGTCCTCATCGCCGCTCCGCTGTCCCTGCGGGAAGCGGGAGGCTTGGACGCTTTCCTGGCCCATGCGCCCGAAGGGTTCCTGTCCCCGGTCAGCGAAGGTTTCCCCTGGCTGTTCATCGTGGCGTTTTTCCTGTACAACCTGGTGTACCTGGGCGGAGGCTGGTCCTTTGTGCAGCGTTACGGTGCGGTACGCCAACCTGCAGACGCACGCAAGGCTGCCTTTCTGTTCTCCATCCTGTATGCGGTCAGTCCCATCCTGTGGATGTTGCCGGCGCTGGTGTGCCGCTTGGTCAACGGCGGTCTGTCCGGCGTCGAAACCGAAAATGCTTTCTTGCTGATGTGCCGGCAGATCCTGCCCCGAGGCCTGCTTGGCGTCATGGTTGCCGGCCTGGTCTTCGCTTCCCTCAGTTCGATCAACAGCATCCTGAACGCGATGGCGTCGGTCTTTTCGCAAGACATTGTCGCGCGCGTCCGTCCGGATGCGTCGGACCGCGGCCTGCTGCGGACCGCCCGCATTTCCAGCCTCGTATTCGGTCTCCTTATCATCGGGATCGCCCTGCTGATTCCGCGGATGGGAGGCCTGGTCAACTTCATCATCGGCCTGGCCGCCCTCACGGGTGCGCCGCTGTACATGCCTGTCCTCTGGTCGCTTTTCTCCCGTCGCCAGACCGGTAATGCGCTGATGGTGACCACCTTCTTTTCCCTGGCTCTGCTGCTCTTGCTCAAATTCGCCGTGTTCCCCCGGGTCTGTCCCGGCGGGGCGCGCACCTGGGAGATGGTTGCCGGAGTAGGGGTGCCGTTCCTGCTTCTATCCATTTTTGAAATACGCGGGCGCAGCCCGAAAGGCCTATGAAATCCTTGCGAATCCTTTTTGCCCTCTTTGCGCTCGCCGTTTCGTTCTCATTGGCGGCCCAGCCGGTATTTCTGGAAGCGGAGGCTTTCGACCGCTGTGGCGGATGGGTCAATGACAACCGGTCCGTGTCCCAGATGGGTTCTCCTTATATGCTGGCCCATGGCCTGGGCGTTCCGGTCCCCGACGCATACACGGATATCCAGGTTTCCCAACCCGGGCAGTACCGTCTATGGGTCCGGACCCGGGATTGGACCCGGAGTTGGGGCAGGACGGAAAGTCCGGGCCGCTTTCAAGTCCTCGTCAACGGGAAGGCGGCAGACGTCGTGTTCGGGACTGAATCTGCTGAATGGGCCTGGCAAGATGGCGGGATTATTTCCCTGTCTAAAGGATCGAATCGTATTTCCCTTCATGACCTGACCGGGTTCGATGGCCGCTGCGACGCCCTTTTCCTGACTCCTTCCCTGGAGGCGCCCGCCCCGGTTGCGACCGATGCTTTCCGACGGAAGATGACGGGAAAACGCCGTCCCTCCCAAGGAGGGTCTTATGACTTTGTCGTGGTCGGCGGCGGGATCGCCGGCTGCTGTGCCGCGATAACGGCGGCCCGTCTGGGCTGCAAAGTCGCCTTGATTCAGGACAGACCGGTGCTGGGCGGAAACCATTCTTCAGAAATACGCGTCGGGCTTTCCGGCCGCATCTTCCAGGAACCCTATCCAAAGCTTGGCAGCCTGATGGACGAAATCGCACGCTTCGGGTATCACAACCGGACGGAAGCCCGGGAGAATCCGGATTCTCCCCGCAGCAAGAAGATTATCGAAGAGTTGAAGGCGCACCCCGAACAGACAATCCACAATGCCGGTCCCGCCAAGAATTATGATGACGGGCGGAAACTGGATCTCATCCTTTCGGAGCCCAATATCACCCTTTTCCTGAACCAGCAGGTGATTGCCGTGCGGAAGAAGGACTCCCGGATCCGTTCCGTCATCGCCCGGGACATATCTTCGGGCAATGAGGTTGAAATCCGGGGAAACTTGTTTTCCGATTGCACCGGCGATGCCGAACTGGGTTATCTGGCCGGTGCCGACTGGCGCATGGGGCGGGAAAGCCGGGCCGAAACGGGAGAGCCTCGGGCCCCCGAGCAAGCTGACATGCTCACGATGGGTACATCTGTCCAGTGGTATGCCGTGGATGCGGGGAAACCCACCTCCTTCCCGGAGTGTCCCTGGGCCTTGCCGTTCAGTGACAGCACTTGTATCCCGAAATTGCGTGGTGACTGGGATTGGGAGACCGGCCTGGGCCGGGACCAGATCGCAGAGAGTGAGTATATCCGCGACCTGGGATTCCGCGCTGCATTCGGGAACTGGTCTTATTTGAAGAATCACACTCCTTATAAGGAAAAGTTTGCGACAAAGTCGCTGGGGTGGGTCGCTGCTATCGGCGGAAAGCGTGAGTCGCGGCGCTTGCTCGGGGATGTCATCCTCAAAGAACAGGATCTCCTGGAACATGTCCAGTATGAGGACGCCAGCTTTACCACGACCTGGGGTGTGGATCTGCATTTCCCGAAACCGGAGCCGGGAATGCCGGGAGAGGAGCCTTTCCGGGCCAAGAGCATAGGTCCCGGCATCCGGCCCTTTGCCGTGCCCTATCGCTGCCTGTACTCCCGCAACATTGACAATCTGATGATGGCCGGGCGCGATATCAGCGTAACGCACGTCGCACTCGGTACGGTGCGGGTGATGCGCACGGGCGGAATGATGGGGGAGGTCGTCGGGATGGCCGCTTCCCTCTGCCGGCAGCACCGCTGCCAGCCGCGCGCCATCTATACCGACCATCTGGAAGAACTCAAGTCCCTGATGTCGGCGGGAGTTCCGCCCGCTACGGAGCCGGTCCCGCCGTACTCCAGAAGCCTGGCTGACCGTACTCCCAGGGGGTATGTCAACCCGGATAACAAAAAGGAGTGGAAGATGGTCTGGCAGGATGAATTCGACTATCAGACCCGGGAGCAGTTGTTGAAAGTCTGGCAGTCGTCCAACGGTCCGACCTCTCACACGGGATGCAGCCGGTGGGAAGAGAACCTGGAGGTCGGGGATGGCACCGTCCGCCTCGTCAACCGCAAGGAAAACAGGGGTGGCCAGGAATGGACATCTGCAGATATGGGTACATACCAGGATTTCAAATATGGGTATTTTGAATGCAGGTATAAATATGCCGCCGCTGCCGGGATCAATAATTCATTCTGGATCTGGACCCGGGATCCCAGGTGGAAACCGGAGGAGGGGAGACCTTTCGAAATCGATATCAACGAGGGACATTATCCTTCAGAATATACCAACAACGTACACGAGTGGATGGGAACCATGACCCTGATGAAATTGATTTCGGCGGATGGGGGTGCGACCACCTATCCCGACATCGATTTCTCACAGGAGTACCACCTTTTCGGAGTGGATTGGGAAGAGGATGAGATCATCTTCTACCTGGACAGGAAAGAGACCCGCCGCGTCAAGAATGAGTTCTGCCACTCCGCGGCGCCGGTCAGGTTAAGCGCTGCCGTTCTCCGCTCGGCGAAAAATCATGCAGATGCGGCCGACGGCACTTTCATGGAGGTCGATTACGTCCGTGTTTATGCCCGCCGTTGAAAGACATATCACTAACTAATCCTTTATAGTATGTTAACCAAAAAAATTGTTTCTCTGTGCTTCCTCGTCCTGCTCTCGGTGACGGCCTTGGCCCAGACCAAGACCGTCAAGGGATCGGTAGTGGAAGACGAGTCGGGTGCGCCACTCCCCGGAGCGACGGTTTCCATCGTCGGTTCGACCAGGGGTGTCATCACGGACTTGGACGGTTCCTTCGAACTGGCCGGTGTCAAACCGACAGACCGGCTGGTTTTCGATTTCTTCGGTAAGGAGTCCCAGACTCTCACCGTGGGAAAGGAAAGCGTTTTCGTCATCCGGATGAAGGACTCGGCCAGCCAGTTGGACGAAGTCACGGTCGTGGCTTTCGGCACCCAGAAGAAGGAGTCCGTCATCGGCTCCGTCAACACGGTCAAACCGGCGGAACTGAAAGTCCCGTCGAGTAACCTCACCACAGCCCTGGCCGGTCGTGTCGCGGGTTTGATCTCTTATCAGCGCAGCGGCGAACCGGGTAACGATGATGCCAGCTTCTTTGTCCGCGGCGTCACCTCCCTGACCTATGCCAACGGCCCGCTGATCCTCATCGACGGCGTCGAGATGTCCTCTTCCGACCTGGCCCGTCTCCAGCCGGACGACATCGCTGCTTTCTCGATCATGAAGGACGCGACGGCGACTGCCTTGTACGGTGCCCGCGGTGCGAACGGTGTCATCCTGGTCAACACTAAGGAAGGCCGTGAAGGCAAAGCGACCATCAATATCCGTTATGAGACTTCGGTATCCCAGCCGACCCGTAACCTGGAGCTGGCCGATCCGGTCACATATATGGAGCTCTTCAATGAAGCGGCACGGACCCGTGACCCGCTTGCCGTCACTCCTTTCTCCACGGAAAAGATCGAGAATACCAAGCTCGGCATGAATCCGGTCGTCTATCCGGCCATCGACTGGAGAGACATGCTACTCAAGAACCAGACGGTCAACAACCGTGTCAACGCCAACCTCAGCGGCGGCGGAAAGGTGGCCCGTTATTACATCGCCGCCACGTTCAACCACGATACCGGTCTGTTGAAGGTTGACAAGCGCAACAATTTCAACAACAATATCGACCTGCGCCGTTATGTGCTGCGCTCGAATGTCAACATCAACGTGACAAAGACGACCGAGATCGCCGTCCGCCTGCACGGTTCCTTCGATGATTACAACGGCCCGATCAGCGGCGGTAGCGATGTCTACTCCCAGATCATGAATACGAGCCCGGTCCTGTTCCAACCGTATTATGAGCCGGACGAGATGAACCTCGGAACGCATCACATCCTGTTCGGTAACTACGATACCGGCAGTTATCTCAACCCCTATGCCCAGATGGTGAAGGGTTATAAGGAATATGCCAAGACGACGGTCCTCGGCCAGTTCGAGATCAAGCAGGACCTTCGTTTCATTACGCAGGGCCTCAGGTTCAGCGCCATGGCCAGCACGACCCGCTATTCCTACTTCGATGTGACCCGCCAGTATAATCCGTTCTATTATGCGCTCGCCGGATACGACAGGGCGACGGGGAAATACACCCTTTCGAACCTGAATCCGGCTTCTGGAACGGAGTATCTTACTTATGATCCCGGAACAAAAACGGTCAATTCGAACAATTATTTCCAGGCACAGCTCAACTATGACCGGGAGTTCGGCCGGCACGGTGTCAGCGGTCTGCTGGTCGGACAGGCCCGCACCGAACTCTCGGGCGGAGCTTCTACTTTGATCGAGTCCTTGGCTCACCGTAACTTGGGTTTGTCGGGTCGTTTCACCTACAACTACGACAAGCGCTACTTCCTGGAGTTCAACTTCGGTTATAACGGATCGGAGCGTTTCGCTCGTCAGGAGCGTTTCGGTTTCTTCCCTTCCGCAGGTATAGGTTGGATCGTGACCAACGAAAAATGGTTCCCGGAGGGCTTGAAAGAGGCTGTCAATATGCTGAAATTCAAGGCCACATACGGACTGGTGGGTAATGACGCCATCGGCGGATCCGCGCAGCGTTTCTACTACATGTCGCAGGTCAATATGAACGATTCGACCTATGCCGCCCAGTTCGGTGATCAGTTCGGCAACTCGGTCAACGGCGTTTCCGTCAGCAAGTATGCCAATGACAAGATTACCTGGGAGCGTTCCTACAAGACCAACCTGGGTATCGAAGCGGAACTCTTCAAGGTGTTCAATCTTCAGGTCGATCTCTATCAGGAAGACCGTACGGGCATTCTCCTTACGCGCAGCTACATTCCTACGAGTATGGGTCTCATGGCAACGCCGGTCTCCAATATCGGTGAAGCCCGGGGACGGGGCGTTGACGTCGCCCTTGATTTCCAGAAATCCTTCACCAAGGACTTCTGGCTCACGGGACGCGCCAACCTGACCTACGGCAAGGCCTGGTATACCAAGTATGAGGAAGTAGACCAGACACTGACCCCCTGGCTCTCCCGGGTCGGTCAGCCGGTTTCCCAGAACTGGGGTTATATTGCGGAGCGTCTGTTCATCGACGAAGAAGAAGTCCGGAATTCTCCGGTCCAGTTCGGCGATTACGCGGCCGGTGACATCAAGTACCGCGATATCAACCGGGATGGCCAGATCACGGATCTGGACCGTGTGCCGATCGGATTCCCGACCGAGCCCGAACTGGTATACGGTTTCGGTATCTCCACCGGGTTCAAGGGTTTCGATTTCTCCGTTTTCTTCCAGGGACTGGCCCGTGAATCCTTCTGGATCGGCGTCAGCAGCACGGCCCCGTTCATTTCTGACGGAGGTAAGATCAAGCAATTGCTGAAGGTTTATGCGGATGACCATTGGAACGAGGATAACCGCAACCTGCACGCCCTCTGGCCCCGTCTCTCTACGAAACTCATTGAAAACAACACCCAGGTCAGCACCTGGTTCATGAGAGACGGTTCCTTCCTGCGCCTGAAATCACTTGAGTTTGGCTACACGCTGCCCAACAAGTGGATCAACAAGCTTCGGATGACCAATTTCAGACTCTATTTCAGCGGGACCAACCTGCTTACGTTCAGCAAGTTCACTCTTTGGGATCCGGAGCAGGCGGGTAATGCCTTCAACTATCCGACCCAGAAGGTGTACAACTTCGGATTGCAGGTATCATTCTAAACATGGCATCACGATGAAACACATTCATACTCTCTTGATTCTTTCTGCCTTCGTCTTTGCGACGGCTTGTGCAGATTTTGTCGATGTCGTCCCGGACAATGTCGCGACGATCGATTATGCTTTCCGTGACAAGGTAGGCGCCGAAAAATTCCTCGCCACTTGTTACAGTTATCTTCCCAATATCGGCAATCCGGCCAATGATCCCGCCATCATGGGCAGTGAAGAGACCTGGAATTTCGTCGATACCCGGGAGGTGTCCGGCGAAGTGGGTAATTACAACTCCTTCTATATCAAGAAGGGCCTTCAGAACACGACGGATCCCTATAATAATTACTGGGACGGTCTGATGTACGGCGGTCACGGTCTGTTCCAAGGCATCCGTAACTGTAATATCTTCCTGGAGAATGCCGACAAGGTCGGCGTTCAGCTGCAAGGAGAAGAGCTGGAGCGCTGGAAAGCCGAAGTCAAGGTGCTGAAAGCCTATTTCCACTTCTATCTGATGCGGATGTACGGCCCGATTCCCTTGATGAAGGAAAACATTCCCGTGGATTCCACGCCGGAAGAGGTCCGTGTCTACCGTGACCCGTGGGACGATTGCGTCAACTACGTGGTCAGCCTTCTGGACGAGGCGGCTCCGCATCTGCCGCTCGCCATCGAGGACCGTTCGACCGAAATGGGCCGGATCACCCGTCCTGCGGCGTTGGGTATCAAGGCGGTGGTCCTGGTGACTTCGGCCAGCCCCTTGTTCAACGGCAATGCCGACTATGTCAATGTCGCCGACAACCGGGGCGTCAAGATCTTCACGCAGTCTTACGATGCCTCCAAGTGGGAGAAGGCTGCTACCGCCTGCAAGCAGGCCATCGACGTCGCGGAAGAAGCCGGCCATAAGCTTTACACTTTCGCTGGCCCGTACAACGTGTCGGATGATGTCAAGTTGCTGAATTCGCTCCGCTGCGTTTATTCTGACCGCTATAACGAGGAAATGGTCTGGTGCGCTCCCAAGTCCGGCAATTCCGGTAATCTCCAGCGTGTATCCTTGCCTCATTTCACGTCGGCCATGCTTTCGACCAACCCGTTCCGCGGCATGTTGGTTCCCAGCATGCGCATCGTCGAGAAGTTCTATTCGGAAAACGGCGTCCCGATCGACGAGGATAAGACCTACGACTATGAGGGCCGTTACTCGGTCGCCGTCGCTCCGGCTGACAAGCCCGATTTCATCCAGGCCGGCTTCCATACGGCCAAGCTTCACATGAACCGGGAGCCTCGTTTCTATGCGGACATCGCTTTCGACGGCTCTTATTGGTGGGGGAACGGTACTTTCACGGGTGCAGGATGGAAGATCGGGACCCGTCAGGGTGACCCGGCCGGCAAGACCCAGTCCGTCCGTTATACCATCACGGGTTATTGGAACAAGAAGGGCAATAATTACCAGACGACGGTGACGTCCAGCGGAGGTGCCCAGACCTATAATTTCTCACCGGCCATTCTCCGCCTGGCAGACCTGTACCTGCTGTATGCCGAGGCGCGCAACGAGTCTCTGAGTCAGCCGGATGACGAGGTCTATGCTTATGTTGACAAGGTCCGTGAGCACGCAGGCCTCTCCGGTGTCGTGGAGAGCTGGGAGAACTTCTCTACCGTCCCCAACAAACCCCAGACCAAGGAAGGCATGCGCGAGATCATCCATCGCGAACGTGATGTGGAACTCTGTTTCGAGAGCAAGCATTTCTGGGATGTCCGACGCTGGAAGACCGCCATGCAGGAAGTCCCCGGCTCCATCATCGGCTGGAACATCGATGCAAACTCGGACGATGAGTACTACACCATCAAAGTCCTGGACAACCTGACCTTCACGACCAAGGAGTATCTCTGGCCGATCCGGACCTATACGCTCCGGGTCAACACCAATCTTGTGCAGAACCCTTATTGGGAGTAAACCCTAATGATACCGATTATGAAACACACTATATCAGTCTTTCTTTCGGCAGCGGCCCTGCTGGTCGCGTGTAACGAAGATTTCATCGGCCAGTATCCCGTAGACAATGTAGCGCCGGCGTCGGTTTCGGACGTCCGCGTGGAAAATCTGCCGGGCAGCGCCGTGATTAGTTATTCCCTTCCCAACGAGACGGACCTGCTCTATGTGAAGGCCGTCTATACTGATTCCCACGGTACCAGGACGGAAGTCAAGTCGTCCGTGTTCAAGGACAATGTCGTCTTGAAAGGATTCGGCCGCTCTAAAAAGCAGACGGTGCAACTCATTACCGTGGACTCCAGTGAGAATGAATCTGCCCCCGTCAGTGTCGAGATTGAGCCGGAGGATTCTCCCATTTACTCCATCATGGAATCCATGGACGTCTTTGAAAGCTGGGGAGGCTTTAAGATGACATGGAGCAATCCGCAGAAAGAGCAGATTATCATGTATGTCTATCAGGAGACTCCCGATGGCTATATCCCGATCGAGACGATCGCTTCTTCGATGGAAAACGGCGAGACCGCTATCCGTGGCCTGGCAGCAGAGCCGACGGGCTTCCAAATCCAACTCAGGGATATCTATGACAATTATACGGAAACCCTGAGCACGACGCTGACTCCTTTGTATGAGATGCAGCTTCCCGGAAACAAAATGACGGTTCTTCCCCTGCCCACGGGGGCCAAGTGGTCCGGATACAGCACCGGTAACCTGTTCGATGATGTCATCACCTCCGACAAGCCCGTGTATCTTGATCCCAACAATCCGCAGCCGCAGTTTATGTCGATCGGCTTCAACGGTCTGTACAAGCTTTCGCGGGTCCGGTTCTGGGGGCGTGTCAAGTATTGTTATGGCCTGCACAATCCCCGCCATTTCCAGTTCTGGGGTACGGCGGACGATGCGGCGGGCAATAACCCGAACACCTTCGACGGCTGGACGCTGATCCTGGATGACTGGAGTATCAAGCCTTCCGGCCTTAATCCGGACGGTACGCCCGGAACTGTCACGGCAGAAGACCAGGCCTACGCAGAGGGTGGAGAGGAGTACGAGATTCCCGAATCAGTTCCTCCAATCAAGTATTTCCGTATGGTCTGCCTGCAGACATGGTCCAATTCCAAAGCTTTCCATCTTAACGAGCTCCGCTTCTGGGGCCAGGAGAAAGACTAATCAAGGAACTGCATATGAAAACAAAGTATTTATTCATAGCATCAGCGCTCTTGCTCGCGTGCCTGGCTTGCAGCAAGATGAATGACAATATCGATCAATATCTCTCCCAAGGCGAGATCACTTATCTCGCCCGGCCCGACTCGGTGAAACTTTTCCCGGGACGGGAGCGATTCCTGGCCCAATTCTGGGTGCGGGATCCGCGGGTCAATGAGATGCGCATCTACTGGTCCCAGAAGAGGGACTCTATCTCTATCCCGATTCCCGAGACCCGTGACAAGCAGGATCCCATCGCCGTCATGGTCGACCGCAACATCACGGAAGGTGATTATACCCTGTACTTCGTGTCTTACGATAAATATGGCAACCATTCCGTTTCAGATGAGCAATTCGTCAATGTGTACGGTGATTTCTTCCAGTCTACGCTGCTGCCTCGCCATGTCAAGTCTAAATCGTTCAAAAATAATGCATTGACGATTAAATGGGGCAGTTCGTTCTCGCTGTTGGAGTACGGTGTCCGCCTATTCTATTCGGATTTGGACGGGAAGGATCAGGTCGTGACGGTGAAGAAGGATGACATGGGGGCTTCTACGGTAGTCAGCAATGTCGATTCCGGAAAAGAGTTCTCGTTCGAGACAGTTTATCTGCCGGAACCTACGGCCATCGATACCTTCTACACGGCCAAGACTGTCATTCCTCTGCCGTAATACTTTTAGTCTATGCGCATTTCCAAATTCCTTTTCCCCTTCGTGGCGGTCTTGCTGGCTGCCATTCCCCTCCGGGCGGGCCAGATACCCGCCATGGGCAATGATAGCTTTTCCGCCCGCCTGACTATGCGGGGAGGCCGGATCCTGTCCTCCGATCTTATCCTGGACGGACAGGCGCTGACGGTGCAGGATCAAGCTCCCGCCTTCGAGTTTTGCCTCAACGGGTCGGTTGTCAAGGCTTCCGATCCCTGCTGGCGTTTCTCCGGACTGCAGACAAAAGACTTGTCCAACGGGGGCCGGATCTACAGCTACGAATTCCAGGGGAGAGGGAAATGGAAAGGCCTCATCTTGTATTGGGACCGCGAGGTGTTTCCGAATGTCGCATTGCTGCGGGAGCGGTTGCGGCTGACGGCCTCGCGGCCCGGTTTCCGGCTATGCAATGTGGATGGTCGGAACCATTTCATCTTTCCCCGGTACTCCCTGGCTGCCGCCGGGGAGGTCAGGGGGGAAGAAATCCGGATCGGACGCTTCGAAACAAAGGCGAAACTGGACCAGAACCACATGTTCCATCCGGACCGCAATCCGCTGGACCTGTCCGCCGGGGAAGTAGCCCTGAAAGGACCGTTCACAGTCCTGGAAAGTGGTGGCTTGCGTTGTGTCACGGCCTATGAGCATGCGTCCCAGGACAACAGTTTCATGAAAGAGAAGTTGTCCCGCTACGGACCCAAAAATGATGAGATGCAGGGCGTGGAGGGCGATGTCGGTTATACGGGTGACGATGACCTGTGGTTCATTTCCACGAACGTGTCTCTCCCGGGGCCGGGATGCCTGGAAGTCGGAAATCATATTCGCCGTGGCGGCTATATCGACGGGGAGGAGATTCCTGTCGGACGCTGCTACGAGACGGTGTGGTCCATGATTTCCTTGCTCCGCCCGGATGAGGACCTGTCCGAGCGCCTGCAAGATTATGTCTATCGCCGGATCTCGGACCACCGTGCTTCCCGTAAGCCGATGTTTTACTACAACACCTGGGGCATGCAGCGAGACCAGCCGAATGCGCAACTGCGCAGTTGCCTGACGGAGGAGCGGGTCTTCGAAGAGATCGAATACTGCCGCCAGATGGGGATGGACCGTTTCATCCTCGACGACGGCTGGCAAGCCACGATGGGGCAATGGACCGTCAACCGGGAGCGCTTCCCGAACGGTCTGGAACCCGTCATCCGCCGCATCAACGAGGCGGGGATGGAGGCGGGCGTCTGGCTGTCCCTGCTGGCTGTTTCAAAGAGCCTGGCCCTTTACAGCGAGCATCCGGAATGGCGGATCAACGACCGCTCCGATGCGCCCGTCCTGGTCCAGTGGGGCAACCCCGGCTTCGACATCGTCAGCGGTTATTATGATGTCCTGCTCGCATCCTTGAAGGAACTGGTGGACCTGGGCGTCCGCTTCTTCAAGTGGGATGCGGTCAGTACGCTCAGCAGTTGCAACGCTGGCCTGGAGCACGGAAAGGAGACGGATTCCGTGAAGGACCGGATCGACCGCTATAACTACTTGTTCCCGTTCTATGTGACGCGGCTCGCCCGAGAACTGAAGGAGTACAATCCGGACGTGGTTGTCGAGTTGGACCTGACGGAGCATTGGCGCAATATGATCGGCCTGATGACGCTGCAGGAGGCGAAATACTTCTGGATCAACAACGGCTCGTCACGGTATGGGGATTATTCCACCTTCCGGTCCAAGAGCGTGCGGGCTTGCGTGGACGAGTACGCCGGGATCCTGCCGCCGGAGGTTTTCACTTTTGCGTCCTATCCTATGGACCTGAAGGGGGCGTTGAAATACAATGTCAACACCATCCTGCAGGCCGGACACGGCTTCTGGGGCAACCTGCGCAAGACGACTCCGGAGGACCGGGCCTACATCGCCTCCCAGCTCCGGAAGGCAAAACGGGTGCTTGCCCACGTGGAGGGCGCGCCGATGACCCATTCCGGCCATCTGTGCGGCTCTCCCGAACTGTACCTGCAGGCGGATGCGGCGTCGGGCTACGCCCTGATGACGGGATTCTCTTCCGATCCCTGGACCGGGGAATACCGGATCGCCGTGCCGGCGCAGAAGGTCCTGTGCGTGCTGGGCCATCCTTTCTCGGTGGATACGGACGGCGTCGTCCTGCCGCTGCATTTCGTCGGCGAGGATGACAGCTGCTCGGCCTTCGTGATCGGCGATGCCGGGACGGGCCCGAGGATCGTTTCTTCCACGGGCGTCCTGGAGGATGTCACGGCTGAGGCCGGCGGCCTGCGGGTCACGGCCGGGACGGATACGGAACTGACGCTTTCCCTGCCCGGCGGGCAAGATGTCCGGAAAGTCCGGCTCCAGGCCGGCGAGACACGTTTTCTCGGCATTCGCCCGGTCACAGTCCTGGGCATCGGTGACTCCATCACCCAGGGGAGCAACCATCATGTCTCCTACCTCTTTCCCTTGCGCGAGCGTCTTCGTAAGGCCGCTTTTGATGTCGAAATGATCGGTCCCCGGGTGCAGTACTATCAGGGGGACAGCCTGTGTCACTGCGCTATCGGCGGAAAGACGATTGAGTACTGGACGAAGCAGATCGACAGCGTGTACCGCTGCTGTCCGGCGGATATCGTGCTGATCCACGGCGGACACAATCATTTCGTTGAGCAGGAGCCTGTAGCCGGCATCGTCCAGGCCCATCGCGCCATCATCGACAAGATCCTGGCCATCAATCCGGCCGCCGTCATATTCGTCGCGCAGGTTATAGAGAGTGGAAAACTCCCGAAATATTCGTATATTCCCGAGTTGAATGAGGCGCTCTCCGGGATGGTACGCGACTATGGCTCTGACCGGGTCAGGATCGTCCCTGTCGGCAAGGGTTTTGACTGGCGCACGGACGCCATCGAAGACCATGTCCACCCCAATGTCCACGGAGCTGAGATTATGGCAGAGAACTGGTATGCTGCCATCGTGCCTCTCCTGGAAGAGGCGAAACGCTGATTCATAAGATTATGAGACGTAGTATATTGACCTTCATTTTGTTGTCGTTGACCTTTGCCGGCTCGGCCCAAGGTATTTTCGTAGAGGCTGAGTCATTCGCTGACAAGGGCGGCTGGTCCGTGGACCAGCAGTTCATGGACCAGATGGGATCGCCCTATCTGATCGCGCACGGTATGGGTGTGCCGGTGGCGGATGCTTCCACGACCGTGGAGATCCCCGAAGCAGGTGTCTATCACGTCTGGGTGCGGACCTACAACTGGACTGCTCCCTGGACGGAGGCGGTCGGGCCCGGCGCGTTCCGTGTCAAGATTGACGGGAAGCCTCTCAAAGGCATCGTAGGCGCTTCCGGGAACCGTTGGGAGTGGCAGTATGTCAGCAACCGGCGGCTAAAGGCGGGTCCCTGTACCTTGGCCCTGTCGGACCTGAAGGGTTTCGACGGCCGCTGTGACGCCGTTTGGCTGACGAAGGAAGCCGGCGTGACGCCTCCCTCAGAAGTCGCGGCATTGGAGGATTTCCGACGTAAGATGGGGGCTTTACCCATGGAGCCGACGGATGGGGGAACGTATGATCTCGTCGTCATCGGCGGCGGTATCGCTGGCATGTGCGCCGCCGTTTCCGCAGCCCGGAACGGATGCAAGGTCGCATTGGTCAACGACCGTCCCGTGCCCGGCGGCAACAACAGCGCCGAAGTCCGCGTCCACCTGGGCGGGCGGACCGAAATCGGTCTTTATCCCCGATTGGGCATGATGCTGCGGGAGTTTGGCCATAGCAAGGGCGGCAATGCCAAGCCGGCCGCCAACTACGAGGATGAGAAGAAGGTTGCTTTTATTGAAAATGAGCCGAATGTGCACTATTTTCCCTGCTTCCGTGCGATGCGGGTGAAGATGGACGGGAAGCGCATTGCTTCCGTCGTGATCCGGGGGACGGAAACGGGTGAGGAACTGGAACTTCGTGCGCCCCTCTTCTCTGACTGTACCGGCGATGCCGGACTGGGCTTTTTAGCCGGTGCGGACTGGAGGATGGGACGCGAGGGCCGCGACGAATTCGGCGAGAGCCTTGCGCCTGAAAAGGGGGACGACATGACGATGGGCGCCTCCGTGCAGTGGTATTCCGTAGATGCGGGCAAGCCGGTGGCTTTCCCTGAGTTTTCATATGGCGTCACTTTCACGGAGGAGAATTGTGAGAAAGTCAAGATGGGGGAGTGGACCTGGGAGAATGGGATGAACAGGGACCAGATTACCGAGTTCGAGCGGATCCGTGATTATGGTTTGCTGGTGGTTTATTCGAACTGGAGCTTCTTGAAAAACCATCATTCCAAAAAAGATGCTTTTGCCAACCGTGAGTTGGGATGGGTGGCCTATGTGGCCGGCAAGCGGGAGTCCCGCCGCCTGATGGGTGATTATATCCTGAAACAGGATGATGTGGACAAGCAGGTCTTCCACGAAGACGCCTCCTTCACCATTTCCTGGCATTTCGACCTGCATTCTCCGGATCCGGCCAATTCCGCCCGTTTCCCGGGGAATGAGTTCAAAGCCGTGACCAAGCACAATCCCATCTATCCCTATGCGGTGCCGTACCGCTGCCTCTATTCCCGCAACATCGACAACCTGTTCATGGCCGGGCGCAACATCAGCACGACCCATGTCACCCTCGGTTCCACACGTCTGATGCGGACCGGTGCGATGATGGGCGAAGTCGTCGGCATGGCTGCCGGCATCTGCACGGAACATGGCGTCACCCCGCGTGAGGTGTATCAGCATTATTTGCCTGAACTGAAGGAAAAGATGACGCAAGGCGCAGCCCGTACCGATATCGAACTGCCTGACAACCAGCACTTCAACCTCGGCGGGCATCTGAAGGAGCCGAAATACGGTCCCGTCGGAAAACAGCGCTAGAACAATCCCAGATATTTGCTGCGCGCGATCAGGCAGTTGCCGATCGAGGCGGCGCGGCGTCCCAGTGTCGAATAGACGATCTTCGTGTCCGAATTGACCCGGTTGAGCGAGTATTTGTTGACCGAGGTCTTGATCGGGTACATCAGGTATTTCTTGCCGACGATGAGCCGGCCGCCGATGATGACGAGGCTGGGGTTGAAGATGTTGATCAGTCCGGCGATGCCGCGGCCGAGCGTTTCGCCGACCTTGCCGATGCAGTCGATGGCGAGGACGTCTTCTTCCTCCACGGCCTTCAGGATGTCATCCAGGGTGATCTTTTCCCCGGAAGCATATTTCTTGGAAAGGGAAGACGGCCGTCCGCTTGCCAGTTTTTCCAGAATCATCTCGTGCAGGGCGGAACCGGAAGCGCCGGTCTCCAGGCATCCGACCTTGCCGCAGCGGCACATTTTCTCATTGTCCAGGAGCGGCACGTGGCCAATCTCTCCGGAGAATCCCGACTTGCCGTAATAAAGCCTCCCGTCCAGGATCATGCCCATCCCGAGCCCCCAGCTGAGATTGACGGCCAACATGTTCCGGGTGTCACCGGTGTGGCCGCCGGCGAGGAATTCACCGTAGGTCATCGCACGCGAGTCATTCTCGATTGAAACGGGGACGTTGAAATCCTTCTCGAAGATGGCGTTGAGCGGCAGGTCGTCGCTCATGAAATAACTCATCGAGTAGCCCTCCTCAGGGTTGACGCGCCCGGACAGGCTGACACCTACGCTGAGTACTTTCTCCCAAGGGATTCCGGCCTCGGAGACCGCCTCTTTGACCAGGCGGCAAAGGGATTTGAATGAATCGGCGCGGGCTTCCAAGATAAATTCGATGTCGGCGATGAAACTGACGACATCTCCCTTGAAATCCGTGATGCAGACATGGAAATGCTGGCGGGCGATATCGACTCCGATAAAATAGCCGGCTCCGGCGTTGAGACCGAAAATACTCGGGCGTCTTCCTCCCGAAGTGCCGACTTTGCCCATGTCCATCATGTAGCCTTCATCGATCAGTTCACCGATGATTTTGGTAACCGTCGGGACACTGGTGTTCAACTCCTTGGACAAGTCTGCTATGGAGTAATTGTCGTTGAGGATGCACAGGCGCAGGATCTGCCGTTTGATGTCGGCATTCTTGCTGCTGTCGGTGAGAAGGGTTTTAGTACTCATTACAAATCGTTGTCAAGTTCTTAGGGCAATGTTACAAAATAATTATCCAATAACAAAGAATTTTATAAAATAATTTTTGATTTATTTAACTTTGATCGTTCCGCTTCCAGGATGTTTGGGAATGGCCGCATTATTGTTATATTTGTATCTTGTTATACACGAAAGAAATGCCGGTGAAACTGAGAAATATCTTCAAAACCCCGATCAAGCTGTCGCTGAAACAGAAGATGATCCTGAGCCTGAGCGCCATTGCTGTCATCCTCCTGACTTCCAGCATCATCTCCGTGATCGAGTATAAGATCATGAGCACCTATGTGTCCAGCCAGATCGCGGACAACATCCATAGTATCAACATGGCCCAGGAGCTGGCGGAGTCGAGCAACGACTATAACCTCGATATCCTGGCTGTCATCGGTGATGACAATCTCAACAGCCTGCCGGATTTCAACCAGAATGAGTTCGTCTCCCATTGCGATTCGCTCCGGAATTCTTTCGCCGATGTCCGGAAGGTCCGTCTGGCGGATTCCGTCCTCTATGCCTATTCGGCCTATATGCTGACTTCCCTGGAGTTGCCGGAAGTCCTGAAATCTGATTTCATTGATTCCCGCACCTGGTATTTCGACCGTCTGCAGCCCCGTTACAACCGCCTGAACGCGGCCATCGACCGGATGAGCAGCGAGATTTACAACGACCTCAAGAAGAATTCATCCAACTTTGACAGCGGTTTCTACCGCAGCATCGTACCGGGTATCGTCGCGGTCGGCGTCGGGCTGCTGCTTGTGCTGATGCTGCTGTTCTTCCTCCTTTCCTACTATGTCAATCCCATCTACAAGATGGTGGATGGCCTGACCAATTACCGGTCTTACAACAAGCGCTACACCTATACTTTCGATGGGGATGACCAGCTTTCCGAGCTCAACAAAGGCATTTCCGAACTTGCGGAAGAAAACAGCCAGCTGCGTAAACGCTTGATCAATCTCCGAGCCAAGCAATGAACCTGAAAACCATCAGCCGCAATGTTGGATACGCACTGCTTGTCAGCGCGTTGTTCATGTTGCTCTCCGTCTTTGTGTCCATCCTTTACCACGACGGAGCGCTGGTGGCTTTGCTGATCAGTTTCATCATCACTTTCACCATCGGCATTTTCCCCTTTATTTTCGTCAAGAAGACGGCCGAGATCACGATGAAGGACGGCTATATGATCATTGTCCTGTCGTGGGTCCTGTCTTTTGTCGTGGGGATGCTGCCCTATGCCCTTTGGGGCGGACCTTTCTCCGTCCAGAATGCCTGGTTCGAGAGTGTCTCCGGCTATACGACGACCGGCGCGACGATCCTGGACAACATCGAGGTGATTCCCAAGAGCCTGTTGTTCTGGCGCAGTTCCACCCATTTCATCGGAGGCTTGGGAGTCGTCGTGTTCCTGCTGCTGATCATCCCGAACTCCAGCCCCGTGCGACTGCGCCTGGCCAACATGGAACTGTCATCCCTTTCCAAGGGAGGGTACAGCACCCGCACCAACAATGTGGTGTTCATCTTCGTCTATGTCTATCTCGGCTTGGTCGCGGTTTCGTTTCTGTCTTATTGGGCGGCCGGGATGTCTCCCTTCGATGCGGTCAACCATGCTTTCAGCGTCAGCGCGACCGGCGGTTTCAGTACGCGCAACCTGTCTATCGGAGCGTATGACTCCCGTTGGATAGAAGGGCTTACGATGCTCTTCATGCTTGTGTCTTCGCTGCATTTCGGCCTGACGTTTTATGCCATTGCGCGGCGTTCGCTCCGTCCGTTCAACAACCCTGTCGTGAAGTTTTACCTCAGCAGCCTGGTGTTCTTCACCCTGTTCATGGCCGTCTCCCTGAAGCGGCTGGGCTATGAGCCTACGATGACTAAAGCGCTGTGGGACGGTGCTTTCCAGACGATGTGCATCGCTACGACATCCGGTTTCGCCATCGTGGACAATGCATCTTGGACGATGCTTCCCAATCTGGTGCTGATCTTCCTGGGCTCGATGTGCGCCTGCGCCGGTTCTACTTCCGGCGGCATCAAGGCCGACCGTATCCTGATCATGTTCAAGTCCATCGTGACGCAGGTACGGCGCGCCCTCTATCCTTCCGCCGTGACCCAGGTCAAGGTCGGCGGGCGTTTCCTCCGGGACGAAGAAGTCACCCCGCACCTGATGTATATCGCACTTTATGTCCTGCTGCTTTGCATATCTTCGGGTCTCCTGCTGGTTTTCGGACAGACGGACCTTGACGCCCTTGCCTGCTCAGTCGCGTCCCTGGGTAATGTAGGCCCCGCCATCCATCAATACGGTACCTACGGCAGTTTCAACACCATGCCGGAGGCCGGTAAGCTGGTGATGACGCTGAACATGTTCCTCGGTCGCGTGGAGATCTACCCGGTGCTCGCTGTCCTGGCCACGATCATTCCCAAGCCGTCGCGCGCGTAATGGACAGAGCGACTTTCCTGTATAAGGATTTCCTGAAGCATCTTGACGTCGAACCGACGCCTTGCCAGGACGCGATGTTGCGCCAGACGGCCGCATTCGTGACGGGTGACGATGCGGATATCCTGGTGGTCAACGGCTATGCGGGCACGGGCAAGACGACGGCTATCGCCGCTGTGATCGATTCCCTGAGCTCCCTGAAGGTTCCTTGCGTGCTTCTGGCCCCGACCGGCCGTTCCGCAAAGGTCCTTTCCGGCTATGCGGGGCGGCCTGCACAAACGATCCATAAAGGGATCTATCGCCAGAAATCGGTCGGCGACGACGGTTTCGGCCAGTTCTCCCTGACTCCCAACAAGGCCCGCAGCACCCTGTTCGTCGTGGACGAGGTTTCGCTGATCGGCATCGAGGGCGCGCAGCAGGGGAGCGGAGGAGCCCATTTCGGCTCCGGCAATCTGCTGGAAGACCTGGTGACCTTCGTGCGGAACGGGTCCGACTGCCGCCTGATCCTGATCGGGGATTCCGCCCAGCTCCCGCCGGTCGGGATGGAAGAGAGCCCTGCGCTTTCGCCTGACTTCATGGAAGGATTCGGCGGCGTGGTATATGCCACTTTGAAAACGGTGGTCCGCCAGGCCCGTGAGTCCGGCATCCTCCACAACGCCACGCGCCTTCGCGAGCTGATCCGTCAGTCTGATCCTTATGAGACTTTCGACGAAGTGAAACTCACGCTGGATGGCTTCGATGATATCTGCCGGGTTGGAGGCGGTGAACTGATCGAAACGCTCTCCGATGCATATTCACAGTATGGCGAGGATGAGACGATCGTCCTCTGCCGCTCCAACAAGCGGGCGATTCGCTATAACCTCGGCATCCGTTCATCGGTCCAGTTCAAAGAGGACCGGCTCGTTCGGGGTGACTCCCTGATGATCGTAAAGAACTGTTACCAGTTCCTCGAAGATGTCGAGGAGATGGATTATATCGCCAACGGCGATACGGCCAAGCTCCTGCGTATCGGAAAGTATGTGGATCGCTACGGACTGCATTTTGCGGACGCCCGGCTCTGTTTCCCGGATTATGATGATCTGGAAATCACGGCGAAAGTCTGTCTCGATACGCTGGAGTCCGAGTCGGCCTCACTGACCGTGGAGCAGCAAAACGCCCTCTACAACGGGGTCAATGCCGATTATGGGCACATCACCGCCAAGAAGAAACGCTACTCGGCGGTGCGGGAGGACCCCTTCTACAATGCCCTCCAGCTGAAATATGCCAACGCCATCACATGTCACAAGTCCCAGGGAGGACAGTGGCGTTGCGTGTTCATCGACAACCCGTTCTGGCAGGACGAGCAGACGGTGGACGACTTGAAGTGGCTCTATACCGCGATGACCCGTGCGGTGGAAAAAGTGTACCTCGTGAATTTCAAAGACCGTTTTTTTGAATGAAGAAACTACTGATCGCCTTTATTCTTGGCTTGTCTTGCGTCCTTTCCCACGCGCAGGATCTGAAACGCACGCCGGTGGCGTGGAAATGGGTTTCCGATACGGTGGCGGTGTTCAGTTATGACGGCACGTTCGACGACGCGGATGCGTTCGGCGTGGATGCGCGCTCCCTGCATATCCAGCCGGGGACCAAGGCGCCGGAACGCTTTTCGGATTTTCCCTATAAACCCGGGGATGCCGTCAACCTGACCTGGTCGCCGGATTCGTCGATGATCGCGTTCACCCGTGC
>JAEEGF010453090.1_pt1 | contig 21726 bp, 14 predicted proteins | sample 9134171 | NCBI WGS metagenome assembly JAEEGF01 (sample SAMN16246542, study PRJNA631951) | gut metagenome | biome: gut microbiome; feature: rumen; material: AP-attached | host: Bos | place: Iran: Karaj | collected 2018-10 | reverse complement strand
CCTTCATCTGGGTCTACAAATGGTGGGGCGTGCTGCCCGTGTTCGTTACCACATACATACCGTTCTTCCTGGCCAGCAATTACGTGCCTGACATGAAGCCCGCCGCCAGAAAGAAATTCCTTATCGGTATCTGGGGCCTTGACGCGCTTCTTCTGATAATACTCATTCCCATGGGCGTGATATAGCTCCACGTGACATGTGGCTGTTCTGCCCTTTGGGGTAGTAATCCCCTGATTACAATATCTAAACGATAAAAGACCCGATACGAGTTCGTATCGGGTCTTTCAGTGTTGGTAGTGCCTAGGGGAGTTACGCGTATTTGCTGACGCAAATCCGCCGGTCTGCGCTCGCCACAGGCGTGCTCGACCCAGAACGGTCCACCGGACCGTTCTGCCCTTTCGGGTTCGACTCCCCTAAATCATATGTGAACAACAAAAAACCGCCATAAAGGCGGTTCTTCGTTGTTGGTAGTGCCTAGGGGAGTCGAACCCCTGATTCCAGCGTGAGAGGCTAGCGTCTTGACCACTTGACCAAGGCACCACATGTGTCCTTTGTGCGGAACATTCAGTATTATACACAAAGGGTATGCTTTTGTCCAGCAATATTTTATTCAAATCCATAATTATTTTTTATTGGCTTGGAAAGGGCTTTGCGGCGGAAAGGGCAGGGCTTTCTGCCCCGCGGTGTGCCGCAATTTCTTTCCTTCAAAGCCGATTTTATGTTGTATTTTCTGCGATTTTTGATACAATATTTCCGCAAGGCGCTAACTGCGCCCGTTGTTTGCGTGTTTTTTGCGCAGCACCTTAATACAGTGCTAAGGCAGAACCTGACACTCCGCCAAAGCCTGCATTTACACGTATATGATCAATCGAGTGAAAGGACTCTTTATGGACTATAAAAAGCTTGCAGATCTGCTGTTCCCGGACATCACCAGGACCCCGGCAGACTACGAAGACATCTATCCCCCCAGAAGACTGCCGGAGGGCGCAAAGGTCACAAGGCTGGGTCCCAGCCCCACGGGCTTCATCCACCTCGGAAACCTTTACGGAGCCCTGGTGGACGAAAGACTGGCTCACCAGAGCCATGGCGTTGCATTCCTGCGCGTGGAGGATACTGATGACAAAAGAGAGGTGGAGGGGGCCATTCCCGTGCTCCTGGACACCCTCAGCTATTTTGGCATAAACTTTGACGAGGGTGCCACCAAGCAGGGCGAAAGCGGCAGCTACGGACCCTATTACCAGAGCCGCAGAGGCCCTGTCTACAAGGCCTGCGTCAAAAAGCTGATAGAGGAAGGCAAGGCTTATCCCTGCTTCATGAGCGAGGAAAAGATAGCCTCCATCCGCGAGTATCAGGAAAAGAACAAGCTGAACCCGGGGATCTACGGCGTTTACGCTGAGCACAGGGATCTGCCCATAGAAAAGGTCAAGGAATATCTGGACAGAGGCGAGGTTCCCGTCATCAGATTCAGAAGCCCCGGAGAAGAGGGCAGATACATCAGCGTCCACGACGAGATCCGCGGAAACATCTCCATGCCGGAGAACGTGCAGGACGTGGTCATCCTGAAGAAGACCGGCCTGCCCACCTATCACTTCGCCCACGTCTGCGACGACCACTTCATGCGCACCACCCACGTGGTCAGAGGTGAGGAATGGATGGCCACCTGGCCCATCCACATGCAGCTCTTCGATGCCATGGGCTGGCAGCCGCCGAAGTTCGTCCACAATACGGTGCTGATGAAGATAGACGAGACCACAGGCCAGAAGAGAAAGCTTTCAAAGCGCAAGGATCCTGAGCTGTCTCTGGAATACTACAAGAAGCAGGGCTACTTCCCCGAGGCCGTCCGCGAGTACCTGATGACTGTGCTCAATTCCGACTTCGAAGAGTGGCGCATCGCAAACCCCGAGGCTGACTACAACGAATTCACCTTCACCGCTGAAAAGATGAGCGATTCCGGCACTCTCTTCGATCTGGACAAGCTGAACAACGTGTCCAAGGACGTGCTGGCAAGAAAGTCCGCAGAGGAGATCTACGAGTTCATGCTGGGCTGGGCGAGGGATTACGAGCCTGAGCTCCTGAAGCTTTTCGAGGAGAATAAGGACATGCTCCTTAAGATCTACGACATCGACAGGGGCGGCGAAAAGCCCAGGAAGGACCTGGTGGCAGCGGGGCAGATCTTCAGCTTCATCAAGTATTTCTTTGACGATTACTTCGAGTATCAGGATTCCTTCCCCGCAGAGTGCGAGGCCGACAGGCAGATCATACTTCAGAAATACATCGACGGCTACGATCCGGCGGACGACAACTCCGCCTGGTTCGATAAGATAAGGGCCATTACAGATGAGCTGGGATACGCCGTCAAGCCCAAGGATTACAAGAAGAACCCCGATCAGTACAAGGGCCATGTGGGCCATGTGAGCGGAGTCATCCGCGTGGCTATAACCGGCAGGACCAATTCCCCGGATCTTTGGACTATCCAGCAGATCATGGGACCTGAAAAGGTCAGAGCGCGCATCGAAAAGGCCATGAAGGCATAAAAGGGCATAAAAATGGATCTTAAGAATTATAAACACATCCACTGCATAGGCGTGGGCGGCATAGGCCTCTCCGCCATTGCGGACATACTGCTGAACCGGGGCTACAGAGTCTCCGGCTCGGACCTCAAGCAGAGCAACGTGACAGACAACCTGATAGCCCATGGGGCTCAGGTGTTCTTCGAGCACAAGGCTGAGAACCTGGGAGACACGGATCTTCTGGTATATTCTGCTGCGGTGTCCATGGAAAATCCGGAGATACTGGAGGCAAAAAGGCGCGGCATCCCGGTCATCTCAAGGGCTGAGGCCCTGGGCGCCATCATGGCGGATTACCGCACATCAATAGCCATCTCCGGCACCCACGGCAAGACCACCACCACATCCATGGTGTCCATGATACTTGAAAATGCCAAGTACGATCCCACCATACTGGTAGGCGGCATACTCAGCGAGTTCAAGTCCAACTGTAAAATAGGCCAGACCGAGTATTTCGTCACCGAGGCCTGTGAGTACATGGACAGCTTCCTGGAGCTGAGACCCTGGGTGGAGATAATCCTCAACATCGACTCCGACCATCTGGACTATTTCAAGGACATCAACCACATCGCCCAGTCCTTCAAGACCTTCGCGAACAAGGTACCCGAAAACGGTCTGGTCATCGGCTATGACGCCAATCCCTTCGTAAGGGCCGTCATCGACGACCTCAAGTGCAGGGTGGTGACCTTCGGCTTCAACGAGGGCAGCGATTACTATGCAAAGAACATCGAATTCAACGATCTTGGCATGCCGTCCTACGACCTTTACAGCAAGGAGGGCTTCGTTTCCAGGATACAGCTGGCAGTGCCGGGAGAGCACAACGTGAGCAATTCCCTGGCGGCCATCGCCTGCTGCCTGAACCTGGGCGTGAGCCTGGATTCCATCAAGGAGAGCCTGCAGGCCTTCACTGGCACCCAGAGACGCTTCGACATAATCGGCAAAACTAAGTCCGGCATCAGCATCGTGGACGACTACGCCCACCATCCCACCGAGATAAAGGCCACCCTGGCCGCAGCCACCAATGTGTCCCACAAGCAGATCTGGTGCCTCTTCCAGCCCCACACCTACACCAGGACCATGGCGCTGTTCGGAGAGTTTGCCGACGCCTTCAGGGATGCCGACAAGATAGTGCTGGCGGAGATCTACGCGGCAAGGGAGAAGAACATCTACAAGCTCAGCTCCCGCTCCCTGATGGAGGAGATCAAGATAAAGCATCCCGATAAGGAGGTCTACTTTATCCCCGACTTTGACGATATGGCAGAGTTCGTTATCAACAACGCCAACCCCGGAGACATAGTAATAACCATGGGCGCCGGCGACATCTACAAAGTAGGAGAGAAGATCCTCGCCGCTGACAGGCAGTAGCTTTAAGCTGAAAGAATAGTGCGGACAGATGCTTGAAGGACCTTTGCGAGGAGCGTTGCAAAAGCAGGATTTATTCAAGCGTGTATCGAGGTAAGCGGCAGCTTAGCGGTCTAGTGAGCGCCGACTGTAGGCGCGAGCGGGTCATGACCGCGGCCGAGATCAGCGAAGAAGAAATCCATTGCGTTGCAGCGACGAGCACCTGGTCCTGAAAGCATCTGCCTGCAGAAATCAATCAACAAAATACAAATCCCATGAAAACACAGATAAAAAAGGCGCAGCGCGTCTGCATGATAACCCACATCCTCACCGAGAACCCCAACAAAGACTACTCACTGGGCTTCTTCGCCGACCGCTTCGGCTGCGCGAAATCCTCCATCAGCGAGGACATGAAGCTGGTGAGAGCCTCCATGGAGGCCGCGGGACTGGGCTATCTGGAGACCACCGCCGGCATCAAGGGCGGCGTGCGCTACGTACCATACATCTCAAGAGAGGAATCCCTTAAGGTCCTTGAAAGCCTTAAGGCCCTCTACGAGCAGCCTCAGAGAATGATGGGCGGCGGCTTTATCTACACCACCGACTTCATGTTCACCCCTGAAACAGCTAAGGGCGCAGCCCGCATCTTTGCGAAGCGCTTCGCAGCTCTGGATCTGGACGTGGTGGTCACCGTGGAGACCAGAGGCATAGGCGTAGCCCTCTTTACAGCCGAGCTTCTGAACAAGCCCCTGGTGGTGCTCAGAAGAGAGAGCAGGGTGTCCGAGGGCAGCACCATAAGCGTAAACTATTTCAGCGGATCTGCAGACCGCATCCAGCAGATGAGCCTTTCAAAAATGGCTCTCAAGCCGGGCATGCGGGCTTTGATCATAGATGACTTCATGCGCGGAGGAGGGAGCATCAAAGGTATCGAGGACATGCTCAGAGAATTTGATGCGGTAACCGCAGGCATAGGAGTCATAGTCGTGGCCGGCGGCCGCGACAACAAGAAGATCGGTGACTATACCCCTCTGCTTCTTATGAACGAGGAGGACAAGTACCGCATCCGAATGGATATAAATCCCGATGTAATTGCGTAATGAGCAAGGAAAGGACCAAAAAGCAATGGGGAGCAACGGAGCCTTTGCAGGCTACAAGATTTTCGCAGGAAACGGTAATCCTGCACTGGCACAGGAAATTTCTGAAATACTGGACAAGCCTCTCGGCAAGTCCAAATCTACAAAATTCGCAGACGGAGAGGTCTTCGTAAGCCTTGGCGAGTCTGTAAGAGGCATGGACTGCTACATCATTCAGCCCACCTGCAGACCTGTCAACGACAATCTGATGGATCTGTGCATCATGGTCGACGCCATGCACAGAGCCTCCGCAGGCCGCATCAACGCCATCATCCCTTATTTCGGCTACGCCCGTCAGGACAGGATCTCCAAGCCCAGAGAACCGCTGACCGCCAAGCTGGTGGCTGATATGATCAGCGTCTCCGGCGTGGACAGGATCATCACCATGGACCTCCACGCAGCTCAGATCCAGGGCTATTTCAACATCCCCGTGGACAATCTCTACGGCATGCCCATATTGGCGGATTACTTCAAGCAGAAGGATCTGGATAATATCGTCATCGTTTCCCCGGACCACGGCAGCGTGGCAAGGGCAAGAAAGTTCGCTGAGAACTTCGACGCTCCCATCGCCATCATCGACAAGCGCCGTCCCAAGGCCAATGTTTCCGAGGTCATGAACATCATCGGCGACATCGAGGGCAAGAACTGCATCATGATCGACGACATGGTTGACACCGCAGGAACCATCACCAACGCAGCCAACGCGCTGATGGAGAGGGGCGCCAAGTCCGTTCACGCGGCAGCTACCCACGGCGTGCTTTCAGGACCCGCCATCGAGCGTATCCACAACTCTGCCATGGAGGAGATGGTGCTGCTGAACACCATGCCCATAGCCGCCGAGAAGAGAGAAGAGGAGAAGATCAAGGTCCTTTCTGTGGCGCCTATGCTGGCAGAGGCCATCATCAGGACCCACACCAACAGGCCCATCACCTCTCTCTACGACAGGACTGTGGAATAGAGCATGTATATAATCTGCGGTCTGGGAAATCCGGGAAGAGAATACGCAGCCACCAGGCACAACATGGGTTTTCGGACCCTGGACGAGCTTGCGCGGCTGCTTAACGCGCCTGTGATGCAGCTGAAATTCAAGTCCCTGGTGGGTGAGACCAGGCTGGCCGGGCAGAAGGTCATCCTGCTCAAGCCCCAGACCTTTATGAACAACAGCGGCGAAGCCCTGCGGGAGGCAGCAGCCTACTACAAGGTGGAGCCGGAAAACATTCTCGTGATATATGACGATACGGATCTTCCCGTGGGGAGCATAAGGATGCGTCCCTTCGGGAGCTCCGGAAGCCACAACGGCATGAAGTCCGTCATCTACCAGCTCCAGAGCGACCAGTTTCCGCGCCTTCGGGTGGGGATAGGGAGCAAGGGCTTGCTGGATATGAGGGACTTCGTGCTCAGCCGCTTCCCCGAAAGCGAGCAGGAGGCTGTGGAGAGCTCCATTAAGCAGGCGGCTCTGGCAGCGAAGTGCTTTGTGGAGGAGGGGCTGCAGGAGGCTATGTCCAAATATAATACGAAAAAGGACAAGCCCCCTAAGCACAAGAGAGTCCCGGGCACCGAGCCGGCTGCTGAGGCCTCTGAAGCCAAGGCAGAGGATACTGTAGAATAGACCGCGGCAGGGCTGATATGCCCTGAAGGGACAGTCGCTGACGCCAGCCCAAGCCAGGAGACCTCTGACCTTTCTGGCGAAGGGCGAGAGTGGGTCCCTGTGGGCATATCAGCCTGCCGCCCTTTGATAATCTCAGGGATCACAAAGGAAAACGAATAATGATAATCAACTATACCGGTATTTCCGATACCAGAATTGCCTATCCGGCATCAAAACTGATAGAAGAAAAGCCGGGACAGGCCATCATAATATGCTCCTCCCAGACAAGGGCAAGGCGCATAGCTGACGACCTGTCCTTTTTTTCTGATGTCCCGGTTCTGATCTGCCCGGACGTGGAGCTGGCAGCCATGCGCTACGATGCCAAGAGTCCCGCTGAGCTCAATGCCAGGCTGAAGGTCCTGAACAAGCTTCAGAGCGGTGAGCCCTGCGTAGTGGTGGCTCCTGTTCTTGGCGCCCTCAAAAGGCTGACCCCTCCTGAGGTCTATTCGCGAAACATACTTCAGCTCAACCTTGGCGGACGCATAGACAGAGCCGAGCTCATAAAGACTCTGGCTGCTCTTGGCTATGAAAGGGTAAGCTCAGCCGAGGCCGGAGGCCAGTTCGCCGTAAGGGGTGACATAATCGACCTTTTCTCTGCCGAAAGGGACCTGCCCGTCAGAATAGAGCTCTTCGACGATGAGATCGACTCCATCAGAAGCTACGACCCCATGACCCAGCGCTCCGTGGAGCAGCTCAAGTCCATAAGGATAAGCCCCGCCCAGCTGCTGGTAAAGGACAGCGCAGCCTTTGAGCGGGCTGTCAAGGGAATAGCGGCAGCCTATAACAGGGCGATTACAGGCAAGAAGATCACCCAGGAGGCTCTGGACAAGCTGCGGGAGCAGCGGGACTATCTCATCTCCTGCATAGAGGAGAGCATCAATCATCAGTATCTTGAGGCCTTCATCTCATATTTTTACGAAGAAACAGCCTGCCTCTGGGACTACATGAAGGATCCCTCCTTTGTGATAGTGGACGACCCCAGCCGCATCGCGGAGACTCTGGACTTTTATCTGGAGGACGATGGGGAGAACCAGAAGCAGATGCTTGAAAGATATCAGGCAGTGCCGAAGGACTTCGATTCCAATCCTCAGCCGGAGGACCTTTACAGGCTGAAGGAGCTGGCTTCAGGTCCCAACACATCAAAGGACGGAAGCGATGCTGCCTTCGACCTTTACTTTACCACGCCCTTTTCCCAGCAGATACGCTATACGGACAGGCTGGATGAGCTTATCCACGTGGAATCCATGCAGGCTCCGGTGTTCTCAGGCCACATGGATGTGCTGAGGACAGAGCTTAAGCGCTACATTTCCAAAGGCTACAGCATTACCATCTGCTGCGGCAGCGACGAACGCATCGATAACCTGAAGGAGTTCTTCGAGAGAGAGGGACTGGAGGGCAGGGTGCAGCTGAGGCTGGGAAGCCTTTCAGCTGGCGCCGAGTATCCTGCGGATCAGGTGCTCTTCCTGTCTGAATCCGACGTTTTCTCCAATGTGAAGCGCACAAGGCGAAAGAGCCGCAGGCGGGGCCAGGAGATAAAGGCCTTCACCGACATCAAAAAAGGCGACTACGTGGTGCACGAAAACCACGGTGTTGGCCGCTTCGCGGGAATCGAGAAGCTGACGGTGGACGGCAGCACCAGAGACTATCTGCGCATCGAATACGCCGGCAGCGATGTGCTCTACATACCCGTGGACCAGATGGAATCGGTCCAGAAATATGTGGGCTCAGAGGGCGTTGAGCCTAAGATAAACAGGCTTTCCGGCAGCGACTGGGCTATGACCAAGGCAAGGGCCAAGGCCGCCATAAAGGACATGGCTGAGGATTTCCTCAGGCTTTCAGCCCAGAGAGCCGCGGAGCCCGGATACCAGTTTGGCCCCGACAGCACCTGGCAGAAGGAGTTCGAGGATTCCTTCCCTTATGAGGAGACAGATGACCAGCTGCGCTGCACAGAAGAGATAAAAAAGGACATGGAGTCTCCCAAGGCCATGGACCGTCTGCTCTGCGGAGACGTGGGCTACGGAAAGACCGAGGTGGCTGCAAGGGCCATTTTCAAGTGCCTGGAGGAGGGCAAGCAGGCTGCGGTTCTGGTACCCACCACAGTTCTCGCTAATCAGCACTACCATACCTTCCTTGAACGCTTTAAGGAATACCCCTTCCAGATAGAGATGCTGTCCCGCTTCAGAACGGACAAGCAGCAGGGGGAGATCATAGACAAGCTCAGAAAAGGCGAGATCGACCTTATAGTCGGCACCCACAGGCTGCTGTCAAAGGACGTTAAGTTCAAGGATCTTGGGCTTCTTGTGGTGGACGAGGAGCAGCGCTTCGGCGTGGAGCACAAGGAGGCCATAAAGCAGCTTAAGCACAACGTGGACGTGCTCACCCTTTCTGCTACACCCATACCCAGGACTCTGCACATGTCCCTCATCGGCATAAGGGACATGTCCGTGATCGAGGAGCCGCCCGAGGACCGCTATCCTGTCCAGACCTACGTAATGGAGCAGGACGACGCCATGATGGCCAATATCATCCGCAGGGAGCTTGACAGGGACGGACAGGTCTATTTCGTATACAACCGCGTCCGCGGTATACAGACCATGGCAAGAAAGATTCAGGATCTGGTGCCGGAGGCCAGGGTCAGCATAGGCCACGGACAGATGAGCGAGCGGGAGCTGGAGGACGTGATGATGAATTTCGTCAACCGCGAAAGCAATGTGCTCGTCGCCACGACCATCATCGAATCAGGCCTTGATATACCCAATGTTAACACAATTATTATTATGGACGCCGACCGCTTCGGCCTGTCCCAGCTGTACCAGCTGAGGGGCAGAGTGGGGCGCTCCAACCGCATGGCCTACGCCTACCTGCTCTACAAGAAGGACAAGGTGCTTTCCGAGCTGGCGGAAAAGAGGCTCAGGGCTATAAGGGAGTTTACGGAGTTCGGCGCGGGCTTTCGGGTCGCCATGAGGGACCTGGAGCTTCGGGGTGCGGGCAATATCCTTGGCATAGAGCAGTCAGGCCACATGCTCTCCATAGGCTACGAGCTTTACTGCCGCATGGTGGATGAAGCCGTAAGAGAGCTGAAGGGCGAAGCCCTGCCAAAGGACAGCCTGAACGCGGACAGCTCCGTGGAGCTGGCTGTTGCAGCCTTCCTGCCGGAGCGCTATATCGCCGACGAGATAACCCGCCTGGAAATGTACAAGCGCATCTCTTCGATCTACAACGAGGACGACCGCTCGGAGGTTACGGACGAGCTCATCGACCGCTTCGGAGACATCCCGAGGGAGACGGAAAACCTTATGGATATTGCCATGATAAGAAACAAGGCTTCCCGCTGCGGCGTTTCGAAGGTCATGCAGCAGAGAAACGACATCGTCCTGCTGTTTGAGGAGCAGAACGCTCTGGATCCCGAGATGCTGGGCCGCCTGGTGGACAGCTTCGGAAACCGCCTCAGCTTCTTCGGCGGCAGAGAGCCCAAGATCAGGCTGCAGATCCTTGGCGATACGGCCCAGGGAACCGCACTTTCCATGCTTGATGTTATGACCGCATAGATGTATAATTAAGTTCCGACCGATACTGCAGGATGAGGAGGTATACGACATGAGAAGCTTTGAACGTATTCTTATATCAGCAGCCATGGACAGCGAGATCCTCGACCTTATGGAGGAGCTGGACCAGCCGGAAAGACTTGAGGTCGCCGGCTATACTCTGGTATTGGGCATGATAGAGGACAAGACCGTGGCGGTCCTCAAGACCGAGATAGGCATGGTCAACGGCACCGCTTCAGTAGCCTTTGCCGCAGACTATTTCAAGCCGGACCTTATCATCAATCTGGGTACCGCAGGCGCCCACAATCCTCAGCTTCACGTGGGGGATGTGGTGGTGGCATCCAGCACTGCAAGCATCAATAATTATTTCGGTGACGATCCGGAGATCTTCACGGATCCTCTGCTCTCCAGCAGGGCGGCCTCCCACTTCAACCGCATACTCAGCTCCAGATACGAGTGCGAGGAGCTGGGTATACCCTGTCCCATGACCGAATACGGCTCCGGCAAGTCCATGCTGGGCTGCATAGGCTCAGGCGATATCTGGAACAAGGACAAAGAAGCTATCGACGCCATCCGGGAGGAATTCGGCACCGATGCAGAGGATATGGAGACCTATGCGGCGGCTCATGTGGCTTCCAGACTGCAGATACCCTTCCTGGGCTTCCGCATCATGAGCAATTCCGAAGTGCTGGGCGAGGCCTACAAGCCCGAGACCGGCTCCTACTGTCAGTCTCTTTGCCTCAGCCTTCTTGAAAACATCGACACTATTTTATGAGCAGCGAAGAAACCAACAAAAAGAATAGATCGTTCGTAGGGGGAGCTGTGATCCTTGGCCTTGCCGGCCTGCTGGTAAAGGTCCTTGGCGCAGCTTTCCGTATTCCGCTGGCAAATATAATAGGGGACGACGGCATGGGCTACTACCAGACGGCGTATCCTATTTATGTGCTCTTTCTTACCCTTGCCACTGCGGGCATACCCACCGCCATCTCCAGGATGGTGGCGGAGCGCTATGCCCTCGACAAGCCGAAGGCAGCCTATAAGGTCTTCAGGGTCTCTTCTCTGCTGCTTTTCCTGACAGGTCTCATCAGCGCAGGCATACTCTATTTCGGGGCAGGCGCGGTGACCCGCATGATAAAGGAGCCTGACGCGGTATATGCCATGCAGGCCCTTGCCCTGGGACTGATCTTTATCCCTCTGATGGGCTCCTACAGGGGCTTTTTCCAGGGGCGGCAGAACATGCGTCCCACGGCCATATCCCAGTTCGTGGAGCAGCTCTTCAGAGTTGCGGCGGGCCTTGGCCTTGCCATCTATCTTCTTCCAAAGGGTCTGCCCTTTGCTGCTGCGGGAGCCAGCTTCGGCGCCACAGCGGGCGGCATCTTCGGCTTCATATGCATAGGCCTCATCTATCTGGCCAACCGCAGGACCATCGCGGCGGAGCTCAGGCTGGACAACAGCGCAGATGAAGAAAGCATAAAGTCCATACTCTGGACAATACTCACCATCGCAGTACCCATCACCATAGGATCCTCGGTGATGCCCATCATAAATTCCATCGACACCGCCATGGTCAAGAGCAGGCTGATCTCCATCGGCTACGACTCCGACAGCGCAAGGGCTCTTTACGGCCAGCTGACAGGCATGGCGGCGCCCATCATCAATCTGCCCCAGGTATTCACCCAGGCCGTCTCCATGAGCCTTGTGCCTGTGGTGGCCTCCGCCTTCAAGAGGGGAGAGCTGGATTTCATGAGGAAAAACATCTCTCTGGGTCTTCGCTACGCCATGCTTATTGCAACGCCCTGCGCCTTTGGCATGATGGCCCTTGCAAAGCCCATCATGCTGCTGCTCTATCCAAGGCAGCAGGCCAGCGCCCAGAGCGCTTCCGCCTGCCTTGCCATTCTGGCCATGGGCGTTATCTTCCTGTCCCTGGTGCATGCCACCACCGGTACTCTTCAGGGCATAGGAAAGCAGCATCTTCCGGTCATAGACCTGTGCTTCGGTGCTCTGTTCAAGATAGGGGTCAACTATTTCCTGACCGCTGTTCCTGCGCTGAACGTGAAGGGCGCAGCCATCGGCACTGCCAGCGCCTATCTGGTGGCTGCCATTCTTAATCTGTGGCATGTGAGCCGCTTCACAGGCACCAGATACGATTACGTTGCCATTTTTGTGAAGCCTGCCATTGCCGCGGGCTGCATGGGGGCTCTGGCGAGGCTGAGCTACGAGCTCTTCCACAGATTTGCGGGAAACATGGTCTCCACAGCCCTTGCCATCGGTGTGGGCGTGCTTGCCTATGTGGTCCTGGTGTTCGCCACAAAGTCAATTACTATGGAGGAGCTGGAGAACATGCCGAAGGGGAAACGCATAGCGGGGCTCCTGAGGAGGTTTATAAGATAAAACTATCAAAAAAGCCTTAAAAATAAAGGATTTTAGACTTTATCCTTATTGACTTTTTCAAATATGTGTGCAACAATACTCAATGTTGAGCAGGGCACCAGGCCCTGAAATAAATTATCAGGAGGAATATCATGAATAAGGCTGAATTAGTAGCAAAGATCGCAGAATCCACAAATCAGAAGAAGAAGGTTACCGAAGAGATCGTTAACTCTTTCATCGACGCAGTAGAAGAAGAACTCGCCAGCAAGGGCAAGGTACAGCTCGTTGGTTTTGGTACCTTTGAAGTCAGAGAGCGCAAGGCTCGCACTGGCAGAAATCCCCAGAAGAAGGGTGAGGTTGTGGAAATCCCTGCTTCCAATGCTCCCGTATTCAAGGCCGGCAAGGCATTTAAGGATGCTGTAAACAAGTAATAGCAATCTGAAAGCAATTAAGGAGAGACCCTTTGGGTCTCTCTTTTGTTTTGGTGACAATGGGGACGGTTCTGTTTGTCACAATTAAAGAATATTTTGACGGGTCCTGCCACAAGGCATCCTCCCATGCACATCGCTTAAGCTCAGTGCACGGGTGCCCTCCTTATGTCACCCGTCAAAATCATATGCCAAACAGAACTGTCCTTTTGTCAGGCTCCCGATATTGAAAAGAATATGCAAAAGTGGGGCACTTATATGTAAAAGGGCTTGCAGATATGATAAAATATATTGTTATCAAAGTGGAGGTAATGAATGCGTATAGACAAATATCTTAAAGTATCCAGGCTTATCAAGCGCAGGACTGTGGCTCACGATGCCTGCGAAGAGGCCAGGATCTTCATAAATGACAAGCAGGTCAAGCCCGGCGCCCAGGTATCGGTGGGGGACATCGTCATGATCAGATTCGGTACATCCGAGCTGAAGGTTAAGGTGCTCTCCACACCCGAGCATGTAACAAAGGATGGGGCCTCAGAGCTTTACGAGATAATAAATGGATAAGTTCAAACTGGTTTCGGATTTTAAAATGATGGGAGACCAGCCGGAGGCTGTCAGGCGTCTGGTGGATGGCATCGAAAGCGGAAAGCGTCACCAGACCCTGCTGGGAGTCACCGGAAGCGGAAAGACCTTCACCATGGCCAACGTCATAGCTCAGGTGAACAAGCCGACCCTTGTGATCTCCCACAACAAGACTCTGGCAGCCCAGCTCTGCGGAGAATTCAAGGAATTCTTCCCGGAGAACGCCGTGGAGTATTTTATTTCCTACTACGATTACTACCAGCCTGAGGCCTACGTGCCCTCCACGGACACCTATATCGAAAAGGACTCGGACATCAATCAGGAGATAGACCGGCTGCGCTATTCGGCGACTGCGTCTCTGGCAGAGCGCAGGGATGTTATTATCGTGGCCTCAGTCTCCTGCATCTACGGCCTGGGCAGCCCTGTGGACTACAAGAACCAGATGCTGTCTCTGAGGCCTGGCCAGCAGAAGGGCAGGAACGAGATACTCAGAAAGCTGACAGACATACAGTATACACGTAACGACATGGGCTTTGAGCGGGGCACCTTCCGGGTACGAGGGGACATAATCGACATCATCCCCGCAGGCTCCGAATCCGCCGTGCGCATCGAGCTTTTCGGTGACGAGGTGGAATCCATCAAGGACATGAACCCGGTGACGGGTGAGATCACAGGCATAAGAAACCATGTGGCCATCTTCCCCGCATCCCTCTATGCCACCAGTCCCGAAAACATGGCAAGGGCGCTGGAGACCATAGAGGCGGAGCTGGAGGAGAGGCTGGTGTGGCTGAGGGACCGGGGCAAGCTTCTTGAAGCCCAGCGCCTTGAGCAGCGCACCCGCTACGACCTTGAAATGCTGCGGGAGATAGGCTCCTGCAAGGGCATAGAAAACTATTCAAGGCATCTGGCGGGGAACCCGCCGGGGGCTACGCCCTTTACGCTGCTGGACTACTTCCCCGAGGATTCTCTGGTCATAATCGACGAGTCCCATGCCATGCTGCCCCAACTCAGGGCCATGGCCAACGGAGACCGCAGCCGCAAGACCACGCTGGTGGAATACGGCTTCCGACTGCCATCGGCCCTGGACAACAGGCCGCTGCGTTTCGACGAATTCAACCAGAAGGTCCATCAGATAGTTTATGTTTCAGCGACTCCTGCGGATTACGAAAAGGAGATGAGCGGGGGCATCAGCGCTCAGCAGCTCATAAGGCCTACGGGACTTCTGGATCCGCCCATCACGGTGGTCCCCACGGAGGGCCAGGTTGACCACCTGATCGGTGAGATCAACAAAGAGGTGGCAAAGGGCAACCGCGTGCTGGTCACCACCCTTACGAAAAAAATGGCGGAAAGCCTTACTGATTACCTTAAGGGGGCAGGGCTCAAGGTGCGCTACATGCATTCGGATGTGGACACGCTCGAGCGTAACGAGATACTTCGGGATCTGCGCCTGGGCGTCTTCGACACTCTTGTTGGCATCAACCTTCTGAGGGAGGGCCTGGACCTGCCGGAGGTGTCGCTTGTGGCTATACTCGATGCGGACAAGGAGGGCTTCCTCAGGACCGAGACCTCGCTGATACAGACCATTGGCCGCGCGTCGCGAAACGCCGAGGGCCATGTCATAATGTACGCCGACAGCATCAGTCATGCCATGCAGGTGGCTATAGATGAGACTGCCCGACGCCGTGAGGTGCAGGAGGCTTACAACAAGGAGCACGGCATCACCCCGGAGACCATCAAAAAGTCCGTCAGGGACATTATCGAGGTCACCCGCAGGGTGGAGACGCAGCTGGACGAGCTGGGCGGAAAGAATCTGCTGGAGCTCACCAAGGGCGAGCTGAAGGACTACGCGGCCAAGCTGGAGAAGGAAATGAAGGCCGCCGCAAAGGACCTGCAGTTCGAGCGCGCCGCCATGCTGCGTGACCGCATGATGGAAGTTAGAGCCCGCATCCAGTGATTGCCGAGCCGCCAGGCGAAGGCAGAACTGCTGATGGGGCCTATGCCAGATCTGCCGACGAAAGCGAGTCGAAGACGAAGCTTGAGGCGCTTCAGATCACGGCGAGAGCCCGCATCCAGTGATTGCCGAGCCGTCGTAATAATCTGAGGATTAAGAAATGAAAACACTAATAAAAAACGGACGGATAGTAGATCCTTCACAGAATATCGATGCCTACGGGAATCTGCTCTGCGAGGACGGCAGGATAGTCGGTATCACCAATGAGGAGCCTGAGGCCGATCTGGTGATCGATGCGAAGCTGCACATGGTCACGCCCGGCTTCATCGACATCCACATGCACGAGGACTCCTTCGGAGAGGACGGCGTGCTGAAGCAGGACACATTCCGCTCCATGCTGCTGATGGGTGTCACCACCGCCGTAGGCGGCAACTGCGGCTCCAACAGGGCAGATCCCGCCCGCATGCTGGACTACATAGACAGCCACGGGAACATGGTGAATCTGGCCCTTTTCGTCGGCCACAGCTGGGTAAGGGGAGAGTGCGGGTTCACGGACAGATACAGCCCTGCGGATGAGGCGCTCATCGGCAGGATGGAGGAGCTCGTGCGGACGCGCCTGGAGGCGGGCTGCATGGGAGTTTCCTTCGGACTGGAATATATCCCCGGAACCGGGACCCCTGAGATACTGCAGCTTGCAGGCCTCTGCACACCCTCGGGACGCCTGGTTTCCAGCCACGTGCGGGGAGATGTGGGCAAGGTTTTTGCATCTGTCAGGGAGATGAACGACATGGCGCAGAGGACCGGCTGCCGCGTCCAGATATCCCACCTCGGCAGCATGGGCGGCTACGGCCAGATGGCTCAGCTGCTTAAGGAGCTCGAGGGCTACAGGGCCACTGGCACTGACATAGCCTGCGACTGCTATCCCTACAACGCCTTTTCCACCACCATCGGCGCCGCGGTCTACGACGAGGGCTGCATGGATGATTATCAGGCGGGCTACGATTCGATAATGATGGCCACAGGCCGCCATGCGGGACAGCGCTGCACAAAGGAGATATTCGACTGGGAGAGGGCGAACGCCCCGGAGGACCTGACCATAGGCTTCTTCATGAAGGAGGAGGATGTGGAGATGGCCTTGCGCCATCCGATGGTGATGCTGGGAAGCGACGGCATGCTTCTCGGAGACAAGGGCCATCCCAGAGTTTCCGGCACCTTCCCGCGCTTTATCGCAAATTACGTAAGGACTGGCAAGGTGGGGCTCATGGAGGGCATCTCAAAAATGACCTCCATGCCTGCGGAACGTCTGTGCCTGACGCAGAAGGGCAGCCTCCGTAAGGGCTGCGATGCAGATATAGTCATATTCGATTACGACCGCATAAAGGACGGGTCCAGCTTCGAGGAGCCCGTCAGAGTGCCGGAGGGCATAGACTGCGTGCTGATAGGCGGCCGCATCGCCGCGGAGAACGGCAGAGTGATGGACGGAAGTCTCGGAAGGTCCGTGAGATACAGAGGATAATGCAGAATGGTCAGCCTTAAGCACAGGGCTGGCCATATTTTTTTGAAGGGACAGTGTCAGATGAAAGGGGCAGGTATTGGGGCCCGTTCCAATGACTTTGAAGCGGCAATGCAGGGCTCAGGATGATTATCTGTAAGCCTTCCTGCGTCAGCGCCTCAGCGAGGACCCCGGCAGGGCTAAGCTTTCGAAGCATTCCGGAATATGGCAATAACACTGCAGAGCATTGGTAAACACTTTGAAACATGAGCCTCTGCGTGATATAATTATTTAAATATATTTCACCGGAGGAAAAAACATGAAAAAGAAATTGTTTACAATAACTTTACTCTGCCTTGTGCTTCTTCTTGCGGGCTGCACCGGCAGCCAGAACGAAGGACAGGGAGGCGAGCAGGCCGATACCAAGGTCTTCGAGCCTATAGTCGGCGACTGGTACAGCGAAAACGGCCTTCTTCAGTTCAAGATCTACGAGAACGGCGGCTTTGCGATGAAGAGCCTTGGAGGAGACTTTGAGGGCTACCTGCAGTACACTGAGGAGGCCAATGCGGAGGGGGTAAAAGGCCCTCACTTCGACCTCTACCTGGAAAACAACGAGCTTTATTCGGACAATGCCTGCCTGATTTGGGATGAGAACAGACCCGGCACCCTGACCTTTGAGCAGGGCATGGGAGCCGAGCTCCTGACCCACGAATATGTGGAGCCTGAGAAGATCGACTGGATCTATGCCAATTTCGTCAGCGATCTTCCCTACGACATCGGAGAGCATAACGAATTCGAGGCCTTTGACGACCCCGATTCCGTTGAGGTGCTTTTCACCGCCATCAGAGACCTGAAGGATTTCAAGTTTTACAACGCCTTCATCAAGGACGTTACTGCCTCCGGTCAGGTGTCATTCGGCGTGAACCTCATGTACGAGCAGGATGAATTCAAGGGCGAGGTGCCCCTGAAGGTGAAGATGCTCTTCCCGGGAGACTCTCCCAACAATGCCCTGTCCTACACGGATCCTCTCACCGGCGCCACCCGGTTCTATCTCATAGAGCTCAGCGGCTACGACGGGTCGATAGTGATGGTTGAGCTGTCCACCGGACAGTAGCAGGCTGCGAAGGAGCCGGAGAGTCAAAAATCGCCCGGAATTCTTACAGAAAAACATTTGTTTTTAAAATTGTTTAGTGTATAATTGCAGAGTATCAATACCGGTACTCTGCTTTATTTCGTCTTATCGGAGCGGGCCTGCAGCAGGGCCTGCCATACAAGTATTAACATCATGCAGACAGATCTCGTAATAAAGGGCGCCAGAGCCCATAATCTTAAGAATCTGGATATTACCATTCCAAGGGACAAAATGGTTGTGGTGACCGGCCTTTCGGGCTCGGGAAAATCCAGCCTGGCTTTTGATACCATCTATGCAGAAGGCCAGAGGCGCTATGTGGAAAGCCTTTCTGCCTATGCCAGAATGTTCCTGGGACAGCTGGACAAGCCGGACGTGGATTCCATAGACGGCCTGAGTCCCGCCATCTCTATAGACCAGAAGACCACCTCCAAAAACCCCAGGTCCACTGTGGGCACTGTCACGGAGATCTACGACTATCTGCGTCTGCTTTATGCCCGCACTGGCATTCCTCACTGCCCGATCTGCGGCAGAGAGATAAGCAGCCAGACCGTGGATCAGATCGTGGAACAGCTGATGGGACAGGGAGAAGGCAGCAGAATCACCGTGCTGGCTCCTGTAATCAGAGCCCAGAAGGGACAGCATGAAAAAATCCTTGAACGCATTCAGCGCGAAGGCTTCGTCCGTGTCCGGGTGGACGGGGAGATCAAGACTCTTGGAGAGGATGAGATAAAGCTTGCCAAGACCTACAAGCACAGCATAGATATCGTAGTCGACCGAATAGTAGTCCGCGACGGCCAGCAGGGGAGACTATCTGAAGCCATCGAACTGGCAGTGAGCCAGGGCGACGGACTCTGCGCGGCGCTGGTGCAAAAGGGTGACGACAGCAGAGAGCTGGAGTTCTCCACCAAGCTGGCCTGTCCGGAGCACGGGGTGAGTCTGGGCGAGCTGGAGCCAAGAGACTTTTCCTTCAATTCGCCCTTTGGAGCCTGCCCCGAGTGCAACGGCCTGGGCTTTATCGAGCGCATGGATCCGGACCTGATAATAGAGGATCCCAAGCTTTCCATAAACGCTGGAGCCCTCACCAAGGCCTTCGCCTCCATGGAGTACGCGGGCTTCTATAAGCAGCTGATCCAGGCTCTGGCGGACTACCACAAGGTGACCTTGGACACCCCCTATAAGGATCTGCCGGAGGCCTTCAGGCACGAGCTTTTATACGGCACCGGCGGCCGCAAGCTGGACTACGGCTACGTGCGCCGGGACGGCAGCATATCCCACAGACACGATACCTTCGAGGGCATCATACCAAACCTGATGCGCCGCCACGGCTATACCAGCTCAGAGGCGATCAAGGCCAAGCTGGAGGACTACATGTCCATAGACCTCTGTCCCTCCTGCAAGGGCAAAAGGCTGCGCCCGGAGATACTGGCGGTCACCGTCGGAGGAAAGAACATAATCGAATTCACCGAGATGGCTGTAAGGGACGCCCTGGTGTTCACAGAGGATCTTCCCAATCATCTCAGCGAAAAGCACATGTCCATAGCAAGGCTCATACTCAAGGAGATAGTCGCAAGGCTCAAGTTCCTGATCGAGGTGGGTCTGGATTATCTTACCCTGGCAAGAGCCTCTGCCAGCCTTTCCGGAGGCGAGAGCCAGAGAATAAGGCTGGCTACACAGATCGGCTCCTCCCTTGTGGGGGTCATGTACATACTGGATGAGCCCTCCATAGGCCTTCATCAGAAGGACAATCACATGCTGCTGCAGGCTCTCAGGAGCCTGACGGATCTGGGCAATACCCTGGTGATAGTCGAGCACGACCAGGAGACCATGGAGGCTGCGGATCAGATCATAGACATCGGCCCCGGCGCCGGCGAGCAGGGCGGCTACCTGGTGGCTCAGGGCACTCTGGAGGACATCAAGAACTGCCCGGAATCCATCACAGGCCAGTACCTGAGCGGCAAGAGGGAGATAAAGATCCCCGAATTCCGCCGTCAGGGGAACGGCAATTCCATATGGGTGAAGGGCGCAAGGGAGAACAATCTCAAGGATATCGACGTGGAGTTCCCCCTGGGCGAATTCGTCTGCATCACAGGCGTATCCGGCTCAGGCAAGTCCACCCTTATAAATGACATACTCTACAAGAGCGTGGCCCAGAGCATGTACAAGGCCAAGGCAAGGCCAGGCGCTCACAGGGAGATCACAGGCCTTGAGTTCATAGACAAGGTCATAGACATAGACCAGAGCCCCATAGGAAAGACTCCCCGCAGCAATCCTGCCACATATACAGGAGTCTTCACGCCAATAAGAGCTCTGTTTGCCCAGACCCAGGACGCAAGGATACGAGGTTTCGATCAGGGGCGCTTCAGCTTCAACGTGAAGGGTGGACGCTGCGAGGCCTGCAGCGGCGACGGCATAATCAAGATAGAGATGAACTTCCTGCCGGACGTATACGTGCCCTGCGAGGTCTGCCACGGCAGGCGCTATAACCACGAGACCCTGGAGGTCAAATACAAGGGAAAGAACATTTACGACGTGCTGGAGATGAGCGTGGACGAGGCGCTGGATTTCTTCAGGGATATCCCCGGCATCAGCCGCTACATAAAGACCCTGCACGAGGTGGGCCTTGGCTACATAAAGCTGGGTCAGCCCTCGACGCAGCTTTCAGGAGGCGAGGCTCAGCGCATCAAGCTGGCTACAGAGCTTTCAAGGCGCAGCACCGGAAAGACCCTATACATACTGGATGAGCCCACCACGGGCCTTCATTTCGCCGACGTGGAGAAGCTGATCGACGTGCTGCAGAAGCTGGTGGACGCAGGCAATTCCATAATCGTCATAGAGCACAATCTGGACGTGATAAAGACGGCGGATCATATCATAGATCTGGGTCCCGACGGAGGCGAGAGGGGCGGCAGAGTCATAGCCCAGGGCACACCTGAGGAGGTGGCTCAGGTCCCCGGCTCATACACCGGCCAGTATCTTAAGCGCATACTCAAAAGAGATTGATAAAAAAGCGTCAAGAGCATATAATTGAATCACAGAATTGTTTTAAGCGGAGGAACCGATATGAAAAAAGAAGGAAGCTTTACAAGTTCAAACGGATTCAATACTGTGTTTTATACCGAATGGCTGCCCGAAGGGGAGGTGAAGGCCACTCTTCAGATCATCCACGGAATGGCGGAGTACATAGAGCGCTATGCGGATTTTGCCCAGTATCTGAATGAATACGGCATAGCTGTGGCGGGCACGGACCATATAGGCCACGGCAGAAGCTGCTCTGTGGAGGACAGAGGCTACATGGGCGAAGCCAACGGCTGGAAATACATGACCGATGACGAGGAAAAGATGAACAGGGTGCTGCAGGAGGAATTCCCCGGTGTGCCTCATCACGTGCTGGGCCACAGCATGGGATCCTTTATCATCAGAAACTTCATGACCCAGTACGGTCAGGACTGCGCCTCCTTTATTGTAATGGGTACAGCAGGCGCCAATCCCGCTGTAGGTGCAGGACTTTCCCTCATCAAGACCCTTCGTAAGGTCAAGGGCGGC
>JAEEGF011493910.1_pt1 | contig 21727 bp, 13 predicted proteins | sample 9134171 | NCBI WGS metagenome assembly JAEEGF01 (sample SAMN16246542, study PRJNA631951) | gut metagenome | biome: gut microbiome; feature: rumen; material: AP-attached | host: Bos | place: Iran: Karaj | collected 2018-10 | reverse complement strand
TTGAGGCCGCCATCAGCAGAGTTGTTGCTGTCCTCGAAGAAGATGCCGATCAATTCGTCACTAATTTGTTTGCCACCCAGCGGGGGTGTCATGGCCTTCTGGGCGCTGAGACCCATGGTGGCAGCTGCAAAGCATGCAGCGAGAAGGGTTCGTTTGTTCATATTGTTAATCAGTTTTGGGATAATCGACTGCAAAGATACGAATAAGTGAGCAAAAAACCAAATATATTTGGATTTTTTGAGCGTGAGAGACCGTGTCATTATAAAATGCCTACAGATTATACGGATTATACAGATGAAACAATTACTGATTATCAGCAAGTTAGAATCCGTATAATCCGTATAATCTGTAGGTTTCTATTTCTGATAGGTCTTGGGTGATTCGATGCCGAAGAGGAACTGGGGCTGGTAGCCACCGAGGTCGATGACGATCTTCTCGAAGACGATGCCGGGATCCTGCGGATGGATGGTCAGGGTGTGGATGTCACCGTCGCCGAGGGACAACTCAACCTCTTTCTCCACTACACGACTGGCGATGGTGGGGTAGTAGATGCTGTAGATATTCTCTGGCTTCTCGTTGAGGTTGGCGTTGAAGTTGATGCTCACGGGACTATTGTCGTCGATTGCCACATCGTAGATGAGACCGCCCTTGTCGAGGAAGTCGAGTGTGGACTTGGTGATGACATGGATCTTGGCCGTCTTCGTGCCGTTGTCCTTGAAGCGGTAGGTCAACGAGGCGTTGTCGGTGCCGACGGTGTATGGCATGAGGGCGATGCCGCTGAGGGTACGGCCCATGTAGGGGATGACGGTCCACTTGGCGGCTGAGGCATCCTGACGGTTCCAGGTGTGCTCGGCCTCGATACTGATATAGCCGTGGACGGGGCTGAAGGTCGGACCCTCGGTGGGAGCCTTGACTTCGATGAGGTCAGGACAGACATCGGCGGGATAGTTGTCGTTCCAGATCTTATAGCTGATGTGCTTCTGGATCATCATGCCGTCCCACTTGCCACCGGCAATCTCCTTGTTGTATTGCAGGTTCAGCTGTTGGTCGCGCTCGAAGGCCTTGCGGCAGCGCTCTGCCCAGCAGTTCGCCTCGGGGTCGTTCTGTGCGGCCAGCTGGTGGTTCATGGCCTGGGCGTAGTACATCTCGTAGATGTTTCCCATGGCCTGAATGGGGAAGAGGACGATCTGACGGTAGGCATCACGGGCTTCGGGCTTCAGTGTGATGAACTGCCGGAGGGCGCGGGCCTCTAAGGCCTGGTAGTCTGCCACCACCTGGGCAAACTCATAGGTGGTATAGGCCTTGGCATCGAGCATCTCGGAGGTGATGCGGCCGTTGTACTTGCTGACGAGGTTCAGCAACTGTGAGGCTTCGCACGCCTGATCTTCGCCGAAACTCTCGGCACAGAAGGCACGGGTATGGTCGAGCAGATTATCCACACGGTATTTCGAGGGATCCCAGGCCATGTCCATAAACAACTGGATGGGATATTCCATGGGCTTCAGGTCGCCGACGTTCAGGATCCAGAGTTTCTGGATGCCGCCGAAGTAGGCTAATTGCAGCTGCTCCCACATGTTCTGTATCGGGGTGACATTGATCCACTTTGTGTTACGGGGGGCACCCACGTAGTCCACGTGGTAGTAGAGTCCCCAGCCGCCCTTGCGCTTCTGTTCCTCGGCGGTGGGCAGACGGCGCACGTTACCCCAGTTGTCGTCGCAGAGCAGAATGGTCACGTCGTCAGGCACGCGCAGTCCGGCGTCGTAATAATCCTGCACCTCTTTATAGAGTGCCCAGATCTGTGGCGTCTTGTCGGCAGACTTGCCCGTCACCTCCTTGATGATACGCCGCTGGTTATTGATGATATTTTCTAAGAGTTTTGTATCAGTACCGTTGCCCATGGCCTCGTCGCCGTCACCACGCATACCGATGGTCACGATGTCGTCGGTACCATTCATGCGCTCGATACCCTCACGGAAGAAACGGTCGAGGTTCTCTTTGTTCGTGGCATAGTTCCAGGCGCCCCAGCCCTTGCGGTCGCGGGCATACTCCTGGTGGTTGCGGGCCATCGGCTCGTGGTGAGAGGTTCCCATCATCACGCCCATAGCGTCGGCGGTCTTCAGGTTCTCGGGGTCGTCGGCGTAGAAGGCCCATCCCCACATGGCGGGCCACAAGTAGTTGCCTTTCAGGCGGAGGATGAGTTCGAAGACCTTCTCATAGAACTTGTGGCCGCCGAAATCGGTGCCGAAGGTGTTCTTTACCCACGTCGTCAGACAGGGTGCCTCGTCGTTGAGGAACAGACCACGGTATCTGACGGCAGGCTCACCGTCGGTGTATTCGCCTTCCTTAATATATAATAAGGTGTGACGTTCCACGGGTACGTCGGCCCAGTAGTACCAGGGCGAGACGCCCATCTGTCGCGACAGCTCGTAGATGCCGTAGACGGTGCCACGCTTGTCACTGCCGGCGATGACCAGCTGGTCGCCGATGGTCTTGATGATGTATTTCTCGGTCTTGCCCTTCAGGTCGTGCAGTTCTCCCTGCTTCACCCACTGGTCGATCTGCTTGTTCACACCCAAGGTGCCGATGAGAATCGTAGGAGAATTGAGATTTGAGAAATTAAGAGAGGGGGCAGTGCCGGTGACTTTTTCGAAGTCTGCGGCAAGGTTGGCGGCGGCGATCTTCACGCAGGAGTGCTCGCCCTCGGCGAGACCGATGGCGGGGTTGCTCAGCTGCCAGGCACCGGTAGCGGGTTCGAACACGACGAAGGTATCAGCAGCCTTCACTTCCGTCGACAGGGCCAGCGACAGCATCGCCAGGACCATGGTTTTCTTTGTCAGCAGTAAATGTTTCATAAGGATAAAAAGTGTTATTTTGACATTTCGAGTGCAAAGTTAGCACATAAAAATGGAACGAAAGTTACTAAATGTTTCATTTTTTTTTGAATTTGTTCCATTTTTCGTTGGTAATAAAAAAAATATGATTATCTTTGCAGTCGAAAATGTAACAAAGCAATGAGGTCTAAGCTACTACTAACGCTAGTCACCCTCTGCCTTACCGTGGGCATGTACGCCCAGATGGGCAAATTCTTTACAACTGACAATCATCAGCTGTCCAGTAGTTTTGTGTCACAGGTGTATCTGGATCACGACGGGTTCCTGTGGACTACTACGCGTAACGGCATCAACCGCTATGACGGCTACCAGTTCCGTGTGTTCAAGAAGGAGAACGAGGCCGACAAGACATTGGCCAGCAACTACGTGAACTGTATGATCCAAAGCCGTAGCGGCCTGTTCTACTTCGGCATGTACGGCGCGCTGCAGACCTGGGACGGTGAAGAGTTCCATAATGTCACCCTCCTCGACCATGCGGGGAAGCCGAGCTACGGCTATGCCACCTGCTTCCTGGAGCGGGCCAACGGTGACCTGTTGGCAGGCTCCTCCGGCCTCGGTGTGATGCAGATCACCGACCAGACGGCTCGGCAGCTCGGCGGGGTTTTTGCCGGACTGCATACCGTCAACTCCCTGCTCGAGGACAAGCAGGGGCGCCTCTGGATGGTCTCCGAGGAGAAAGGACTGCTCTGTTACGACGGCAAGACGCTGAAACGCTACCTCACCGACCGTAAGGACCTCATCCTCGGACAGCTCTGCGCCGATCGTGAGGGTAACATCTACGTGGGCACCAATGCGGGACTTTATAGAAGTCAGGAGTCAGGAGCCGGGAGTCAGAAGGGCATGGACTTCGTACATGTGGCCGCTACAGGCAGCAAGAGCGTGTCATCGCTCTATTGTGACCACTACGACTGTATCATTGTCGGTTACGACGGTAAAGGCATCGCCATCTACGACCCGAGAAAGGATATGCTCACCGACAATCCCTTCTTCAGTCAGGAGATCGACCTTACGAAGAGCAAGGTCTACTCGATCATAGAGGACAGTAACGGCAACCTCTGGTTCGGCCTGCTCCAGAAGGGTCTCTACCGGCAGCCTATCGCCTCCAATGGTTTCCAGTATATGGGCTTCAAGCTCGGCAGCGTGCGTAACGTCATCGGCTCCGCCTGTGTCGTCAGCGTACTCGTCGACAGCCAAAACCGTGCCTGGATAGGTACAGACAAGGACGGTATATACATTATCAGACAGGACGGTACCTTCGTGCGTCATCTGCTGGAAGGCTATCCCTCGACCGTGATGACACTGGCTGAGGGCCGCGACGGGAGGATCTGGATCGGATCGTATGGCGAGGGCGGCGGCAGCATCGACCCCAACACGTTCCAGTACAGGCGGATGGAGTATCCTGCCGACGACCATCTGATGATTATGGATATCGACGTCGATGCTCAGGGACGGCTCTGGTTCGCCACGATGCGCCACGGTGTGCTCTGCTATAATCCCGTCGATGGACAGATACGTACCTATGAGATGAAACAGGGAGCCGACAACGACCGGACCGTCAATAGCATCACCAATAACTTCATCTCGCAGGTGTCTGTCTCGCCCGACGGTGCGCGGCTCTATGTCGCCACGTCGATGGGACTCTGCTGCCTCGATATCGCCAGCGACAACTGGACGAAGACCTTCGGCGTGAACTGTCTCAACTACAGTGTGCCTATCCGTGTGGCCCGTGAATACGACGGCCGTCTCTGGTACGGCACGAGCAATGGTCTCTTCTGCTATGACCTCAATTCGAAGCAGACCATAGGCTATACTACTGCCGACGGCCTCCCCGACAATGCCGTAGGATCCATCGAACGCGACCGTCAGGGGCAGCTTTGGCTCACCACCGACCACGGTCTCTGCGTCTTCGACCCCGCCAAGGGCGTACAGATGAACTATTTCGCTGACGACGGTCTGCAGGGCAATGAGTTCAGCGACGGAGCCTCATGGACTGCTGCCGATGGTACGATCCTCGCTGGAGGAACGGGTGGCATCACATGGTTCAAGCCGGAGAACATCCAGCAGAGCCAGTGGAACGCCAGCGTCCACCTTACGGCCCTCACCATCAACGGCGAACCCGTCAGCACGGCCACGCGCTCAGGAGGCCGTCAGGTGACGGAAACGCCCATCAATGCCAGCGACCACTTCGAACTGGGCTACCACGACAACTCGTTCACCATCCAGCTCTCGACGCTCACTTACGAGAATCCGGATCATATTGTCTATCACTACAGCATCAATGGTGAACCCTTCCGTGCACTGCCTGCGGGCACCAACGAACTCTCGTTCACCCATCTGCCGCCGGGAACCTACCGCTTCCGCGTGAAAGCCGAGCGCAGTGGCATCGAGACACCCCAGAGGGACTTCACCGTCATCGTCCACAGCCCCTGGTACCGCTCGGCTTGGGCCTATTTCTTCTACGCCCTCGTCATCGGACTCTTCGCTTGGCAGTTCCTCGCCTACCGCCATCACCGTGAGCAGAACCGCCTGCGCCTCCAGGCACATATCCACGCCGAGGAGATGGGTGAGGCCAAGCTGCGCTTTTTCATGAACATCAGCCACGAGATACGTACCCCGATGACGCTCATCATCACGCCGTTGCTCTCACTCATCAAGAAGGAGGAGGATCCCGAGCGTAAGAGTGTCTACGAGACCATCCGCCGCAATGCCGAGCGCATCCTCAGCCTGATAAACCAGATGATGGATCTCCGTAAGATCGACAAGGGACAGATGCAGATGCGCATGAGTGAGCGCAACCTCGTGGGCTTCATCAATGATATCTACACCCTCTTTGACCATCAGGCGAAGATGCGGCAGATCAAGTTCATCTACGACCACGACTGCGAGGAACTGCCCGTATGGATCGACCGCTCGAATTTTGACAAGGTGGTCGTCAACGTGCTCTCTAACGCCTTTAAATACACTCCTGCCGGTGGTGAGATCGGCATCCGCCTCACTCATGACGACACGACGGCTATCATCGCCATCCGCGACAACGGTGAGAAGATTCCCGAGGACAAGATGGAGAAGATCTTCCAGCGGTTCTATCAGACCGAGTCCTACACCAACGACCGCAATGCCGGTACGGGCATCGGCCTCGACCTCACTCGTTCGCTCGTCGAGATGCACCACGGCACCATCACCGTCCACAACCTCGAACAGGGCTGCGAGTTTGTCATCACCATTCCGTTAGGTAATGCCCACCTCAAGCCAGAGGAGATGATCAGCGAGAGTGAACTCCCGCAGGAGCCGCTGGCAGAACTGCAGGCTGCCCTCGACCAGAAGGAGGAAGACGAGGAGGTGACGCCCTATGAGGAGGCAGACACCCGTGGTACCACCATCGTCATCGCCGAGGATGACGACGAGATACGAAATTATCTTGAGTCGGAACTCTCAAAGGACTATGATGTGCATGCCTGCAGCAACGGTCGCGAGGCACTCACGGAGATCTATCGCGTAAAACCCAGCCTTGTTATCAGCGACGTGATGATGCCCGAGATGGATGGTAATGCCCTCTGCTCGCAGTTGAAGACCAACAGCTCGACGAACTTCATACCCGTCATCCTGCTCACCGCCCGTAACCGCGACGAAGACCGTCTCCAAGGCCTGGAGACGGGTGCCGACGCCTATATCGTCAAACCGTTCAATATGGACATCCTGCGGCGCACGATCCTCAACCTGCTCAGTTCGCGCCGCCTGCTGAAGATGAAATATGAGCGCACTGACAGCCTCGAAGAGCGCGTAGAGGACATCCGTCTGAAGTCGCCCGACGACAAGCTGCTCGAGAAGATCATGGAGTGCATCCGTAAGAACCTGACGAACTCTGACCTCAATATCGACATGATCTCCGACGAGGTCGGCATCAGCCGTGTACACCTCCATCGTAAGATGAAGGAACTCACGGGTCAGACGCCCCACGACTTCATCCGCAGCATCCGTCTGAAGAAGGCTGCCCAGCTGCTGGCAGAGAAGGGCATGAACGTCACTGAGGTCATGTATGCCTGTGGCTTCGCCAACAGTGCCTCCTTCTCCACCATCTTCCGTAAATACTACGGCATGTCGCCGCGGGACTATATGAAGGAGCACCAAGATAGGTAATTAAGAGCCACAGATTCTTGCGTCCCGATGGTAGCAAGCGGCAAAGCCGAGTCCACAGATTAACACAGAATAAGAGATTTACACAGATTCTGTGATAATCATATCTTCTGTGAGAATCTGTGAAATCTGTGGCTAAAATAATATCATAAATACAAAGTACAATGATCGGAGTAATTCTTGCGGCCGGAATGGCCAAACGGCTCAGGCCCCTCACGGACGAACGTCCGAAGTGTCTTCTCAAGGTGGGAGAGCGTACGCTCCTCCAGCGTACCGTCGACGGCATGATTGCTGCCGGCATCCGTGAACTCGTCGTCGTCACCGGCTACCGTGCCAATATGATCCGCGACTTCCTCACGGAAAAGTATCCAAAGCTCACCATCCACTTCATCGACAACCCCGATTACGCCCATAATAACAATATCTTCTCCCTGTGGCTTACTCGTCCCTACACCGACTGTCGTGACTTCCTGCTGATGGACAGCGACATCCTCTGCGATCCCGCCATCATCCCCACCGTCATCAATGTCGGCGACAGCGCGCTGGCGCTGAATCGTCATGAACTGGGTGAGGAGGAAATGAAGGTAGTGGCTGATGGCGAAGGGCGCATCACGGAGATCAGCAAGACCTGCCGTCCCGAGGACGCTGCAGGCGAGAGCGTGGGCATCGAGCGTATGACTGCCGATTACAGCACCGCCCTCTTCCGCGAACTCGAACAGATGATTGAGCGCGAAGGACTCATAGACATTTTCTATGAGCGGGCCTTCGAGCGGCTTATCCCTCAGGGACATACTTTCCGCATCGTCGACACCACCGAACTCTTCTCCATCGAGCTCGATACCCCCGAGGACTTCGAGAACGCCCAGCGTCTCATCCCCGCAGCACTGTTTTAGCCGAAGTCGCTTAATCCCTGATCTTCATGAGCGCGATGCCGATGACGATCCAGATGATCTCACGGACACGGCAAATGATGCTCACGAAGATGCCGAGGGCTGCGGAGAGCCCAAGGGCGGCGATGGAAAGGACGAAGCCACCCTCCTGCACGCCGAGCTGCATGGGCAGGAAGCCGATGAGGTTGGCGAAGAGCGTGGTGAACGACACGATGAGGATGGCGTGGAGGTAGGTGAGGGTGATGCCCGTGAAACCGCCTCCGCAGTCGATGCCGAAGAGCAGGAGCATGAACAGCACCTCGCTCGATTGGACGACACGCGACAGATATTCGAGGACAAGCGAGCGGTAGAAGGCGCGCTTGTCTTCTGCGTATAGGGAGGCTATCTGCTCGTCGATATTCCGGAGTGTCTCGCCACGGTTCTCAAGCAGGCGGCTGCTCCATCCCTTGAGTCCAGGTATGCGTCCGAGGAGGTGGAGGGTGCTCACTACCAGTCCCTTGCGATAGCCTCTGGAGAAGATCCAGAAGAAGATGAGGCAGAAGACGATGATGATGCCCAGGACGGTGGCGATGGCGGTGTTGATGGGCAGGTCGCCTATGGCTGCCAGGCCTAAGTAGATGAAGATGGAGGAGAACCAGAACCAGAAATGGGCGAAGAAGTGCATCATCGCATAGAGGATGACGCTGGAGGCGGCGTGCTGTCCGCTGATGTTCTTAGAGAGTTCGAGGATGCGGTAGGGTTCGCCTCCGAGGCCGCCGACGGGTGTGGCATAGTTCAGGGCATAGCCTGTGATCGTGAGCCTATATATGCGCCAGAACGATGGCTTTCCGCGCTCCTCGGGCGAGGCTGCGGTCTTCGAGCGGATGATAGCCTGCCAGGCGAGGGCGTTGATGCCGTAGATGATGATCCACACGCCGACAATGGGGATGAGCCAGTAGCCGGCATGGCAGATATGTTCCCACAGTTCGACGAAACTGACGTCGAAGGTGAAGAGCATCACCACCACGGCGGCGAGGCCGAGGAAGAAGAAGAGGTTGTTGAGGCGCTGCTTAGACCAAGCCATGACGGGGCGTTTAGAGTTGTGCTGCCAGTTGGCGGCAGAAGGACTCGTGGCGGTGGTTCACGTACCAGGTCAGGAATCCCATGCCGAAGATCTCGAAGAGGAAATACTCAGCGGGCAGGTCGATGAGACAGAAGAGGAACAGCCAGAAGGAACGGAAGTTGAACGTGAGCAGCCCGTTCCAGAAGATCACCGGCAGTGACTTCTGACGGAAGGCCTCACGGAAGTCTGCAGGGATGTCGCTGGAGGAGACGGCAGTGCCGTCGCCGTATTTCTCACGCAGGCGCTTCATCAGCTGCTGGAACTGCGGCGTGGACTTCTCCTGTGCCTGGGTGTAGCTCACATAGGACTTCTGGAACCAGCGCTCATACCATGGTGTCTCTGCCGTCATCTGATCGAGGATCTCCTGCTGGCGGCGCGAGGTGTCGAGTTCACTGCCCTTCTCACCCTTCAGGAAGAAGAGGTGGGTGTTGATGTAGTAGTCTGCTAGTCGCTGCTGTCCAGAGATGCCTGCGAAGCCTGACCATATCGCGAAACCGTAGCAGATGACGGCAGCGATGAGGGCGTTCTGTGGCGTGTCGGCGATGCCGAGGAAGGAGAACTCGAGGTCGTGATGCTGGTAGAAACGCCAGGTCATGGCCGTATAGATAGGCACGAACCAGGTGAAGCCTGCCGCACCGTCGAGGATGCGTCCCAACGGACTCTTCTTGCCCGTCATACGGGCCAGCTGGCCGTCGGTGCAGTCAAGGATGTCGGCAATCATCAGCATAACGATGGCCACGAGGTTGAGCATCAGTCCGCTCCATCCGCAGTAGTAGTAGCAGGCGCAGCCGTAGAATACGGCACTGGCCGCACCGATGATCATCGACCAGATGGTGACGGTGTTCGGGTGGATGTCGAACTTTGCGAAGAAGACGGCCAGATAGTAGCAGGCTGGACGGATGACGTGGAGGTCAAGCCAGTCCTCGGTCTCAGTAGATTTCAGCGTTGCTTTATATTCCTCGGTCATCGTGCTTCGAAAACTTTCTTGATGGTGTCGACGACAACCTGTGTCTGCTCCTTGCGGCCGAGAGTGATGCGGAGACAGGACTCAAGGCCCTTGTCGGTCATGAACTTGATCTTATAGTCTTGGATCTTCAGGGCCTCCATCAGGGCCTCCTTGATTTCAATGGGGTACTTGATGAGGATGAAGTTGGCGACGCTCTTGTAAACCTTGAATCCGGGCAGGTCTCCCAGTTCCTTCTTGTAGAGCTGACGGCCCCACTCCATATCGTCGGCTACGTGGCGGTAGTGTTCGTCGCTCTCGAGGGCTGCCAGTGCGACGGCCTCAGCGAAGCGGTTGAAGCCTAAGTACTTGTTCGAATAGCTGAGGAACTGATCGTGACCCTCGCCGATGAAGCCGAAGCCACAGCGGAGGCCGGGCAGGCCGTAGAACTTCGAGAGGGTGCGCGAGATGATGAGGTTGTTGTACTTGTTCACTAGGGGAGCGATATAGTCGATGTCGCTGGTGATGAAGCTGGCATAGGCTTCGTCGACGAGTACCATCGTATCCGAGGGGATGTTCTCCATGATACGGCCGATTTCCTCGCTGCTGAGGCTGTTGCCAGTGGGGTTGTTAGGCGAGGCGAGCAGGAGCATACGGGGATGGATGCGGTTGGTGTACTCGATGACCTCGTCTACATGGTAGGCGAAGGTGTCTTCCTTCTCGTGCAGGGGGTACATCTCGAACGTACCGCCGCACTCGCTGGCCACGCGGTTATAGTACCACCATGAGAACTCGGGGATGAGGATGGTCTTGTTGTCACCCTCCATCAGGAAGTAGTGGATGGCGTTCTTGAGGATCTCCTCGCCGCCGTATGCCAGGAGCACTCGCTCCTCGGGCACACCGTAGATCTCGCTGAGACGGACGGTGATGACACTTTTCTTGCCCTGGTCGTATATACGTGTATAGAAGCAGAGATCCTTCGGATCAAAGTTCTTTACGGCGTCAAGCACCTTCTGGCTTGGCTCAAAGTTGAATTCGTTTCTGTCGAGGTAGTTCATATTTTTATACAAGGATTATTATATTATTTTTTACAAGGATTATAAGGAATATATGGATTTCCTAGAATGTAAGTCTGAAGATGTATCTGACACCCCATTTATGGCTGGTGGGGAGGTCGAGATAATTGAGTCGTCTTACAAGGTCCACATGGAACAGCTTGAAGATGTTGTGCACACCCACGACGAGCTCGAAGTAGGGCTGGCTGCTGTCCATGATGTTACAGCCGTCGGGGAAGTACATGAGGCGGTCGCTGCCTGCATTCTGCGGCAGGAAGGGGTTGTTCTTGTCGCTGAGGCTGCCCCAGAGGGTGTTGATGGCGATATACTCACGCCACTTGAGCTTCTTCAGTAGCGGGATGCGGTTGAAGATCTTTCCGTTCATGTCCCATGACAGCATCATAGAGGCATAGCGGTCATTGAGAAACTCCATGTTGTTGATGAGGTTGAACATCTCCTCCTCGATGACATACGACTGGTTGGCAGGCGGCTGGATCAAGAGCATGTAGGGCACCTGATTCCATTGGATGCCACCCTTAAGGAAGACATCAACCTTACCCCAGCTGTTCAGCCAGAAACGCTTGTAGATCTTCGCTTCGGTGAGGTTCGAGGTGTACTGACCGCCGAGGAATCCGTTGAAACCGAAGGTATGGCTGAGGGTGAGCACAGGGGCGTCGCGGTTGATGGTCACACGGCGCTGCTTGCTGTTGACGTAGGTCTCGTCGGGGGCATAGCGCAGCTCTGCGTGGAGCTGCGTGGTGCGCATGAATTCATTGTGATGCACCTTGATGTCCTTGTTCTCGTTTCTCGGCATGTTGAGCGTGCGGAAGGACATGGCTCCGCAGGCCTCCATCTCCTCACACGTGAGGGCGAGGGTGGTCTTCAGACCGCCGTACATCTCGTATTCGAAGCCGAGCGACTGACGGTTGCAGATGATCATCTTGTCGATCTTCGCCCACTTGAAGGCCACGAGGAAGTTATCCTTATCCGTGGGGAGGAAACGGTCGGAGGGTGTCTGCACGTCGTAGGTACTTTCCAGTCGCAGGGTGCGCTTGGGGTACTCCCACGGAGAGTATACCTTGTCGATGAACGAGTAGTCAAGGCTGGCCTTATAGTAGTTCTTGCCAGAACCCCAGCCGTGGGCATAGTAGCCGCCGAGGAACCAGCGCTTGTTCAGATAGCCGGTGGTAGTGGCACTGATACGGTTACGCCAGCCGTCGAAGTTGTTGCGGGTAAGGATGGTGTTCACGGGCGTGAGGTCGATGGGGTTGGGATTGCCGATCTCGATGGAGTTCTCGATGAGGGCGGTGAGACCGAACATGAAGTATTTGAAGCCCTTGATGTTCTGGATGTTCTTTATGAAGGATCCCATGTTGTCCTCACTCTTGGTGAGTTCCACCTGCCGGTATTCGTTCCAGAAGGATTTCCCTCGCATGGCCGCATCCGGCTCCCTGATCTCCGTCCGTTTGCCTTTGAACATCTTCTTGGGCAGCTCTTCGAAGGAGTAGCCGGTGTAACGGTTGTTCTTGATGACGATGGCTTCTTGGATGAACTTGGCAAAAGACAGCTCCGTGACCATGTCGTCCTCCGTGAGTACCCAATCACCGTTGTCAAGACGTTCGAACTCCTGGTTGATGCGCAGGTTCTTCACCCAGTTTACAGACGACTGCTTGGGCAGGGTGAGCTCACAGCGGCGCACGTGGTAGGTGGAGTCCTTGAGGATGTAGATGTCTCCGCGGAATCCGAAGTCCATCTGGTTGTTAGGCAGGAAATGGAGATGGATACATGAGTCGCGCTGTATCTTCACTGTGTCCTCAATATAGAACCGGTAGAAGGCGATGGCATCCTTGCCGATGGGTGAGGTAAAGGGGAACTGCATCAGACGGATCTGGTCGTCGTAGAGATTGACATCCGTAAAGACCTCTTTCAGCACGATGTTCAGCATGTCGCCCGTCTGGAACAGGTCGTTGAGTCCTGATGACTGCTGGCCTTTGATGATCTTCTTCTTCGACTGAGGATCCTTGCGGTAGATATGTTCCTCAACGATCTCCTCGACGCTGATGGGCAGGATGAGCTTGTTCGTGTACTGGCACTCCTCCACCTGGTCGAGCAGCCACGGCGTACTGGAGTAGGGCTTCCTCTCCAGCCGCTCCGGCGTGAGGTCGTTGGCGGCAAGGGTGATCTTCTCGTATTTGTCATATTTGTAGTAGTCGTGGTTCGTCAGGTCGCTGAGTTTCTTGGCGGCGATGACTTTCTTCATCAGCTCCACGGCGGGGTTGTTCTTGCGGCTGTACTTGCCGCGGTCGGCCTTGATGGTCACCTCCTTGAGCACGGCATTGTCGGGCTTCAGGGCAATTTTCAGCGGCGACTTCGTGGCACCGTTGATGAGCACCACCTCCGACTTGTAGCCCACCGAACTGAAGGTGATGCTCCATCCCTGGTGACGGGCGATACTGAACTCACCCTCGAGGTCGGAGATGACGGCGACGTTATGCCCCTTGTATACCGCACTGGCATAGGGTAGGGGTTCACCGGTATCTGCGTCGGTAATCTGTCCCTTGATATACTGCTGTGCGCTCAGCGGAAGGGTGAACAGCAGTAAAATTCCGAGAATATATTTCCGCAGTATAGTATTCATCTGTAAACTATAAACTGTAAACTATTTAAACTGATGGCCCGTGAATGTGTATTCCGTATAGCCGCCCCGCTCGTTCATGCGGAGGGCCTTCAGCTCGGACGTTCCCTTGTCGAGTGTGAGCACAAACGACGAGAAGAGCATGCGGCGCTGGGCCTTCTTCGAGTCGGCCTTCGGGGTGATGGTGAGCACGATATTGTTGCCCTGCTTCGTTACAGCGAGGTCACTGAGTTTTGAGAGGTCGCCCTCGCCACCGTTGAGAATGTACTCGAAGACGGCCTGGAAGGTGGCGAACTGCGGGTTTGTCTGACTGCTCGTCTTGTGGCTCTTGCCCTTGACGACCATCGTGAACTCGCTGCCGTGCATCACCAACTGGTCCTTGCCACCGTCGATGGAGATGCTCACGTCGGCGGGTTTCTTCATCGTCAGCGTACCCTTGGTGACGACGTCCTTGGCGATGGCGTCCTTATGACTGGTCTTCGTGGCAGCGGCTGTCACGGTCGATACTTTCTTGTATTTGGCGACGGCTTTCTGCAGATCAGCATTCTGCGCTACGCTAAATGTTAAATGAAAAATGATAAATGATAAAGCTATCAGCAGTCGTTTCATAATTCCTATTCCATTAAATGTAATCATCTATAAACTGTAAACTATAAACTGTCAACTAAAGACTATCCAAGGATGGCTTTACAGGTATGTGTCGCCGTCATCGCCACACCCTCCAGGCCGTGGAGGATGATGTTCTGCCCGGTGAGCAGCAGGTTGGGCAGCGGCGTACGGGGCGAGAGCATCGTCATCATGAGGTTACGGTAGTCCTTGCGCACACCGTAGGCTGAGCCGAAGGGGGTCAGCGTGTAGTCACGGTAGGTGAGCGGCGTACTCGTATAGTGGTTCTGGACGGCAGCTCCGAGCCCGGGAACGACGGTCTCGGCCAGGGCCAGGCAACGGGCGTAGGTCTCTTCCTTCCAGTTGTTGTACGAGTGACTGCGACGGAACAGCCGTGAGTCCTCCCATTGCTTGCACTGATCCCAGGGAACGGGCGTCATGAGGTCTATCTGCCGGGTGTAGCTGCTGCCGTCTTCCGGCACACGGCAGGAGATCATCACACCGCCGATATCGCCCTCCGTGTCACGTTCGTCGTAGAATGTCCAGACGTTCGGCCGGCTGTAGACGAACTTATTATGGTTGAAGTAGGGCAGGGTGCCCTCCTTGATGGTCAGCGAGGCGGTGAACATGCCGAAGGTATTCTCCAGCGAGGCCATGCGACGGCGGAACATGTTCTTCAGCACCTGACTCTGGCGGATCCACGAGAATGTCAGCGTGGGGTGTACGTCGCTGATGAAGATGTCTCCCTCATAGGTCTCACCGTTACGGCACCGGGCTGCGATGATGCGGCCGTCTTTCTCGATCAGCTCGTTCACCTCCGCACGACAGACAAGCGTCCCCCCGTAGCGGGAGATGTCGTCGGTGAGGGATCTGACGATCATGTTGCCGTCACCCTTCAGCCGCCAGCTGCTCTGTACGTAGCTGCTCTGTCCGTGGGCGAAGGTGAAGAGGGGCAGCGACTCCCGGCGCAGCTCCATCTTCAGGGCGTTGCCCGAGACGACGTTCACCAGGAGCGGGTCCTGGAAATTCTTCGTCAGCCACTCATAAGCGCTTGTTTCCCCTCCTGAGTAGGCGATTGCGTCTTCATGGAGCAATCTTCTGTTGGGGTGGTCTGATCCGCCTCTATTGGTCTGCTCTGATCCTTGGCCTAATCCCAGTTCCTGTGTCTCTCGGAGCATCTTGGTATAGCGTTGCAGCGCCTCTCGCTCCTTGGGGAAGTCTGCGGCGAGCGTGTCGACGAAATTGTCATATCCCTCTGCCAGCGCAAAGGTGTCGCCGCCGATGGTCACGAGGTCGAAACCCTTGGGGTCGAGCCGGTGCCAGGGCAGCTTCATCAGTCCTAAGGTATCGAAGAGCTGGTGCATCATCTGACCTTCCGCCAGTCCGCCCACATAGTGCAGGCCTGTGTCGAATTCCAGTCCCTCGCGACGGTAGCTCTGAATGCACCCTCCGGGCTGTGCCTGACGCTCCAACAGCAGCACGTTCTTGCCCTGCTTGCTGAGGATATGGCCGCAGACGAGCCCGCCGAATCCAGTACCTATGATAATGACATCGTATTTCATTCCCTTAACAGTATTGTCCCTTTAACTTCCTTTTAACTTCCTTTTAACTTCCCTTTAACTTCCTTTTAACTTCCCTTTAACTTCCTATATGCAGAGGGTTGTACCACGTAGGAGAGTATCACTGCCGAGAGCAGCCCGATGAGTGTAGAGAATCCCACGCTCTTGATGGCGGGATGCACGGCGATGAGCATACTGCTCACCGTCACGATCAGGATGACGGCCGAGAAGAAGATGGCCGTCTTATGATAGCCCAACAGACGGTCGTCCTTGCCGACGAGTCCGTTGATCACGAAGATACTGTAGTCCACGCCGATACCGAAGATAAACGTCGAAATAATGATGTTGATGAGGTTGAAGCGCACATCGAAGATCACCATCGCTCCCAGTACGATGAGCCAGCTGAGCAGGATGGGTGCGAAGCCCAGCAGCGTGAGCTTCCAGTCGTAGTGGAAGCTGATGAGCAGCACCACGAACACGAAGAGCATCGACAGCCACTGGAGCACGTTGAAGTCCTCGCTCATCTGTATCAGCGTGTCGGTGGTATAATAGTAGGTGTCGAGCACCAGCAGGTCGGGATCGGCCGCCACGGCGTCGCAGATGCGGATATAGTCGCTCTCGCTGCTGCGCACGGAGTCGTTGGCACAGCGGACGCTGGTGAAGCAGAGATAGTCTCCGTTGTAGCTCTGTTCCATCAGCGTCGACTGGTAACCCTCGGGTATGAGTTCTGCCTCATAGAGGGCGTCGGGCTCGTAGTCGGCGGTGGCTGCCTCGAAGAAGGTCTCGAAGGCCTCTGGGCGCAGGCCTGCCTTTGGGGCCGACGTGGCGATGAGGCTGCGTACCTTGTTGAGACGCTCCGGGGTCCAGTAGGCTTTCCAGGCGTCAATGCGCTGTTGTTGTTCGTCCAAGGGGATGAACACCTGACTGGTGTGGGTATAGCTCTTCACCAGCCCCATCTGCTGGAGCGAGTCGAGCTTCTTGTCGAGACGGGCGAAGTTCCGGATGGCCTCTTCCATCGTCTTGCCCTGGCTGGCGAAGTATTTCTGTTTGTCGCCCGTATAGGTCTTGTCGCGTAACAGCTGCTCCGAGTGCTCCGTCATCTCCTCCAGATAGCCGAGGTTGTGCATGTCGGCATCGAAGCGGGTACCGCCGTAGAGGTAGAAGCCTACGGCCACCACGACGATGACGGCGATGGTCGCCAGCAGGGGCTTCTTGCGGTCGAAGGGATAGTTGTTCAGACGGTCTATCAGCGCGAAGGCCTTCTTGTTCACCTTGTTCTTCTCTGCACTGAGCATCTGTGGCAGATAAATCAGCGAGAAGAGCGTCGTGCCGAGGATGGCGAAGGCGGCAAAGAGTCCGAAGTCGCGCAGCAGGTCGGTCTTGATGAAGATGAGCCCGGCAAACGAGCCGATGGTTGTGATACAGCCGAGCAGCACGGGCTTCGTCTCGTCGCGCAGCACCTGTTCAGGGTCGCTCACGTACTTATACTGCGTCAGCACATGGAGCACGTAGCTCATCGCCACGCCCAGGACCACACCGCCGATGCCCAAAGCCAACAGCGAGAACTGTCCCTTGATGAAATACATCATCGCCAGACCGAACAGCGTTCCGAAGGCGACGGGCAGCAACAGCAGGGGGATGGTCTCCCAGTTGCGGAAGCAGATAAAGAGGAACACCAGCACGAGGATCAGTGCCCCGGTGATGGTGGTCGTCAGGTCGTGTTTGATCTGTGTGGAGTTGTAGTAGCCGCTGGCGGGAGTGCCGTGGTAGCTGATCTCCACGTTTGGATGGGTCTTGGCGAACTGTTCGATCAACTCGTTGAGCAGTACGAACATCGCCGAACCCTGTCCGGTGTTCGTCGCCGAGAAGGCAGGGGTGATAAACGCCACGCAGACCGTCGAGTCGGGCACGAAGAAGTGGCCGCCGATGGTCTTGTAGCTGCCGGCCCCAGAGCTCAGCAGGGGCGCCATCTGCTCAGCCAGCAACGTGCGGAGGCCGATGGGGTCGAGCTGGATCAGTTCAGGGAACATCTCTCCGAACTCTCCCTCGAGGTCTTCCTTGTTCTGAAGCATCTGCCGGGCGAAGTGCCCTGGCGTCAGCATCGTGTCGAGGCTGGCGTAGACGGCGGTGTCGACGTAGGCAGGCAGATGGTCTTCCAAATAGCCGATGCCGTCGGCCATCAGGTCCTCTGGCAGCGAATAGAAGACGTCGCCCACCACGTGCGTCGCCGTGTCGCGGAGTAAGAGGGTGCGTACGAAAGCATCACAGGTCTCCATTATCTCCTCCACGCTCGTTTCCCCTCCTAAGTTAGGAGGGGCCAGGGGTGGTCTGAACCGCCTCTGACTAAACAGCAGGAATGTTTTGTCCTTAATACGCAAATTTGCGAAGGCCAGCTTCGTCGTGCCGTCCTCGTTCTTCGACGAGGGCATGAGCTTGTCGATGTCCTCCTCGAGATGGATGCGCGTGGCGAAATAGCCAAAGAACACGAACAACGCAACCATCGACAGCCAGCAGACTGCCTGATGGTCACGGAAGAATTTGTATAACCTGATGAAAAGTGCTGTCATGCGGGCAGATGCTGCTCGATGTAGTCGTAGAGGTCGTTGAATGTCTTGATAGAGGGCAGGTCAGTGGCGGGGATGGTCACCTTATAGGTGTACTGCACCAGGGCCACGAGGTCTACCAGGTTGATACTATCCAGCTGGAGGGTCTCCTTCAGCACGGCATCGGGTGCGAACTCTGTCTGCTCAATCTCAAACTCTTCTGCCAGCAGGTTGTTTACCTGCTCAATGATTTCTTCTCTTGTCATAATCTTCTTAACTTTAATAAAAATATAATTCTCTAATTCTCTAATTCTTGATCACTCTTTCCAGTCCTTGACGATCAGCGTGGAGTTGGTGCCTCCGAAGCCGAACGAGTTGCTGAGGAACATGTCGAAGTGCGTCTCCTTGGTCTCGGCCTGCACGTTGATGCAGGCGGTCTCCTCGTCGGGATTCTCGAAGTTCAGGCTGCCGCCGATGAAGTCGTTCTTCATCATCAGCATCGAATAGATGATCTCACTGGCACCTGCCATCCACATCTCGTGACCTGTCTGGCTCTTCGTCGAGGTGACGGGCACCTTGTAGTCACCGAAGATCTGGGCGATGGCCATGGCCTCACGGCCGTCACCGGCGTGGGTAGAGGTGGCGTGGGCGTTGATATAGCCGATCTCGCGCAGGTCGACGCCGGCGTCCTTCAGACACAGCTCCAGCGAACGGGCGGGCCCCGTCACGTTGGGTGTGGAGATATGCTCGCCGTTGCCGGAGAAACCCCAGCCCACGATCTCTGCGAGGATCTTAGCACCACGGGCCTTGGCATGCTCATAGCTCTCCACGACGAGCGTGGCGGCACCGCCGCCGGGGATCAGTCCGTCACGGTCCCTGTCGAACGGACGGCAGGCCTTCGTGGGCTCGTCCTCACGTACGGAGAACGCCATCAGACCGTCGAACGAGGCGACGCTGAACATGTTGGCTTCCTGGGCACCGCCGCAGATGATGCAGTCCTGCAAACCGTTCTTGATCAGCAGGTAGCCCAGACCTAAGGAGTGCGAGCCTGATGCACAGGCGGCAGACGTCGTCAGGTTGATACCTTTCAGGTGGAACAGCGTGGCGAGGTTCATCGTCACCGTCGAGTTCATCGACTGGAAGATGGCGCCGCTGCCGCAGGCGGCGGTGGCTCCGAACTGGCGGAACTTGTCCAGTGCGCGCATTGTGGCCTCGGCCACGGAGTCGTTGCCATAGATGACACCCACCTCATGGGCGTCGATATAGTCTTGTGTGAGACCTGCATGTTCCATGGCCTGGATCGTGGCCATATAGGCGTATTCTGCCTCCTCGGGCATCAGCTGGCGGAGGTTGCGGTTCAGATAAGGCTTCAAGTTAGCCTTAGGCACGTTGGCACAGAGTGCCGAACGGAATCCAGCATCCTTGCGCTCCTGACTGAAGATGATTCCACTCTTTCCGTCGTAGAGCGACTGTCTGACCTCGTCGAGCGACGTTCCCAAGCATGACCAGATGCCCATTCCTGTAATTACTACTCTTCTTTCCATTACTCTTTATATGTTCTTATGTTCTTATGTCTTTTATTCTTTATATATGTTATTTATATGTTATTATGTTACTATGTCTTTATCTTGTTATTATATATGTTCGTATGTTATTCTGTCTTTTATTTTTGTTATTCTGTCTTTATTTTGTTATTATGTCTTTCATCCAGCAGCGGCGGCGCTTCACGGTCTGCGGGTGTAGCGGCTTCCACTGCGTCAGCTCGCGCACGTTGTCCTCCAGCTGCGGACCTGTCTCCGCCCACTTGATGCCATATTTATTATAAATAGGTATAAGGTCGTCGAAGAACAGGGCGTTCACACCCAGCCCCTGATAGTCGGGCCGTACGGCCACTAACAGCATCTCCGTGTTGTCCTCGTGCTTCCATTTCAGTGCCTTCAGCAGATGCCACCATCCCGTGGGCCACAGGCGGCCGTGCGACTTCTGCAGCGCCTCCGTCAGGCTGGGCATCGTCACGGCGATACCCACCAGCTCGCCCTGCTCATTCTCCACCAGTGGCACCATCTCCATATTAAACAGTGGCACGTACTGGTCGAGGAACTTCTGCGCCTGTTTCTCTGAGAAGGCGGAGAAGCCGAAGATCGGCGCGTAGGCTTCGTTCAGCAACTTGAAGATTTTCGGACCGTAGTCACCCTTCTGCACCTCTTTGCGCGTGGCCTTGACCACCTTCAGTCCCATCTGTTCCCGGGCATACTGGGCCGTGCGGGCATATCTCGCAGGTATCTCCTCGGGGATGTTGATACGTATCTGTAGCCAGTCCACCTCCTTCACGAGACCCAGCTGCTCCATGTGCTTCGGGTAATAGTCCAGGTTGTAATAGGCGGTAGCGGAGCCCCTCAGGTCGAAGCCCTCCACGAGCATGCCTTCCTTGTCGAAGTCGGAGATTCCGAGCGGACCCTGTATGGAGTCCATGCCTTTCTCGCGTCCCCAGTCCTCGACCGCCTTCAAGAGAGCGGCGGAGACATCAGCATCATCCACGAACTCTATCCATCCGAAGCGGACGCACGAGCCTTTCCAGGTCTCGTTGGCTTTGCGGTTGATGATGCCGACGATGCGTCCCACCGCCTCTCCCTCCGTGTTGTAGGCCACGAGGGGAAGCACATCGCTGTGCTTGAGCCCCGGGTTGTGACGGGGGTCGAACCAGTTGCGGACGTCCTGCTCCAGGTCTGGCACGTAGCATGAATTGCCCTTGTAGAGCTTTTTTGGAAGCTCCACGAAGTCGTCCATCTGACGCTTCGTTACGACTTTCGTTACGGTGCACCTCATGCTTATATATTAATTGTACGTGCGCGCATAGTGCGCACTAATCGGCTGCAAAGGTACAAATAATTATGCGAAAAAGCACTATTTTGGTCATTAAATTTGTCGATTTGTTCCCTTTTTCGCAATATAATAGGACATTTTGCGCAAGGCAAGGGGAGAGAATGGTCAAAAAAAGAGCAAACGTGCTGCAAAAGGGAGTAAGGTTCCGAAGCAGACGTTTGCTTTTTTTGTATGTTTTGCAGAGGGGCGGGAAATGACCCCGGGGCAAGGCAGGCGCGTCGGGCGGATGCCCTGGACGGGGGGCACGGAAAAACCCCACAGCAAGGGTTGGATTATCCTTGCTGTGGCGTTGGCTCTTCCCACAGCAAGCGTCGGGCTTTCCTTGCTGTGGCGTCGGCTCTTCCCTCGGGAGGCGCTTATTGTTCCTCCCTCAGCTGTTCGTCAACGGCCTTGATTTTCTGGGCCAGGAGGTTGAGTTCCTCGCGGAGCTTCTCCACCTTCTTGTTCATGGCCTCAACCAACGAGTTGCCCTTCTTGCTGCCTGCG
>JAEEGF012098823.1_pt1 | contig 21732 bp, 20 predicted proteins | sample 9134171 | NCBI WGS metagenome assembly JAEEGF01 (sample SAMN16246542, study PRJNA631951) | gut metagenome | biome: gut microbiome; feature: rumen; material: AP-attached | host: Bos | place: Iran: Karaj | collected 2018-10 | reverse complement strand
TGGACAAGCCGATGGATTGGACCAGCTACGACGTCGTCAACTGCGTTAAACGCCGCTTCAACGTCGAAAAGGTCGGCCATTGCGGCACATTGGATCCCATCGCCACGGGCCTGCTTGTCATCCTTCTCGGCAAGGCAACGAAATTCCAAGACCAGTTCATGGGGCAGGACAAAGTCTATGCCGCGACGATGCGTCTTGGCGTCGAAACGGATTCGGAAGACCGTACAGGCCAAGTGATTGCGACGTCGGATTGCTCCGCCGTCACAGAAGCGCAAATTAGCGAAATCGCCGCCGCCTTCATCGGCCCGCAGATGCAGACGCCTCCCATGGTCTCAGCCATCAAACTCCACGGCCAGCCGCTCTACAAGCTTGCCCGCAAAGGACAGACCGTCGAACGCCAGCCGCGTGAAATCACAATCCATTCGTTTGACATCACACGAATCAACTTACCAGACGTTGATTTCACCGTGCGTTGCACGAAAGGCACTTACGTTCGAACCATCTGCGCGGATTTTGGCCGTCGTCTTGGTTGCGGTGCACACATGCTCGAACTACGCCGCCTCCAAAGCGGAAATTTCAATCTTGATAACGCTGTCACCATCGACCAAATCAAGGCATGGGAGCTCCCTGATCTGCAAAACCACCTACTCCCGCTGATGCCATGATCGTCCCATATCCGAACAATTTGCCGAAAGACCGCCAATGGGTCATCTCACTCGGCGTTTTCGATGGTGTCCATCTTGGCCATCAAGCGATTTTCAAGAAACTTGCAACTGTCGCCAAACGTTTTGACGCACAGTCGGCGGCACTCTTTTTCACGCCGAATCCCAAACTGGTTTTCCATCCGCAATCCGGCCCGATGGCGATTTGCGCACCGCAGCAGAACATCGATTTGATACACAAAGAAGGCATCGACACGTTCATCCAATTTCCTTTCACGAAAGAACTGTCCGCCCTCTCCCCCATGCAGTTTCTGGACAAATACTTTTTTGCGCCGCAAGTTCCCGTCAAGGCGTTCTGCGTCGGCGAAAACTGGCGGTTTGGTTGCAACAACACGGGTGACGGCCATACGTTACGCGAATGTTGCGCTCCGCACGGCATAGAAGTCCATATCGTCCCCAGCGTCATTCTCGACGGCGAGCCAGTCAGCAGCACCCGTATTCGCAAAGCCATTCTGGACGGCAAATTGGAACTCGCCCACCGCCTGCTTGGACGGCCTTTCACCATTGTCGGCAACGTCTCGCACGGCCATCACATTGGCACGACGGTTTTGAGCTGCCCGACCGCCAACCTCTCCGTCGCGGAGCATTTGATTCCGCCATACGGTGTCTATGCGGCCCGTGGACACCTCGCGGTAGACAAGACTATCGACGGCATCGCCTATGTTGGCGACGCCCCGACCATCCGTCATGACGGCCCCCCTGAAATCATTCTCGAACTCCATCTTTTTGATTTCGACGGTGACCTTTACGACCAACCGATTTCGATTGAATTGTACAGTTTCATCCGTCCAAGCATGAAATTCGATTCGCCCGCCGCCCTGCAGCATCAAATCGCCTTGGACATTGAGAAGACCAAAGCCATATTGAAATAAACGGGAGGGGCCCGCTCCTGCGGGACCGCAAAAACGACGTCTCGCCGTCGGGCGGTGTGGCGGCGGCGTCCCGCCGTCGGGTTTTATACCCCTATATTTTATATTATTACTTCACCGCTATAGTGTTACATGCCCACAACGGCTGAGACGCAGTCGTTACGCACTTATGATTTTCACATACATAAGCGTGTCCATAAAGAGAGATAATTTCGTATAAACAGCAAAAAATGCACTTCAGGCAACATTATCTCCTAAAAAATCATAGATAATGTCGTCTGAAGTGCCATGAAACATAATACCATTTGCGCGTTCACTCAATCGTTTCCAATTTGAAAATTTCATTTCAACCATTATCTTTTACCATCCATTTTCGAATATGTGGAAACAGATTGGACTCACCTTATAATATAAGGGAAAAGGACAATGGCAGAGACTTCCCAAAATCCTTCTCAAGACAGACAATGGGAGATTTTCCTCAAAATCGCCATCGCCCTCATTTTGCTGGATCTCCTCATAAATGGCTTTGGTGCCATGGCATACGAATGGCTATACAAAGACAATATGACTATCAGATTTGATAGTTTTATCATGCCTTTCAGTGTCTTCGGCCTATGGCATTATTCAAACGGCTGGAGAAAATTCACCGTTTTTTGCTATTCCCTCTATGCCGTAGTATTACTGCTAATACTGTGCATCCTGCCATTCATCCGCTTCATCCCTAATACAACATGTAATATACACGGCTGGAAGGGTATCTGTGTGGTGTGTCTTCTTTTCATCCTGTATGCCGCCATTGGCTTTTTCATGCATCATCCAAGAACCAGAAAGCTCTTTGAAATACATACCAAGCAATATCCGCCACTTCCACAAGAACCTTCTACTGAAATACTTCCAGAAGTTCCCATTCCACTGGATACCGCGCCGAAGCCACAAAACGAATAATTGACAAATTGTTAAAAATATAATATACAGGTGAAGATCATGGGCAAAGCATTAGTGACGTATTTTTCTGCAAGCGGCGTGACCGCTAAAATGGCGCAACGCCTCGCATCCGCTATCAAGGCGGATCTGTTTGAAATCCAACCGGAAACGCCTTACACCGAAGCGGATCTGGATTGGCGAAATGACAAAAGCCGCAGTTCCGTTGAAATGAAGGACAAATCATCCAGACCGCCCATTGCGGCTAAAGTGGCGGACATGTCGCAATACGACGTTGTGTTCGTCGGCTTCCCTGTGTGGTGGTATCGTGAACCGTCCATCATCGACACATTCATGGAAGCCTATGATTTCAGTGGCAAGACCGTTGTGCCGTTCGCGACATCTGGCTCCAGCGATATCGGTCCGTCCGGCCAGAACATGCAGGCTCTGGCTCCAAAGGCCAAAGTCGATAAAGGCAAACGTTTTGCAGCGGACGCTTCAGAAAAGGAACTTGGCGACTGGGCCCGTAAATGGCTCTAATGGATACGAAGCCTCTCTCCCACATCATTCATTGTGGGGGAGAGGCATGGCAAAACGTTCTATAGATAACCATGGACAAGACAATTCTGATACCCGTTGTCCTTCTGCTTTTTGTTCTTGTCGCACTTTTTCTTCTACGGAAGAAAGACAACTTCATTTCCAACAATATCGAGAAACTATCGGTCTTTCAATTGGTTCTGATTGTCGTCGTCGGTGTACCACTCATTCTGTTTCCATTAAATTGGCTGTTTCGGACGATCATCCATTATCTGAAGAATTAATGATATCTTTCACTTTTCTTTCATCTCTTCAGAAGTCTTTGCCCCATGCTCTCTTAGAAACTTGACCACTTCTTCCGCATAGCGCATTTCATATTGTGCGCTCTCGCTCATAGGATGTTGTTCAAGCACTTTCCTACGATATTCCAGTTGTGACAACGCAAGATCGAGCGGCATCTTGTCTTTATATTTCTCATGTTCATCGCTCCAGAATTTTTGCAATGACAAGTCCATTGGAGTCTTGGGGCTTAACGACAAGAACTTTTCTGTCTGTGTCATTTTGTCATTTATATGCTCTTCCGCACTCCAATGCGGTGGTGTGGTATTGGGATTACAACCGTTCTCAATCAACAGTTTAAGCAAGTTTAGTTGACGTTCACGTGGATGTCCCCAATTCGCCACAAGAGCATAGAACACCGCATATTCATACGTGATGTTCCGTGCTGAAAGCCCACGGCTGAAAAGATATTGATAAACATCTAGATTCCAATCACTTAGACTTCGATAGGAGTTCAGCAGATATTCAAAACATGCAGTATCATATTCGCACATAATATAAATGCATTTTAGCATTCTGCGTGTATGTCCGTCTTTACCACTCTCTCCATATACCAGCCAATCGACCAATGCGCATCGTTCAATGGCACTCATCGAAGCCAAACGTATCTTGAATTCATCTATCAGTCCTTCCTGTGCCAGATAGATGGGTTCCATTTTTTCAATCCGCTCCTGCCGTCTTTGGCGCATTCCCTTTGCGTCCAAGCATTTAAATGGAAGAACCATCAAATCAATGGCCAGTTCAAACGGACAATCCACGATGCCAACTGGAGCAAACGGCCCCGACATTGAGTCACCGACAAGTTTAAGCCCATAGAAATAGTAGTCGCCGGCATGTGATGTATAAGAGCCTTTGCTCAGCGAGCGTCCCATCGTATCCATCATGATGCGAAGACACCCCGTGGACATTAGGCAAACAGTAAGCATAACAATCCAACAAATTGTTTTCTGAATATTCTTCATATGACCATCATTCTCTTTCTTGTTTTCACCAAGAAATTCACGCGCGTAGTGCGCATGGGACCGCCGAACAGTTGGTGGATCCTTACCACAAACCAGTTACAACATCTTCATCTGGAACGGTTTCGGGGCAGTCTGCCGTTTGTATTCCACGGCGGGCTTGCCGAACAGCAGCACGGCTCCGACTTTGTATCCTTTTGGCATGCCAATCCGTTCGCGCAACGCTTTCACCCACTTGAACGCATACACGGCAAAACCGCACCAGCAGGTGCCCACGCCAAGCGACTGCGCCATCAAATCAAAATAGCTCAACGCAATCCATGGATCCGCCTCTTTGCAGGGCGCATTTTTCGGCGTACATGCCACAACCATGTGCGGCGCATTGCGGAAAATGATATCCTTGCCGTTCATGATATCATCCATGTAACGTTTGAAATTTGGATACAACAACCGCATAATACCCGTCTTGACAAGGAATTGCAACGACTTCACCATCTTGTCGCGAAAGAAGTCCATCTCCTCCCGATGCCGCACGACGGTGAAGAACAACCGATGGTCATTACAACCCGTCGGCGTCCATGTCAATGATTTGACAAGCGTGTCCATTGTCTCCGCATCCAAATCTTCCTGTTTGTATTGACGGATGCTGCGTCGCTGGCAAATCAGATTCATCATTATCTCCGACGACGGCAACGGCCCGATAGTCGCCGCCTGTTCCGCCGTGACGCCATGGCATTCCACCGCTCCGACAGGGCACACCGCAAGGCAATGCTGGCAGTTCAGGCAGAACCGCTCGTCTTCCGGTCGAACATGCGGGAAACCGTTGTCTCCAACGCTCAAAACCTTTACGATGCAGTCATTTACACACGCCTTGCATTTCAGGCATTTCGTTTCATCGATATGAATCATTTTTATATTCCTCCAATCCAGCCGCCGCTAGCCATGACAGCATCCGCTTGTTGCTGAAATCAAGATTGTGAGTGATGGTGTCCAACGCATACAACGTAGGATCGAACAACGGCTTACGACGCGAGAGAGTCGATGACAGCCATGCAAGTGGCCAGACCGTCCACAACGGCAGTGATACTTCGCGTATTTTCTTCGTCGGCAAAAACTCACGCGCCATTTCATGATAGTATTCGCTAAGTGTCGTGAACTTCGAATCGAGCACCGTCACGCCTTTTCCGCCTGCTTCAGGCAATACCATCGCCGCATGCAATGTACGGCAGACATTCTCCACATGCGCCAGCGGCCAGCGGTTCCGTCCCTTCCATTTGCCGAAATGAAACAGCGCAGGTGAATTCTTCAGATAGGCGATCGTTCGCGGCGTGATCGTCGTGTCGCCATGACCGAAGACGACGCATGGTCGGACGCACGAAAACCGTTCCGCCGGAACATGTTCCGCCAGCCATTGTTCCGATTGGATCTTATATTTCGGATACGGATTCGTGGCTTTACCATCAAACACCAGTTCGTCTTCGCCTTCGCCATGGAAGTCATGCAGGCCATAGACATCCGCCGTGGAAAGGTAAACAAAACGCTTCACAGCATGCTCCATGGAAAGCGTCGCCAACTGCTTCACCGCCTCGAAATTCGCGACGCGAAACCATTCATCCCGCCCGACATCGCTAGCAAGAGCGGCGATATGCAGAACATAGTCGTAATCATGGACAAACAATCCATTCAGCGACTCCGCGTCCATCAAATCCGCCCTGATTGCCTCGACACAGCTCCGCCGAAACTTTTCCTGCACGTTGTCATGAATCATGCCCGTCACGGTAAATCCTTGCCGGACAAAGTATTCCACCGCGTTCGAGCCGATGTATCCGCCCGCTCCCGTTATCAAAATTCTTACCAATTTATCACGCATATTTAAAAGGACATAAGCGACATAGAGGACAAAAGCGACAAGACTTTTAATTTTCAGGCAGAATACCAAGTTTTCTGGCATGGCGTTCGATTATATCCGCCGCAACCGCCAGTTGTTCCAGTGAATGTGTCGCCATCACGTTCAGCCGCAAGCGGCAACGAGAGGCTTTCACGGCGGGCGTCGTGCCGATGTTGCTGAAAATGCCGTCGTTGAACAACGCCATTTGCAAAGCGCCAAGTTTGGCTTCATCTCCAACCAGCAGCGGAATGATGGCGGAGCGACTGTTCAACGTATCGAATCCGCGCCGTTCCAGTTCATTCTGGAAGAAATCGCGGTTGCGCTTAAGATTCTGGAGATGAACAGGTTCCTCCTCCACGACCTTCATCGCCTCCAAGACACCCGCCGCAACGGTGACAGGCAGCGCGCTGGAGAAGAACGCGCTTCTTGCATAATAACGCAGATATTCAATGACCACGTGGCTCGCCGCCGCGAAACCGCCTGTGTAACCCAGTGCCTTGCTGAAAGTTCCGTAATGGATATCAATCTCATCGCGGCAGTTGAACAGGCTGGCCGTCCCCTGCCCGCCTGGCCCGACCGCCCAGAAGCCATGCGCGTCATCCACCATCAGCATCGTATCATGCTGATTTTTCAGCCTCACCAATTCATCGACAGGAGCCAGACTGCCTTCCATGGAGAACACGCCATCGGTGACGATGATCTTGCCAGCCGCCTTGCAACCTTCCAGTTTCAATTGCAGATGACTGGTGTTAAGATGCAGATACGGAATGACTTCCGCTCCCGAAAGCCGTGCTCCGTCGAACAACGACGCATGGTTGGACGAATCGCAGAAAATGGCATCTCCCATTCGGCACAGCCCCGATAGCACGCCGATGTTTCCCGAATATCCCGCCGGAAAAATCAACGCGTCCTCCGTGTGGCAAAATTCCGCCAATTTCCGTTCCAGCTCCGCATGGACATCCGTCGTTCCCGCATAGAGCGGCGGCGATCCCGCCCCCACGCCGTACTTTTCGGCGGCCTTTCGTTCCGCCTCCAAAACACGCGGATGATGGTTCAAGTTCAGAAACGAATTGCTACCGAGCATGAGCATCTCCTTCACCTCTCCGGACGGCATCCGTACTTTCGTGATCGGTTTGACGCCTTCCAATAATGTCATGTGCAAGCCATCGAAATAGGCAGGCGGATTCCGTTCCAGTTCCACAGCAAGACGTTCCGCCTTGTCCGTCAACTTGCCGTCCATTCTGTAGCATGTTTCAAACAACGATGGCATCGTCCCGTTCCTCCTACGCAAACAGTGATTCCCAATATTGCGCCGTCGCCGCAAGCCATTGGTCCGACGATAGATTGCGATAATCTGGTGGTGCATTACGAACATGCCCGTAACGTCCGTCCACCATATGCAGACGGATATCGTTTTCATCCGAATTGTCAAACCATCCTTTACCGATTTTCAATGCGTTACGTACGTCAAAACCGCGTGGCACGGCGAAGACCAGTTCATATTCACCGACGCCGCCCACCAGCGTCCAGCCTGGTTCCGCATTGGACGGCAGTATATCAACAATCTCTGGTGACAAGACTGTTTCTACATCAATATCCATCTGCAGGCCATAATTGACACGACGGAAATTCTCCAAGGCATCCATGAAACCGCCGCTGGAATCCGTCGCGAACAACGCCTCCTGCGGAACAGGTTCGCGCAAATGGAAGCACGGCAATGGCTTCCCGCAATAGACGGCGGCATTCGCCTCGCCCATGGGGCCTGATACATACAAATCAAAGTCGATTCGACGCGACGTCCTCCGCATAATGGGAGCCTCTGCATGGCCGATGACGCACGCCGTCCACTGCCATTGTGCCGCCATGCCGACGTCGCCGCCGATGCACGCCGTACCATAATGCTTCAAGACCTCCTGAATGTCTTTGGCAACGCCTTCATAGTATGATAAATCATGTTGATTATCATAAGTCCATGATTGCACGAGAGTTTCAGGTCTTGCCCCGCAAGCCAGCAAATCCGCGCAAGCCCCGATGGCCATCTGCCGCCCAACTATTTCAGGCGGCAGTCCAGTCAGAAAATCCTCCTGTTCCGAAAACGAATCCATGGAGACAAGTTCGAAGCCATTGGCGTTCAAGATGATTTCCGCATCCGCCAAATACGGCGTATTTCCATGTATCTTTGAAAGAGTTTCTATGAAATTGCTTTCAAGCATCTTGCATCTCCTGTGACGGATTGGCGACAAGCCTCAGCCGCCTGCTTGCGAACGAAATCTCCACAGGCAGCATGCCATGCGGATCGCCGTCGTATTCCAACTTGACAGGCTGTTCCGACGTGACAACTGTCTTCCCACGGCAGACGCGCACGTCACCACAAGGTTCTCCACGATAGAACTTTGGCAACTGTTTCAACCATCCGAAAAAGCCAAGATTTCGGACAAACCACATCGCGTATTCATTCTCCTTCAACGGTGGAAGATGGATTTTCAATCCGCTGGCGATATATGGCATCCTGCTGAACAGCAGATGGTTGCAATGATCGATTCTTTCACCGTTGATAACATAGTCATGCTGTTCACCGCGCAACAGACACCGCAGCAAAGCAACAAATGTTCCCAACATGTCGCCCATCCATGGTCTGAGACGGTTCGACAACGAAGCCACATCCGCCCCCATTCCGATGTTGCATGAGCAGAAGAAACAATGGCCGTTCGCCATCAGCACAGGAACATCTTTGACTGCATCGCTTTGCAGAAGCGCCACAGACGCTTCCAAATCCGTTGGAATGCCGTGGAAACGGCAGAAATCTGGACTCGTTCCCATGTACAAAACGCCGAATTTCAGATGTTCATCCGCATTGGCCATGACACCGTCCGCAACGGCGTTGACCGTCCCGTCTCCGCCGCAGGCCACGACGGTTTCATATCCTGTCGCCGTCCGTGCGAGTTCACGTGCTTGGTCAATGCTGTCCAGCAGGACGAACTCCGCGTCCGGCAGCAGCGGCTGCAACCGCCGCCATCGTCGTCCTGCGCGCCCTCCGTTGGACGATGGGTTGACCAGCACCAAACACTTCATTTGTAGATACCTATGGATTCATAAACCTTCGTCGGTGTTCCTACCTTCCAGTTTTTGACCAACTGCTCCGTTTCGGCCCATGGAATCGGCAGCCGTTCGCCCGCATGTTCCGCCAACTCTTTAGCATGGACACAGCAAGTCCATTCCTCGCAAGGCGTTGCAAAGCATTTCCTCATCCGTCCGTATGCCGTTTCAAACGATTCCTCCTGCAAGTTGCCGAACGAAATGTTCACGAATTCGCACGGCTGAACCTCTCCCGACGCACCGACGTAGAATCGGTCGATTCCTCCGCAACAGCAGCCGAGCATTTCGGGAGATTCCTCGAAAACCTGCGCAGTCAGCACTGGCGAATGCTTCTCCTTCGCGGAATTGTAGCGCAACTGCGCCTCTTTCGCGATACGTATCGCCTTCTGGCTCAACTCGTTGTCGAACTTCTTTCCCATCCATCCGCCGCAGGCTTTTGGATGAATCAACTGGATGTAGTCGCAGTTATGCTCCTTCGCAAGCGCCATGATGGCGTCGATGCCGCCATCGACGATCTGCCGATCCGTCAACACCGTGTTGAAACCGACCAACATGCCTTCCTTCTGGCAGTCGTGCAGGAAATTCAACGCCCGTTGCCATGATCCTTGCATGCCAGTGAACGCGTCATGTTCCTGCGGATCAACGGAATGGATGGAGCTCATGACACCCGTGACCTTCAGTTCCGCCAGACGGTGGATTTTCTCCGGCGTGGCGGAATGGCCTGTGCTGTTCACCCACACCTCCAGACCGCTGATTTCCTTCAGCACGGCCTCCAGGCGTTCGAAACGCAACAACGGTTCGCCGCCCTCCACAGCCCATGCCACGATTCCGAAGTCACGCATTTTACGCACGTTGTCAATCAGAACATCTAACGGAAGCTCCTGCGGCGCATCCTTTCTCTGATAGCAATGCGGACATTTGTAAGCACAGGCTTTCGTGATGGACAAGACGACGCTGACAGGACGCGGCGGCTTCCGCAGCACTTTGTCCTCCATCGCCGTGAAAAAGGCTTCGGACGGATATCGCGGCATGTAGAAATCCAATTTGTATTCGCCCGACGGCAGTTTCACAAGTTTGTGTTTGAAGAAGATGCCCGTGAATTTGGACGCCTTCATCAAGACGGAAAGCGAATGGTAGCGCCATGCGCAAGCCAGCGACATCCGCGCATAGAACATGGCTTTCCAGAAGCCCGTGATAAACCTACTCCTTTTCATCCCGATACCATAAGAACAACAGGTGTATGATGATAAGCGACGCGATTTCAGGCAGCAACGGCCATGATCTGTCCACCAGCATCCAAGCATAAATCATGCTGACACACAGTTGGCAGTTCAGGCAGGTCGCCCGATGGTAGCAGCGCTTTTCCAGGCTGACGAGCAGCATGGCGGTCAACGTCAACTCCACCGCCGCCTGTACTGTTGCGGCAAACGAATTCCATTGAAAAACAACATACAACGAATATAGGATTATGCAAATCGCCGCGACAACCGTGACAATCAACGAGATGTTTTCAGGAAAAAGCGTCTGCAACGTCCGCACGCCCGCCGCCCTGTCGCCTGTAACATCTTTATAATAACTGTTATGGCACATGAGAGCATGCACGGGAACGACCATCATGGCAATGGCCGTCACAAACAAGGGTGACGGGAATTTTCCGCTGGTCACCGCAAAACCGTATAGTGCGCAACATGTTATGGCGCACGCATAGACCATGACATTTAAGACGGGAACCCGTTTCAGAAGCGAATACGCCACATTCAGCACGCCGCCAATGCACAAGGCGAGCAACGACCACGGAGTCATAAGCAGGCTGACCGCAGCAAACAACAGCATCACAACCGCCGACAGCACCATGGCAGGCCACGCCGCCAACGCCCCTGTAACCATCGGCCTATGCGGCGCGTTGACGGCATCCTCCTTCCGGTCGCAGTAGTCGCTGAAAATCTGGTTGACGCCCCACGCGAGAAAGCCCACGACGAGCGCCACGGCCTCCCGCCAGCCCCATGCGCCGCCATCGTTATGCGCCATCCAGATTCCAAACAACACGGTCGTGCCCGTCACGAAACCGTAGTACAGCCGCATGGAGCGAATATATTGGAACAGAAAGCGTTTCATGTCTTCATGGTCATGATTTTCCCCCGCAATCCACACCTCTTCTTCGCAGAATAACTGTATGCATTTTATTACTATACATACGACTAAACACAGTTCAAAAAATCATTCGTTTTTTATCCAATATATGTTGACAAAAAAAAAACAATTATAGTATGTATTTTGTTAATGTTTTATAAGATTTCAGTTCATGTAATTGTCTTTGTTCCAATCTGGAACGCCACAGGAGGACGCCATGCAGGAAGAAACCACCAGACAGGATGACCAGCCTAAAACATGGTTGCAGAAACTGGCGGACGCCATTGTCTTCAAGGATGAACCATTTGCGGCTATTCTGTTCGGCAAATGGCTGGGCTGGATGTATCATCCGTTTTTTCTATGGCTTGCATTCTGCCGTTTCGATGGTGACTTTGACAAAATTTTTGATCCGCTCGTCCTTCTGCTTACCCTTGTTGCCTATACCCTGTTAATCCAATACTTGGCAATCTATGACCTGCTCAGATGTCGGACCCTTCATACATGGAAAAGGCGTCTCAACGTCATCATCTTCTATTTGTTCGGCAACTTGTCCCTCATATGGCTGTCATTCGGCAGAAAACGCCGTCTCCCGCTTCTGTGCTTCGCCATGGCTTTTATGATGACATGTCTATATGTCTTAAGTTGCGTCAAGTTCGGCATAGCCCTTTATCCATATAATTCCATTATATATACTTTACAGTACGTATTTTCCGCCATCGGCTTGATTCTCTTGAACGAACGCATTTCCAGAAAAGTCATCGTGTCCGCCATTCCTGTTTTTCTTGGCCTGTATTTCCTGTTTCAGGTCAGAAGCCAAAACATGAAACTCCATCAAGAGCGTGAGCAAATCAGAGAGAAGATGACTGCCCTGCTCCATCATCCGGCAAATCAACAAGGCTTAAAGGAAAAGCTGGAGAATGGTTTATCCATTGAAAACGAACCTCTTAAGACTCTTATCAAATGTGATGGCATCGAATTGCCAGAACTCGATGCCGCCAGTGGTCAAGCCGAATACAAGCAGGCATGGGCTGAATTCACAGAACAGCATGGGGCGTACATCCAAGCGGTGAATGAGACGGCGAAACTGCCGCCACAATCCATCAGCCACGAATCAAGGGAATTATTCTACGAAATCCCTCTACCTGAACTGCAACGCTTCAGAAAAGCCGCACGGTATCTGGCACTGGAAATCAAGGCCAATGCGGACAATAAGGAAACCATTGCATCATGCAATCAGAAGTTGATTCAGTTACGGAATTGGCCACTGGCAAGCTCTCCCTTGCTGATGTCCAAACATGTAGCCATTGCCATCGAAAGCATCCGGTTTGATGCCATTGGATACACGTTGGGACATGTCCGATATACACAAAAGGAATGGGAGGAGCTTCTTGGCGAAATGCCTGACTGGAACGACCATTGCGCATGCGGATTTGCGTATGAAGCCCTGTTCCATGAAAACATTCACGACTATCTTCTGAAAAATGCCCATGAAATGAACATGATATTGAGTGGTGAGAGCCAGAATATATGGCATTTCCATGGCGTATCCCGTCTTGTATGGAGTTGTTTTCTAGACAGGGACTTGCTAATGGGCTGGCGTTATACAGCGGAAATCATCCAGTTTGCACTTTCCAAGAAACATGATTTCAAAGAGTTAGAACTTTATACTGACAATTTTGAAAAAGACGCTAGACGCCGATTTGCAATAACGTCCATGATGCTTATGCCCGCAGTTTCCCAAAGTATCAAGAAACATGACCAGATCAAGGATTATCGGACCATGGCCATGCTCGGCTGGCAGGTGATGGAATACAGGTATGCGCATGGCGGCGAACTTCCTGATAGTCTGGAAGCACTTGGAGAGGTTCCCGTCAATTCTGTCAATGGCCTTCCTTTCGCCTACGAACACGGCGACATGGAAATCAAGAAGACCCAATACGATGATAACACACTCAAGGTTCGTGGCTTCCGAATCATGCCCGACAAAGAAGACAATACACTCGGTACGTCTTTCTTCGTGCCGCTGGAATGAAACAACCACCGAGATTTCATTTCAGATATACCAGACAGGAAGTTGCAGGACGTTCTCACGCAACATGCCGGGGTGCGGGCAATTGCAGATTACGGCCCCCATGCCCCGCTTGGCACCGTCCAATTTGTCCAAAACTTGAAAAGCGCTTGTCGCGTCTGCGGATACATGGCTATTCTGTTTGATTTCAATTGGATACAGGATGCCGTTTTCTTCGATGACAAGATCAATCTCCCCGTCCTCCTCCACTAGGTCGCCTTCAATCTTCCGTTTCTGCTTGTCGCGACCACGATAGTAGGAAATGAAATGGTGATAATCCAAGCCGTTGTTTGCAAAGGACTTGATGATTTCGGAAATCACAAACGTCTCGAAAACATGACCGTTCATCGCCCCGTACGCCAACGTATCCGATGTCAGCCAGCGAGTCAGATAGCATACAAGACCTGTATCCCTGAAATACAGTTTCGGACTTTTCACCGCCCGTTTCAGGACGCTATTCATATAAGGCTCAAGCAAATAGATAATTCCAGACGCTTCAAGAATCGAAATCCAGTTTTTTACTGTCGCGACATCCTTGCCGATTTCACTGGCGATGTTGCTGCAATTGAGCACCTGCCCCGTTCTGGAGGCGGCGGCAATCATGAAACGCCTGAAAGCATCCAGATCCTGCACGGCGGAAAGTTCACGGACATCCCGTTCAATATAGGTCCGAATGTAATTCGCATAATACGAAGCCCAATCCATCTCCTGGTTCTGTAATTCCGGATAGGATCCACGATGGATGATTTCCCAGATATTGCTCGGAGCATGCGCTGTCCGACTCCTTGCCTGGACATATTCCATGTTTGGCAGAAAACGTTGTGAAAACGTATCTTGCTGGATTTCGCGCAAGGATAATCCATTCAATTCCACAATGCAAATCCGCCCAGACAACGTCTCTGAAACATTCTTCATCAATTTGAACTGCTGTGAACCGGAAAGGCAGAAGAGCCCGCGATCTTCACGTTCGTCACAGCGCATCTTGATGTAACGAAACAATTCAGGCGCATGCTGGATTTCGTCAATGACAACTGGCGACGGATTCAGCATCATGAACATGGAACCGTTCTCCCTTGCCTGCTGCTCCAAAAACGGATCGTCCAATGTCACATATTTGGTGTTTGGAAACAACTTCTTCAACAGCGTCGATTTTCCGACCTGACGCGAACCAGTCACCAAAACAGCTTTGTAATCCAGCATTGCCTGCTGGACAGTTCTTTCGATGGAACGTTCTATATATCTCATATTACATTAATTGGCAAATCTTGAATCTGATTCTAATTTTGCCAATAATATATTGTAGCATTCTTGTTTTACAAATATTGGTCATGATTCAGATGTTAGCGGAGGCTTTACATTTGCCTCCAACGGCGAGACGCCGTCGTTACATTCGATGGCGAGACGCCGTCGTTACTCACCCCAGACTGCCGTAAGTCTTCGGGATGACCTGGAAGTCGCTGGTGCCCAAGTCGTTGTAGTCCTTCAGGCCCATGTCTTTCACGATTGTCCGCCAAGCCCGGTCGAAGATCGTCTGACCGAACGACGGCCAGCCGACGGCACCGCCCCACGCGGCCTGCGCCGTCGTCGAGAACATCCCCTTCATTTCCGGCCCGTAGAAGATGTGCCATGTCGTTTCAAGGAGTCCGAACAGATTCTCCTTCTGCGCCAATGCCGCGGAGGAGCGGATGACATCAAGTTTCCGCCATGGGCAGGCCAGCGTGTCGAAACCGTTCTCCTTGAAGAACATCGTCGTCGGATACGTCACGTCGCCCTGAATGCGATGGAAATTGTATCCGTACTCCCACGCGGCGATGATGACATCCTGCGGAATCGTCTTGACCATGTCTTCAAGATGCTGGTAGTCATGGGCCATGGCCGTGTAGTTCTCCCATCGTTTGTCGCTGCGGTTCAACAACATATCGTGCCACATCATGATGCGTGCACCACGGGCGGCGAACAGGTCGCGGAAATGGCGGATGTGGTTGCCGATGAGTTCCGCGACGGGATGTTTGCGGCATTCAGAGCATAGGCCGACGCTGTCCGCTTCGTCGCAGCCGATATGGAAATACGGCGGACAGCCGAAGAATTCATGCAGTTCGGTGACGGCTTCGTCCAGCAGTTTCATCGTATGCGGATTTGTCAGACACCAGCACCAGCCGTCGGGCTCGAAAAGCGGTTCCATTTCGGGATGCTGATTCAACACGATATGCTGCGACGTGCAACTGCGGCTGTTCGGCGCATGGCCCAACACGTTGAACTGCGGGACAAGCGTAACGCCTTCCTCCTCACGCATTTCGCGAATCAGCTCTGCCCATTGTTCGCGGCTTCCCGCAAGTTCGGACCAGCAGAGTTCCGGATGCGACTGGAACGGGAACGTCCCCCAGAATTCGATGACGACGACATTGAATTTCAGATACGCGGCAAAGCGGATTTTCTTCGCGACGTCGTTGAAGCGTGTTTCCGGAAAAACGCAGAGATGCAGTCCTCTGAACGACAGCGCGGGAGCATCTTCGATTTTCATTTCCGGAAGATTCCAACTCCCTGAAATACAGCCAGTTCCGCGTTCTGGTTCCGCCAGCATCCGCAACGTGCGGAAGGCATGGCGCATGCCGCTAATCGTCGATACCTCAATCAGCAGTCGCTCCGCCGTCACATCTAGACAATAACCTTCCGACGGAATCGAAGCGGCGCAGTCGCCGACGGTGATGGTGGCGGTTATCCCCCAATATGTTGCAAGCAGTCTCACGGCTTCAGTCTGCGCGTCTTTCGGACCGTTTATCTGGATGGCGCAGCCATTGGTGAGCTTGAACAAGCTATCTCCTTTGAGTTCAAAGGAATGCGGCTGCGGGATGAGTTGTTCGCGGAACATGCGTGTCAATTGATCTCTGTCCATGATTGTCCTTTTGATCGTTAATCTGCCAAACATAGAAAAACATATTCTATCCTACTATCGCTCATGTTCTCGATTTTTCAACGAAACAGGAAGTGCCATCGGCGTCCCGCCGATGGCAATCAATAATTGTTTAAAAATCATATTTCCATCAAAAAGCAGTTTGACAATATATATATATCATATATTATAAGTCATTGGATGATGCATTCGTTGGGTTCCGCCTATAATCCGTCGCCCCAGACAGGAGGACAAAATGAAACACCGCCGTATATTTCTTTTGATGTTTCTGATAATCGCCATCAAATCATTTGCTCAGCCGCAAGTTCAAAATGCCCCTGATTCGCTTTCCCAACGTTTTGGCCGCGAAGATTATGCAACGCTGAAGGCAGAAATCTTCCAGAAAATGCCTGACGGCCTGACACCGAACCAAACCGTCGATGCCGTCAAAATCTTCAAAATGGCGAATGACGTGGAGGCTTTGGTACGTTTTCTGGAAAGACTTGATCCCAAACAACTTCCAGATCAAAAGACATGGGATGACATCTTCCATGTCATCCATGGGGCGTTTGACATCGGCAAGAGCGATCTCGCCATGGAGGCGTTTGTTTTGAAAAGTCCTTATATTCCAACGGCTAAGATCTTCGACATCAGTTACTTCAGTCAGGAATACGAACAGGAATTCAAAAACTGCCTGAACACAGATGGGAAGGAGCCTTCTCCGCGGCAAATCGCGGCCGTGAAAAAGCTGATGGCACACAGCCCCGCCTATTATGCAAGAATGGCCGACTGTTTTCCGGAGGAATGCCCTGTCATCCCCAAACTGACAGATGTCCTGCGAAAGGAGAGTTCGGGCCCACAGCGCCGTCAGGCGGTTGAACGCATGTATTGGCGCGTTCTGCATTCCAACCGCCGCAATCGGCGGAATCAGCCGGAAATCAATGAAAAAGAGGTTCATGTATTCACAGAACTCCTTGACAAGGAGAATATTGAGGAGTTTCTGCCATATATCGACTTCTGCGAGCGGTTCGGATGGTATCAGGAAGCCATTCCCTATCTGGAAAAATGGCAGGATCAGCCAATGACCGACTTTGAGAGGGAGAACGCGAGCCGCATGAGCGCAATCATGCTAACGCCAGAGATGCTTATGTCTCGACGGCACAATTACTTGATCTCCTTCCTGCTCAAAGTAGGCAGAAAGGAAGACGCCCAAAAGGTACTGGAGAAATACTACGGAACGGACATGGACATAAACAAAATATCCATACCGTCAACATGGCAGCATTTGGGAGCTGTCCAGGCGGAGACCGGCGGCAATACGTTTCGCAAAAAACTGGATCAGGCCCAACCGCCGGCGGAGGGAAGCCTTGCGTTCTTCATGCAGAAATCTGCCTATCTGGATGGAAGAATGCATTCATTGAACATCCAGAAGGACAACGGCAAATCACGGGAGGAAGTGAAAAAGGAACTAGACGACGTGATGGCCAGTTTTCAGAAGTTATACGACGACGCCATCCAGCTTGGACGTAAGAACAGCAACTACCCGCTGCTCGTCTGGGGACTGTCGCATAAACAATCCGACCCCAAGACGGATTTTAATGACGCACAGGAGGCCTGGCGGCTAGCCATCGAGCATCTGACGCTTGACGTGGCGGAAAAAAGCTTAAAAAACAGGCATGACGGCGTCGATTTGTTTATGATCCGCAACAACGCAGTCATGAGATATGCTGCCATGCTGAAGAAGAAAGGCGACATCGACGAATGGTGCAAAACGATCCGCCGTGAAATAAAGGATGGTTTTTATAATAACACGCTCTATGAATACGAGCAGTATTTGAGCAACGGCAATCCGAATCAGGATTTCACCATCGCCGCCGATGATGAGATTTACCAGAATATTTTAAACAAGTCGTTTCTGATGGAGCACAACCAACATTTCGTATTCCACGAAGAAGAGCTTCATTGCTTCAGGCTGAAACATGTCCCCTTGAATCCGCACAAAGGCGACGGATTTGAAGAATGTCTCAAACAGGCCATTGCCTATGACAAGGCCGCCGATGAATTGCTCCATTCCCGTGGTTGGTCCCGCGGCAACAACTATCCGTCTTTCCTGTTTAGCGTAGCCCAGCGGTTACGTGGCCCAGAAGCAGAGGCAAAACGGCATCTGATCTATAAATACATCTACGACTGCTATCCCGAGGGGAAATACCAACTGGCGGAATCCCTCCCCGCCCGCTCGTACGAAGAAGGCAAGCGGCTGGCCGAACGCGACTGGAACGCACATGAAATGGAGCCGTATGTCCGCAAATCCTGCCTCCGTCAACTGTTTAAGATGGCTCCGTCCGACGCTGAACGGGAATGGTGCAAAGCGGAATTGAAAAAGTTGAATGCCAGTGTGGAATAGCTTGGTAAAAAGGATTTGTATCTTTTTGTTGGACAGTCACGTGAGTCTTACGCCCAGCTTTACTTTTCATGACGGTCGAAGTTTGGAGACGGGTGCGAGGGGAATTGCCTGCCTTCGTTTCCGTTTTTTTGAGAAGACTGTTTCTTGTCTTGAATTGAAGGCGTTCTCAAAGCGTGTCGATTAGCTTGACTGTGCTGACAACCACCATTATAATATAACCAAAGAGCAAATCCATACCCAAAATTCGAATCTCATGGTGGCATGACTTCTAAAATCGCCCAAAAGCACCATATTATACTTGGTGCTTTCAAGATACGTTACTGACAGCGATGTCATCTCGTGTGGGGAAGCACTTTTTTATTGTTTGTCAATATACAAGTTGTGTAATTTTATACTTGTATTTGTTTGCTTACTATCTGGTTTTGGAAATAAAACAACATAAGTGATTTTATATGGAGTTCCGTTTATTTTGGCAATTGTAACATATCTTTTTCTATCATATTTATCCTTCTTTTCAGTACCAGTATCATGAATACCATCTCTATGGTCAAAAAATGTTGATTGTTGAAATAGTTCACGTGTTCTTTTAAATATTTCTTCTATATCTGATTTGGGTATTCCTTTGTCTTCTGTTTTTATTCTAGCTTTATTATTAAGCTTACGAGAGTCTTGACTAGTTACAATGGCATCAAAGTTTCCTTCATCGTTATGATATGTCCCGTGCATACGAATGACTTCACTGGGGGATAATCTATGTGGTGGCGACATTGCTAGTTTAGTCTTTGTTGCATACGTTTTATGGACGATAAGAAGACAATCAGTCCAGACAACCGTTCACTTGACAGCAACTAAAGTAAATAATTACCGAAAAAAAATCCAAGCATTTGGAAATCAGTCTCGAAGCCATCCCCCCATATCCTCCCTTCGAGACTGTTTTGGATTACACAAGATATCTCATGTCCATTTGTCATGCGGCTTGCACATATGCCTCACTCATGGTCCTCTTCCTTCTCTTTGTTTTCAGCTTTCTTCGTTTCTCCTTTTTTCTTATCTTTCTGGGCGAGGTGGTCTTCAGCATACATCAACACGTACTGCTTAACAATAAACATGGCGAACTTTTCGGCCTCTTTTTCCGTAAAGCCGTCCTCTAAAGCAACGTGATACGCCTTCATGAAAATTGTCGTGAACTGCGGCATGGTCATCCGCACGAATATGGCATTGCAATGCGGACTGTCTTTCTCCGTGGTTTTATCGTCATGCCTCTCATTGTCTTGAACGCCTTCGTTTTCCGGACCGTCGGCATTTCTCCTTCTACGACGATGCTGCCATGCGTGATTCGGTTTGAGAACCATTTTCCTTTCTCCTTTCGTGGGGATGTTGTTTTTTCGTAAGATACTCATACATAGGACTATCAGACTACATGAACACTCACTGTCCAGACTTGTCTTCAGCGTCATCACCTGTAGAGAAGGCGGAAAACACCTGACAATCTTCCAATTTTATCTTATATTTGGACTCTATATATCCTTCTGCGAAAGCTTGAACACATACTTCAATCACATGTCTGGCATATGCATCCGCAATTAGATCTGAACAGCCAGCACGCTTCGCCACCTGAATCGCCTCATTATATAACTTTCGTACACCACGTTCCGACAAGCGAAAGTCTATCCTCTTGCCATTATTGGGTACATCCTTTATACAAATATCTTCCACAAGTTTGTCTTCTCCCATAACTTCCTTGAGCGATCTGATTTCTGCCTTCTCTTCATTGTTATTATCCAACACCTTGCGCTTCTTTCTGTTTTCATCTTCTTTGATGTGCATGTTTTCCTCCTTGAAACAACTGACTCTGATTCTTTTTGATGTTCAAACGAAACATCATTCACAAATTAATTTATATTTTCCTTTTATTGAATATTATCACCATCCTTATCAATTCTTTTTCGATTAATTTTCACTCATTAATTCAACAATACAATATTTTCATTTTTGATAATATTTATTCATTCTATCATTCATCTCACATTAAGGTAAAGCATCCGTCTATGTTCATATCATCTACTATAGCCTGTCCAAATAAAAATGCAAGCCATATTTATCATTTTATGAAATCATAAAGAATCATAGAAAGTCATACAAAATTGATGACTTATTATGATTTTTTATGACTTTTTATGATTCTCAATGACTTTTTACACACAAAAAAGCCCCTCTCCACGGATATTCAAAAGGAGAGGGGCTACTGAATTTTTATTTAATGTGTCTTTCTAAATAACGAAATTAAGCATTCAGCATTCAGCATTCAGCATTCAGCATTATAAATTAACGTATGGTTATTTCCGCCCAATAGGCGGCTTCGCAGAACCAGTTGTCGGGGAAATTATTCAATGAAATCGTCACATGCTGGCCCGCGAACGGACGCAGATCCATCGTCACTTTCTGCCATTCATTCTTGTCGCCAATTTGCTGTATCTTCTTGGTCAACACAGTGTTGCCATTGACACTTCCAATCAGTGTGAAATCGCCTTTGCCGCCCTGTGGCGCCACCACGATGTCCAATGCCGTCACGTCAGCAGGCAAATCCAACGTGCGAGAAAGAATCGCGCCTGTTTCTTTGTCCAGCGGATGCGTCCGCAGGACATGGCCCCGCCCCGCATGGCTTTCCACGTAGCCGGGCGTCATGTCCGGAGCGTTCGGCGATGTCTTCCAGCCTGGAAACAAGACATTAACGACATTTTGAACACGCTCCGTCGGATCGTCCTTTCCCTTCATCTGGGCGACGAACGCGGGATGCAGTTTTACGGTGATCTTATCCATTTCCTCTTCCGTAAACATCGAATTGGCAATGGGTCCCGGATTCCAGCTCGGCTGATATGGAGACGGCGACGGCTTCACGACGGGAATCA
>JAEEGF010874172.1_pt1 | contig 21745 bp, 22 predicted proteins | sample 9134171 | NCBI WGS metagenome assembly JAEEGF01 (sample SAMN16246542, study PRJNA631951) | gut metagenome | biome: gut microbiome; feature: rumen; material: AP-attached | host: Bos | place: Iran: Karaj | collected 2018-10 | reverse complement strand
TTGTAATTGTCTGGCTTAATATTCAGAGGACCGAGCGGAGAGTCAGATGTGGCATAGCACACATGATAGTTTGGCGAGCCGGTATCATCAACAGACCACATGAAGTAATACTTTCCATTGCGATAGAACACGTATGCACCTTCACGATAAGCCCATGTATCAAGAGATCCTCCCTTTGGAGTAAGATTAACCTTTGTCTCAGGCTTAATGCTTATCATGTCGTCGTTAAGCTCTGCACCTGCCATGAAACCATTGCCCCAGTAAAGATAGTATTTACCCGTCTGAGGGTCTTGAAATACATCCACGTCGATGGCCTGACCGCCTTTTAATTCTGCAGGGCGGTCTTTGTCGGTGATGATAGAATGGTCAAGAGCCTTGAAGGGTCCCGTTGGGTTGTCACTTATGGCACAACTGATTTCCTTGCGCTTTGACACAGGATTATTTGCAGAGAAATAGAAGTAATACTTATATGTTCCGTCACCCTGTTTGCGTTCGATGATACATGGAGCCCATGCATTGCCATTGGCCCAGGGCACGTCATTGCTTTTAACATCAAGCATTACCCCCTCGTCTTTCCACGTCTTGAGGTCGGGCGATGAGAACACGCTGAATGTCCAGCCACCCCAACCGGGGAAGCCATCGGTAGTGCTATATATATAATAAAGGTGAGTCTGTTCTGAATACATGATTTCCGGGTCTGCATGGAAATCAGGCAGAACAGGATTCTTCTGTGCAGCAATGCTGACAGATGACAGTAGCATTAATGAAAGTAGTGTTTGTTTAAGTGCCATAGTGATAAGTGATTATGTTTTATAGGCTCTACTCTTCGTCGAAGTCAAACATTTCGTCATCATCGTCCCAACCAAACAATGCAGGCTCGACGAATGATTCTATTGCACGGCGGTCCTTCTTGGTAGGTCTGCCTGTACCCTTTGCACGATCTATGAATCCGCTTATACGAGACATCTCAAGTAGTTCGTACTGTTTCGCATCGGTGACATTCTCGTAAACCTCAGGTATGAACTTTGCTCCGATGCGGTTTTCTATTGCATTGAGAATCTTGAAAGAATATGTAATTGGCGGTTTCTTAACGTGTACGGTTTCTCCTACCTTCACTGTACGTGAAGGTTTTGCATTGACGCTTCCGCCTACTTGTCCGTTTGCTACGGGTTTGTTGTCAGAAATGGTTACACGTCCGTTTTTACAAGCGTCAGCGGCAATAGTGCGTGTCTTGAATATTCGTGCAGCCCATAACCATTTGTCAAGGCGTGCCGATTCCTGATATTTGAGTTTCTTTTCTTCCATATATACGCAGTGCGATACGATGAATGGTATGCTGCTATTTCTTATTATATTGGTTCATGGTGATGTCAATACCCGCCAAGCAGAAACTTTTGATAACCTCGCAAGCTGTATCTATTAATGGCGCGAGAATTTTCTTGTCTTCGTCGGAAAATTTACTAAGAACCCAGTCAACCTGTTGGCCTTTTTGGAAATCGGCACCAATTCCTATACGCAGTCGGGCATATTTTTGTCCGATAAGCTGTTGTATGTGTCCCAATCCGTTATGTCCTCCGTTGCTTCCGTTTCCTTTCAGACGCATTTTGCCTAAAGGGAGCGCGAGATCATCAACGATAACCAAAAGGTTCTCTGTTGGTATGTTTTCTTTTTCCAACCAGTACCTGACAGCGTTACCGCTTAGGTTCATAAATGTGGTAGGCTTGAGCAGATACAGTTTCCTGCCTTTGACATTTGTTTCAGAGATGAAACCATATCGTTTGTCTTCAAAGCTAGCGTTTTGCTTCTTAGCGAAGGCATCCACTATCATCCATCCGGCGTTGTGTCGTGTCTCGTGATATTCTGGTCCAGGGTTTCCAAGCCCTGCTATTAGATATTTTTCCACTTTGATGTTCTTTTATCGGATTTGAAAAAGGGCACTCTTGCAGAAACAAGAGTGCCCTGTATGCTTTTTTGCCTGAGCGAGATTACTTCTCTGCCTCTGCAGCTGCTGCAGCAGCCTGTGCAGCACGAGTCATCTTGACAGAGCATACTACGACCTCAGCAGGTGTAGCGAGCTCGAGTCCCTCGAATGAGAGGCTGCCAACCTTGATGCTCTTACCAATCTCGAGTGCTGTAACGTCGATGTCAAGCTTCTCAGGAATCTGCTTGTAAGGAGCTGTAACCTTGATCTGACGGATAGAAAGGCTCATGCGACCACCAAGACGAACACCAGCTGCAAGACCAACGAGGTTTACAGGGATACCTACAGTGATAGGCTTCTCTGGAGTAATCTCGAAGAAATCAACGTGCAGGATTGCGTCTGTAACAGGGTGGAACTGAATCTCCTTGATGATAGAGGTGTGAGCCTCGCCATCAATGTTGAGGTTTACAACATAGATGTTTGGAGTGTAAACTGCCTTGCGGAGCTCTGTGAAAGGAATTGCAAAAGCAAGTGCCTCTGGGAGACCATTCTCTCCCTTCTTCTCACCATAGAGGTTACATGGGATGAGACCCTCTTTACGCATAAGCTTAGAAGCCTTCTTGCCGATGTCGGTACGCTTCTTACCAGTAAGATTAATTTCTAACATTTTGTGTTACTCTAAATTAAGTTGTTAATAAATAATTAATTGCTTAACTCACCATCACACGGATGCTTACGTAAAAGCGGTGCAAAGGTAGTAAAAAATGTTGATATATACAAGTGCTGATGTAAAAATAGTATTAAAAAGTCGTAAAAACTTGATGTGTTCTTGCCTATACCGCGTTTTTTATATACCTTTGTATCAGAAATAGTTTCAGGAGGCTATTTCTTGATAATATTATAATGACACAGCGATCTTATATAATTAATGTATGATAAATAGAGAACTTATACGAATCAAGGCGGTACAGTTAACCTACGCTTATTTCCAAAATGGTAATCATAATATAGATAGCGCAGAGAAGGAGTTGCTTTTTTCTCTGTCGAAGGCGTATCATTTATATAATACGCTTTTGTTGCTCATAGTTTCGGTGACGAAAATGGCGCGCAAGCATGTAGATGTGGCTACAGTAAAGGCTGAACGTGAAGGTGCTCCTGTGCCATCTGCTCGATTCGCATTTAATAAATTTGCGGTTCAGTTGGAAGAAAACCGTATGTTGCAAACTTATGTGGAAGAGCAGAAGAATTTGTGGGATGATAAGACGGAATTCGTAAAGAATCTATACCTGCAGATAGAACAGTGTGAGTTGTATAAGGAATATATGACTGCAGATAAGGATGACTATGAGACTCATAGGGAGTTTTGGCGTAAGCTTTATAAGCAGTTTATACAGAACAATGAACAACTGGAGGCAATATTGGAAGAGGATAGCCTGTATTGGAATGACGATAAGGAAGTGGTTGATACCTTCGTTTTGAAAACGATTAAGCGTTTTGACCCAAAGAATAATCGTGATCAGGAGTTGCTACCGGAGTATTCTGACGATGAGGATCAGGAGTTTGCAAGAAAGTTGTTCAGGGCAACGATAATGAATGCTGATCAGTATCAGCGCTACATGACGGAAGCAAGTCGTAATTGGGATTTCTCCCGATTGGCATATATGGATGTGGTCATCATGCAGTTGGCTATTGCGGAAATGCTGACATTCCCTAATATACCAGTTAGTGTGACGATAAATGAGTATGTAGATCTTGCGAAATTGTATTCTACACCTCGGTCAGGTAGCTATATCAATGGTATGCTCGATACAATAGCTCGTCATCTTATTAAGACAAAGAAGATGATGAAGGTGATGCCGGAGCGTAAGCCATACAAGGATGAAAAGTAATAAACATAAGATTATATAACAATAAAATAGACAAGAGAAGATGACAAACATTATTCTTGCCGCACAGGCTGCAGGTGCAGGTGGCGGTTATTCAATGATTATTATGATGGTGGCAATATTTGCCATCATGTACTTCTTTATGATTCGTCCTCAGCAGAAGAAGCAGAAGGAGATAAGGAACTTCCAGAACTCTATACAGGAGGGTACAAAGGTTATTACTGCCGGTGGAGTATATGGTACGGTAAAGAAGGTAAACATAGAAAGTAACTCTTTGGATCTTGAAGTTTCACGTGGCGTCGTGATAACAGTGGATCGTAACTATGTATTTGCTGATGCGGCATCACAGCAGCAGAGGTGAGATGTAAATAACATACGGCGTCATACAAGATAGTATGCAATGGCGACAGAAATATAAAGAAATCAAGGACTTCTTGCTCGGTTTATGGAGTAAGGAGTTCTTGGTGTTTTTGTTTTTTGTGGTCATTAGTATGTCATTCTGGTTTATGTCAACACTGAATGATACATACGAAACTGACGTGGCAGTGGAACTGAAGTTGGATGGCGTACCGACAAATGTTGTAATAACGGAGGAGTTGCCGGACAGTTTCAAACTGACATTACGTGACAAGGGATTTAACCTTTTACGCTATTTCGTGTATGACAAGCTTCAACCTTTACATTTGTCATTCTCGCACTACTCTGGTAAGAAAGGACATGGCGTTATAACTGCGGCTGATTTGCAGAAGCTAATGCGTCAGAGAGTGTCTGAGACGACGAAGATAGTTAATGTAAAGGCAGACCACTTCGACTTCTACTATACTTATGGTGAACATCGTAAATTGCCAATAATAATAAATGGTCAGATTAAGGCAAAGCCTGACTATTATATTATGCGAACGACCATTACTCCAGACAGTGTGGATGTCTATGCTTCTGAAGAATCTTTCGATACGGTTAAAGCTATATACACAGAGCCGATAATGTTAGACGGACTGACAGAGTCTATGTCGAAGAAGGTTAGGTTGCTTCATGTCTATGGAGCTAAATTCAACAAATTTGATGTAGCGAATCTGAGCGTGATAGTGGATCGCTTGACGGAAGTGACGGTCAGCGTGCCGATAAAGGCTGTAAATGTGCCGAACGACGTACAGATAAAGACATTCCCTGCAAGAGTGGACGTGAGAGTTTCTGTTGCAGTGTCTAATACAGGAGTCGTAAAACCAGAGTCCTTCAACGTTGTAGTTGATTATGCTGAGCTGCCTCAAGGCAATCAATCTCGTTTTCCTTTGAAGTTGGTTTCGCAGCCTAAGGGAATCATCAAAGCCTATCTGAAGGTGTCAGAGGTTGATTATGTCATAGAGCACATACGTTAATTATAATAGTAATATGACAGAAAACATTCGTCGCTATTGTATAACCGGTGGCATAGGTGCTGGGAAATCATATGTATGTCGTATCTTTAAAAAGTATGGTATAGATGTGTATGACTGCGATGCAGGTGCAAAGCATTTGATGAATACGGCGCCGGATATAAAGAAAGCATTGACTGCATTGATAGGTAATGATGCCTATATAGATAGCAGACTGAATAAAGCAGTAGTCGCGAATTTTCTTTTGTCATCAGAAGATAACAAGCAAGCCATCAATGCAATAGTTCATCCTGCTGTAATAAAAGATTTTTATTCTACTGGCTTGGCGTGGATGGAGTGTGCCATACTTTATGAAGCACATCTGGAAGATTTCGTTGATAAAGTCGTTGCCGTTACGGCTCCGCGTGAAGTGCGAATAGAAAGGGTTATGCAGCGTGATGGCATAAGTCACGAAAGGGCATCAGAATGGGTGGACAAGCAAATGTTACAGGAGAATGTAGAGAGTAGGGCAGACTATGTAATCGTAAATGATGGACGACAGTCGCTTGATAGTCAGGTGGCGGCTGTCTTGAAACAAATAGAAAAAGATAACATCAACTAATTATATAATTTAAAACAATGCAAAAGACAATTCTCGCCATTAGTGGCAAACCAGGACTTTATGAATTAGTATCACGTGGTAAAGGTAGCCTTATAGTAGAGGCGTTGGACGGTACGCACAAGCGTATGCCTGCATTCGCTACGGATCGTGTTACCTCCCTTGCTGATATAGCAATGTATACAGATGATGATGATATGCCTTTGGGTCAAGTAATGGCCGCTTTACGCGATATGGAGAGTGGTAAGAATACTGGCTTGAATTGGCGTAAGGCAAGCACTGCTGATTTGCAGGAGTATTTCGCAAAGTTCGTTCCAAACTTTGATCGTGATCGTGTACATGCAAGTGATATAAAGAAATTGTTGCAGTGGTATGACATCCTCGTTAATGCTGGAATAACAAACTTTGAGGAGGTACTCAAGCCTACAAATGGTGACAATATAGACGACCGCACTGAAGAATAATCTGAAGATACAATTATGCGTAAGGACGAAGGACTGAAACTACTTGGCAGCGAGACTAACTATCGCAGCGACTATGCCCCAGACGTACTTGAGACATTTGAGAATAAACATCCAGACAATGATTACTGGGTTCAGTTTAATTGTCCTGAGTTCACTTCGCTGTGTCCCATAACTGGTCAGCCGGATTTTGCAGAGATTAAGATCATGTATATCCCAGACCAACGTATGGTGGAGAGTAAAAGTCTTAAGTTGTACCTATTCTCATTCCGTAACCATGGCGATTTCCATGAGGACTGTGTAAATATAATAATGAAGGACCTCATAAAATTGATGGACCCTAAGTATATAGAAGTGATTGGCTATTTCCTTCCACGAGGTGGTATATCAATATATCCGTATGCAAACTATGGACGTCCTGGTACGAAATATGAGGAGATGGCTCAACGTAGATTGGAAAACTATCAGACAAAGTGATCAACGTCTGAATTAGACTTATATAATTAAAAAGCACCGTAATGGGTATTGGTCCATGCGGTGCTTTTTGATTTTGTTACGATGCAGAACTGCCTGATGAATGAAAAGGCATTACTGCACATAATTCCCCAATGGATGATAATTTGTAAAGACAATGGTATGGAATGAAAAAAGCGAGAGTCAGGTGAATCCTGATTCTCGCTTTTATATTAATAGCTTTTTAATAGCTTTGCTTTTTAAGCATCAAGCTTAGAGAAATCATCATATGTGATATCCTTGGTGTCAAGTGCAACGACGTCTTTCAGAGCCTTCATCAGTTTGCGGTCTGCAGCCTGGTTTACAAGCTGGTCAACCTGCTCTGGCTTCTTCAACATCTCCTCAGAGTACTGCTCGATGTACTCCTCTGGAATATTAGACATGCCATACTGGGCAAACTGCATGCGAGTCATTTCTTTAGCAACCTCCTTGACGTCAGCATCCTCGATTTTAACCTCGCACTGCTCAAGCAGGTGGTTCTTTGCAAGGTGCCATGTGAGCTCCTTGATGCTTGCCTCGTAGTTTTCGTCAACGAACTTCTGATCCTTGTCCTTGTTGTTGGCGAGCATAATACGCTTCATGATGTCGTCAGCATACTTAACGGTGCCGAGCTTCTTCTCTACATAAGCGCGTACATCAGCAAGGAAGCGATACTCTGCATTAACATCAAGCTGCTGCTTCAGGTTCTCTGCGATCTTCTCGCGGAATTCCTTCTCGTTCTTTACGGTTCCCTCGCCGAATGTCTGGTCGAAGAGCTCCTGGTCTATTGCGTGCTTCTTGTAGCGTGTAATCTCTGTTACCTGGAAAGTAAAGTCTGCCTCAACTTTCTCTGCCTCTTCCTTTGTAATCTTAAGGAGAGAAGAAACCTCAACGCTTGACTCTGGATAAGCCTTCTTTGGGTTGAATGTGATGATGTCACCTACCTTGCAACCCTGGAAAAGAGCCTTCTGCTCGTCAACCTTCATGTATGCAGGCATAAGAACAGCCTCAGAAACGGTGATGCCACCTTCCTTTGTGCTGCCGTCAGCATTCAACTCACGCAGGTCACCTTTCAGCATATCGTTGTCCTCGTATGAATCAACCTTCTCATAAGCACCGCCACGTGAAGCGTATGCATCAATCTGCTGGTCGATCATCTTGTCATCAACAGTTATATTGTAATATGCAATCTTGTTGCGCTTTGTAAGCTTGATGTCCATTTCTGGTGCGACGGCGATGTCGAACTTCAGGGTGTATGGTGCAGGTGCATCAAGATCTACAGGCTCTTCGCCAAGGTGTGGCATAGGCTCGCCAAGCATGTTGATTTTGTTCTCCTTGATATACTCGTAAAGCTTCTCGCCTACAAGCTTGTTGATAGCATCAACCTTAACCTGAGGTCCGAGCTGGCGCTTTATCATACCGATAGGAGCCTGACCTGGACGGAATCCTGGAATGTTAGCCTTCTTACGATACTCGTTGAGTGTCTTGCGCACATTATCCTGATAATCTGCCTCTTCAACGACAATAGTCAGCACACCGCTGATTTTTTCTGGGTTGTCGAATGTAATGTTCATTTTTGTTTTTGAGTTATTTTTTTTGTTTTTAGTTCTATGTCCAAAGCTTTTTCTTGAGAAAAATATAAACGTGTACGCACGTTTTGAGGTGCAAAGTTACAAATAATATTAGACATACACAAATCCTTAAATGTTTTTAACATCGCAAACTCTTTGTTGTTTAGCTTTTTCTATCGTATCGATTTTTCAGTTGTTACTTGGTAGTTACAAATCTTTTCCGAAACAAAAAAAAAGCTGAAAATATTTGGTGGACTCGGAAAAAGTGCTTACCTTTGCATTCAGTCATGCTTCAGTGGCATGATTAAGACTGATATATGAAAAAAGAAAAAGATAAATAAAACTATCCGAAAACTAAACAATGAAGACAGACATTGAAATAGCACACGAAGCGCAGTTGCTGCCTATAAAGGATGTTGCGGCGCAGATTGGAATTTCGGAAGAAATTCTGGAGCCTTATGGCAAGTATATAGCAAAGGTGCCATATACAACGATTGATGAGTCAAAGGTTGCCAAGAGTAATTTGATCCTTGTGACTGCGATTACGCCTACCAAGGCAGGTATAGGCAAGACGACTGTATCTATAGGCTTAGCCCTCGGTTTGGCTAAGATTGGCAAGAAGGCAGTCCTTGCGTTGCGTGAACCATCATTGGGACCTTGTTTCGGAATGAAGGGTGGAGCCGCAGGCGGTGGATATGCTCAAGTGTTGCCAATGGAGAAGATAAACCTTCATTTTACTGGTGATTTCCATGCTGTGACGTCAGCACACAATATGATATCCGCATTGTTAGACAACTACCTTTATCAGCATCAGTCAGAGGGATTCTCCCTGAAGACCGTGCTTTGGAAGCGTGTCATGGATGTGAATGATCGTAACCTGAGAAACATTGTTACAGGTCTTGGCCCACGTACCAACGGCGTAGTGTTGGAGAGTGGTTTCGATATTACTCCAGCCTCTGAAATCATGGCAATATTGTGTTTGGCAAAAGACCAGGAGGACTTACGCCGACGCATAGAAAATATATTGCTTGGAATACGCCATGACGGCACGGCATTCACCGTAAAGGATATGGGAGTTGCAGGTTCTATATGTGCCCTGCTGATGGATGCGTTGAATCCGAATCTCGTACAGACTACCGAGAATACGCCGGCTTTCGTTCATGGTGGACCGTTTGCAAATATTGCGCATGGATGTAATACGGTAATAGCTACCCGTACAGCCATGACATACGGTGACTATGTTATTACGGAGGCAGGATTCGGTGCTGATCTCGGCGCAGAGAAATTCTATGATATAAAATGTCGTAAGGCAGGCTTGAATCCAAAGCTCACAGTCGTTGTAGCCACTACGCAGGGTTTGAAGATGCATGGTGGCGTGCCGCTCGAGGATATAAAGAAACCTAATGCGGAAGGACTGCGTGAAGGCTTCAAGAACCTTGATAAGCATGTGCGTAATATGCAGTCGTTCGGACAGACTGTTGTAGTATGCTTCAATCGTTATGCTTTCGATACTGATGAAGAAATGGCAATAGTTCGTGAGCATTGCAAGGAAATAGGTGTGGCATTTGCAGAAAACAATGCGTTCATGGAAGGTGGCAATGGTGCAGTGGAACTTGCCAATGTAGTTGTTGATGAGATTGCAAACAATCCGTCCAAGCCTGTGTCTTTCCAATATGCCGATACAGACGATGTCAAGACTAAAGTGGAGAAGGTCGCAACTCAGATATATGGTGCAGGTACTGTGATATTCCAGCCTGCAGCACTGGCAAAGATAAAGATGATAGAGAGTCTGGGCTATGATAAGTTCCCTGTATGTATTGCAAAGACGCAGTATTCTTTCTCGGATGATCCTAAGTGCTATGGTGTTCCTACAGACTTTGAGTTTACTATACGTGATTTCGTTATCAGTGCAGGAGCAGAGATGATAGTAGCCATTGCTGGTGACATAATGCGTATGCCAGGACTTCCACGTGTGCCACAGGCAGAGAAGATAGATGTCGTTGACGGACAGATTACAGGTTTGTCATAATTGATTATCCAATAAGTATTAGAAAATAAAAACAGAAACACATTATGAAAAAAATGATTATTTTTGCAGCGATTGTTGCTGGATGCATTACAATCAGTAGCTGCGCAAGTAAGAAAGATCTTGAAAATTGTCAGAACCACAACAAGGAACTGACCAGTCAGTATCAGGATGCACGTGAGCAGTTAGCTGCGGCTCTTGCACGTGTAAATAGCCTTCAGGATCAGTTGTCATCTTGTCAGAATACCAATGAGGCACTGCAGAGAAGTCTCTCACAGAGTCTGAGCAATGCTAATTCTAATAATGTGAACATTGCAAAGCTCGTAGATCAGATTAACGAGTCAAACCAATACATCCGTCATCTTGTAGAGGTGAAGTCTAAGAGTGATTCACTTAACATGGTGCTTACAAACAACCTTACACGTTCTCTCTCTAAGGAAGACCTGAAGGATGTTGACGTACAGGTTATGAAGGGTGTGGTTTACATCTCTCTTTCAGACAACATGCTCTATAAGAGTGGTTCTTATGAAATCAGCGATGCTGCCGGCGTGGCTCTCTCAAAGATTGCAAAGATTATCAAGGACTATAAGGACTATGACGTGTTGATAGAGGGTAACACTGATGATGTGCCTATTTCTAAGACAAACATCCGAAACAACTGGGACTTGTCATGTCTCCGCGCATCAAGTGTGGTACAGGCTTTGCAGACTAAGTATGGTGTTGATCCAAAGCGTCTGACAGCAGGCGGCCGTGGTGAGTACAATCCAATAGCATCAAACAATACTGCAGCAGGTAAGACCAAGAACCGTCGTACTCAGATCATCATTACTCCAAAGCTTGATGAGTTCATGGAACTGATAGGTAAGGCTCCTGAGAAATAAACAACCAGTTTGTTTAGGAATTATAAAAGAAAACAGGTTGAATGCCGTAAAAGGTATTCAACCTGTTTTCTTATTTGGTAAGGTATTTCTTTTTCCAATCTTCATAAAAGAACGGTATGTCATACATCTGTTCGCCGCTTTCATCAATGAAGAGCTGTGTCGTAGAACCTTTGCAGCACAAGACGTTATCCCGTTCGCGATATATCTCGTATCGATAGTCAAGACGTGCGCCGCGTTTAGGAACGTAGAATGTATGTATCACTGCTACGTCGTTCATCTCCAAAGGTGCAAGGCAACGCACCTGTATGTCATATATAGGGGCGTATATGCCTGTATCCTGCATTATTTTGTAGTGTACCCCCGGATAGTGTCTGCCGAAAGACTCTCGTCCGTCCTCAAAATATTTCACGTATGTGCCATGCCATACACGACGCATAGAGTCAATCTCCGAGAACTTCACCTGTATGCGTGTGATATCCTCCAGTTCCATTACTTGAACATTTTGTCGCTGACGTTGGCACCAAGCTTATAGTTGCTGAAAGTATATTCGGTGTATGAGCCGCCTTTTTGGTTCATTCTTATGGAACGTAACTCTTGTGCCTTGCCGTCAATGGTTATGACGTATGAAGAGAACATCTGCTTCTTCTTTGTCTTTGCAGGCGTGATAGTCAATATGATGTTGCTGCCGCTTTTGGTAGTCTTGATGTCAGAGTGCCTGCTGATATCAGTTGCACCTCCGTTGAATATGCTCTCGAGAACATCGTGGAAAGTCTTGTACTGCGCATCTTTCTGACTGTCGGTTTTTGCTTTCAGCGGACCTTTCTTCATGGTAAATGCGGTGCCGTTCATCAGCAGTGCATCCTTACCGTTGGCAATAAGCACCTTCCCGCCTTTCTTTACATAAAGGGTACCAGCCGTAACCTTGTCTTTCGCTACGGCAGCCTTGTGTACCGTACGGGTGGCTGTGGCTGTCAGTGATGCTACGTTCTTGTATTTTGCCACGGCTTTCTTATAGTCCGCTCCTTGGGCAAAACACATGACACATACCATGATAAGTGTAAGGGTTGTAAAAATCTTCTTCATAATTTACTTTGTTCCTTTCTTTTAATCTTGTTGATAGGTAACTCTGGGCAGATAGGCATCTTTGCATATCTGCCGTATGGAGTTTGCGAATGCAAAATTAATAAAATATCTCCGTTCAGTAATAAAAACTCCCTGCTTTTATGCTTTTTTAAGGTTCAATGTTAAGAGTTTCAATCTTTGATAATCATACCTATGGTCTCTTTGCCCAGTATCTCTGCGCATGTAAACAGGGTCGTCATCGTTACTCCGTGCAGTCCGTGCAGCATGAGGTTCTGCCCCGTCATCAGCAGGTTGGGGATAGGGGTGCGTGGCGTCAGCACCGTCATCATCGGCATGTTACAGTCCTTGCGCACTCCGTATGCACAGCCCTCTGGCGTGAGGTTGTAGTCACGATAGGTGAGGGGAGTGGAGGTGTATGTCTCCTGAATGGCACCGCGCAGTCTCGGCAACTGTGTCTCTGCAAGTTTGATGCACAGCTCGGCCTTCTCTGCCTTTAATTTCTTGTATTCGTCGCCACGTCGTCCTATGTGGGTGTCGCTCCACTGGCAGCATTCAGACCACAGCATAGGCGTCAGAATGTCTATCTGGTTACCGCTTGTGGGGTATGAGATAAGTATGCCGTTGCCATCATGCGTTTCTTCTGACAGTTCCCACACGTTTGGCTTCTCGTATATGTATTTGTTGTGGTTGAAATAGGGTAGGGCGTTGTCTTTCAGACGCAGTGATACGGTGAACATACCGAAGGTGTTCTCCAGTCGTGCCATGCGCTTTCGGTATATGTTCTTCATCACGCTGCTTTCCTTTACGAGCGAGCACGTCTGTACAGGGTGCAGGTTTGATATGAAGGTGTCTGCCTCATACGTCTCACCGTTTGAGCATACGGCGTATGCTATCTTACCTTCCCGTTCTTTTAGTTCCGTCACTTCAGTGTTGCAAATCACCTCGCCACCGTTCTTGCGTATCTCTTCCACGAGTTTTCCTACCAGCATGTTGCCGTCGCCTTTCAGTCGCCAACTACTCTGTATGAATCCGCCGTTGCCATGTGCAAATGTGAATAGTGGCAGCGTCGCTTTGTGCAGCTCCATCTTCAGTGCAGTACCTGACAATACGTTTATCAGCAATTCGTCGTTGAATTTCTCGTGCAGCCATTCCCATGCGTTGGTTGAGAATAGCTTGTTTGTCAGCGACTGCTCCGGTGGCACTGGCGATGTTATTGCCGTGAGCTGGTCTTCATCAGTCTTGCGCAGCATGTCCACATATTCATGCAGTGCCTTTCGCTCTTTTGGAAATCGTTCAGCCAGCGTACGTGCAAAGTTATCATAGCCCTCAGTGAAAAGGAAAGTCTCCGTCTCGCCGTTGCCGTTGTCAACGAACGTTACTTTGTCGAAGGCATTATTGTCAAGGCGTTGCCATGGCAGGTCGAGCAGTCCGAGGTATTTGAACGTAGAGTGCAGGCTCTGGCCTTCGTCCAGTCCGCCAACGTAGTGCAGTCCGGTGTCGAATGCAGTGCCTTTGCGCTTGTAGCTCTGCATGCATCCACCGGGTTGCAACTGCCTTTCAAGTACGAGCACTGCCAACCCCTGACGACTGAGTATGTTAGCACATTCCAGACCACCAAGTCCCGAACCTATTATTATGACATCATATTTCATCGTTTTTCTCAGTATGTAGTTTTGTATCTGCAAATTTACAAATAAAACATGAACTATACAAACATCTGTAGGAAAAAACAATTTTTTCTTGAAACGAATTAGCATGATTAGCCATAAATCTGATAATGAAGAAACGAATTGTTCTAATTGGTCTTATATTTATTATGGAAATTATGGTATGTTATGGTAATTCGTTTCTAATATCTACACTACGACGAGTCAAGATGATTTTTTCACTTTGCCACAAAAAGGTTCATTTTGCTTACACTTTGATTTTTCGGAATATTCGACTTCACGGTGCAAAATAGAGAAAAAAGATGCTGGAAACAGCCTTCAAAATGCCCAAGTGAGTAAAATATATTGTCCGAGTGGGTGAAATTCGGCGTATTTTACCCACTCGGACCACGTAATTTGATAGCTTTTGCAATGTAATTAGATAGCTTTTATGGTGTAAAAGCTATGCTTTTACAAGGTAAAACGATAGCTTTTACAATTCCTGAAAAATCCCATTATTGATTATCAGTAAGTTACAAATATCGAAATTTTGCCTGATTTTCAAAATAATTTCCCGTCGTTGAATTTTATCGCAAGGAAATTGAGGGTGCAAAAATCAAAGTGTAAGGAAAATGGTAAAAATAATGGCAAAATGACTATATTTGTCCTGCGCTCCTTTGGAGCAGAAATCCTAAAGAATCTATTGTTCCGTTTTCAAATATTCACTTGCTTCTTCTCCTAAGCTGTCCAATCCAAATATCTCATATGATGTAGGAAACTTGTTCATATCATTTTCTTTTATTGGCAAAGGTACTCATAAATCCTCAATTATCGCTACTTTTCTTTCCAATAATTGCGTTTTTAGATGAATTTCACTAAAATTACGCGCGAAACACCAAATAGATGTTTTTATTCTCGATAAAAATGAGTACCTTTGCAAGGTAATTAATAAACGATATGAGTAAACGGGAATATATACAGGCAAACAAGGAATGGCTTGAGGCAAAGTCGAAGGAGGAGGGCGTTAAGGCTCTCCCGAAGGGTGTTTTTTACAAGGTGCTGGCAGAGGGCAATGCCGATAGTCCGCAGCCTGCACAGAGAAGCATTATCACTGCCCATTATACAGGAAAGACCATAAACGGAAAGGTGTTTGACAGCAGCAGGGGCGGTGTGCCTTTGGCGTGTAGGCTGTGCGACTTGATAGAGGGATGGGTGATAGCCATGCAACAGATGCATATAGGCGACAAATGGGAAATATATATTCCTGCCGAGATGGGGTACGGGAAATTCTCTCAGCCTGGCATACCTGGTGGCTCAACACTTATCTTTGAAGTGGAACTGGTGGGCATTGCGTAATATCAGAGCTATTTTTGCATTAGGTTTTAACCATTAAAAGGGTTGGTATTCCTTTTAATGAACAACTGTTTGTGACGGATGAGAAAAATATTATTATTAGGTCTGCTGGCTACTGCGATGACAATGCAGGCGGCAGATACTGATACGCTGAAAAGCGTAGAATTACAGGATGTACAGGTGATGTCAATACGTGCCTCAAAGAAGACACCTGTGGCTTACACCGATATGAACAAGGCACAGCTGAAGGCAGTTAACTTCGGTCAGGATGTTCCTTATCTGCTGTCGCTGACACCTTCGGTAACCATGACCTCTGATGCAGGTAACGGCATAGGCTATACCTCACTGCGTGTGCGTGGTACCGATCCGAGCCGCATCAACATCACTGCCAACGGTATTCCGATGAACGATGCCGAGAGTGCACAGCTCTTCTGGGTGAACATGGGTGACTTTGCCTCCAGCGTGCAGTCCATGCAGATACAGCGTGGCGTGGGTACGTCAACGAACGGTGCCGGCGCTTTTGGTGCTACTATCAATATGCTGACAGAGAACATCGGCGTCAAACCATTCGTAGGCATTGACCTGAGTGGCGGCTCATACTATAGTCATAAGGAGACACTGCGTTTCGGTACGGGGTTGTTAGGCGGTCACTGGGGCATACAAGGCAGGTTGTCGAACATCGGTTCGAAGGGCTATATAGACCGTGCCTCGACGAAGCTGAACTCTTATTTCCTGCAGGCTGGCTACTTCGCCGACAATACGGTGGTGAAATTCATTACATGGAATGGCGTGGAGAAGACTTACCATGCATGGAACTACACGTCGAAATATGAGCAGAGTCTCTTCGGACGCACCTACAACTCGTGTGGCGAATACTATGACGAGAATGGTAACGTACGCTATTACGATGACCAGACGGACAACTACCACCAGCAGAACTACCAGTTGCTGTGGAACCAGCGCTTTACCGATATGCTGAACCTGAACGTGGGTTTGCACTATACGAAGGGAGAGGGCTATTACCAACAGTATAACTATCAGGCTTCATGGGCATCGTATGGACTGAGCACCGACCCTGATTATTGTAACGACCTGGCAGACCAGCAAAAGATGGACAACGACTTCTTCGGAACGGTGGCCTCGCTGACCTATGACAACAAGCACGACCTGCAGGCTATCGTCGGTGGAGGATGGAACTGCTATCTGGGTGACCAGTTCGGACACATCGTATGGACAAAGCCGGGGGCTGCCACTACAGTTCCGGAGGCTGCCATGCGCCCTGACTTTGAGTATTACCATAACCACAGTCGCAAGACAGATTTCAATGTCTATGGCAAGGTGTCTTACGAGTTTATGAAGGGACTGTCGGCATTCGTCGATATGCAATATCGCCATGTGGGCTATAAGTTGCAGGACCCCACCGTAGGCTACGGCTATAATACTGACGGGCGATATGTCATTGACAATAAATATGATTTCTTTAACCCGAAGTTCGGACTGAACTACGACATCAACCGCAACCATAAGATGTTCCTGTCGTATGGCATAGGTCATAAGGAGCCTGTGCGCAATAACTTCATGCAGCAGATAGCCAATCCCGGTGATGAGAATGCCGTTGCCAAGGCAGAGCGACTGGGCGACCTGGAACTGGGATATAAGTACCAGAGCGAAAGATTTACTGCCGGTGCCACGTTCTACTGGATGGACTACAAGGACCAGCTGGTGCTGACAGGTGAACTCAATGCTATCGGCGAGCCGCTGACAAAGAACCTGGACAAGAGCTATCGCGTGGGCGTGGAACTGGAGGCTGCATGGAAACCAGTGGACTGGTTCCGTTGGGATGCCAATGCCACGTTGTCGAGAAACCGTGTGAAGGACATCAAGGTGACACTTGACGACCAGATGACGAAGGTGTCGTTGGGCGACCAGCCTTTGGCCTTCTCGCCAAGTTTTATCTTCAACAACGTCCTTACGTTTACCTATAAAGGCGTGAAGGGTAGTATTCAGAGTCAGTATGTTAGTGACCAGTATCTTACAAATACAGGCTTCGCAGAGATAGAAGGCATAGACGGCAGCGGCAGCAAGACCTGGGACACGATGTTGCTGAAGAGGCACTTCACAACGAATATCGACCTGTCATATACATTCACACTGCCTAAGACTGGTATGAAGGAGGCTACGGTAGGTCTGATGCTCTATAATATCTTCTCTGCCAAGTATGACAACAACGGATGGGCAGCGCCAGCCTACAAGCAGGAAGACGGCAGGGTGGTGGCTTATAATGGACAAGGCAGCAGTGGATACTATCGTGATATGTATGCCGTGGGTTTCGCCCCTTCAGCTCCATTCAACATGATGGCACATCTGTCGGTAAATTTCTGATTTATGACTTTCGACTGGTTAGACATATTGACGACTGTTCTCGGGCTTGTATATATATGGCTTGAGTATCGTGCCAGTATATGGCTGTGGCTGGTGGGTATCGTGATGCCGGCACTCGACATCTGGCTCTATTACACCCACGGACTGTATGGCGATGCGGGTATGGCATGCTATTATACCATGGCTGCCATCTATGGTTTCCTGTTCTGGAAATACAAGAAGACAAGGAAAGACCATCGGGAGATTCCCATCATCCACATGCCTGGCAGATATTATATGCCTGCCATCGTAGGTTTCTTTGTGGCATGGGGCGTGACATACTATGTGCTCATCACCTGGACCAACTCCACCGTGCCCTTGCTGGATGCCTTTACCAATGCACTCTCATTCGTGGGACTGTGGGCACTGGCACGCAAATTTGTAGAGCAGTGGCTGTTCTGGATTGTCGTTGATGTGGTGTGTGCATACCTTTATATTAACAAGGGCATACCTTTTAAGGCAGGACTCTACGCACTCTATGTCATCATTGCCATCGCGGGCTACTTTAAGTGGAAGAAGATGGCTAAACATATCGAGATATGAAAGCATTTGATGTTGTAATCCTGGCTAATGGTGCGTTCCCGACGCATGCCGTGCCTCTCAAGGTGCTGAACGAGGCAGAGAGGGTAGTGTGCTGTGACGGAGCTGTCAAAGCCTTCCCCAAGGCAGACATAGTGATAGGCGACGGCGACTCTGTGCCTGCCGAGTTTCGTGACCGTTTGATACAGGTTGACGAACAGGAGGATAATGACCTCACGAAGGCAACGCGCTATTGCAAGGCACAGGGTTGGCATAACATTGCATACGTCGGTTGCACAGGGAAGCGTGAAGACCATACATTAGGTAATATCTCGCTCCTGATGCGCTACTACCGTGAGATGAATATCAACGGCACGATGTTCACCGACTCGGGATATTTCACTCCTGCACAGGGAGAACAAACATTTGATTCTATGCCGGGACAGCAGGTCAGCATATTTAACTTCGGATGTAAAACCATCACGTCCGAAGGATTGAGATGGAACTCCTATGCATATCAGGAACTATGGCAGGGAACCCTTAACGAGTCGCTGGCAGATCATTTCACCATGCGCACAGACGGCTTTTACATGATATTCAGAACTTATTCAAATAAATAAATATGTCTAAAGAACTCAAATTATTTACTATTGCTGCAGTATTGGCTTGCAGTGTCAGTTCGTTTGCATCAAATAATATAGATGATGGTCTAAACGTTACGGAAGAACAACAAAGACTAAGGGAAATACAGGCAAAGAATGACAGTGTCTGTGTAGAAGGGTATAATCTGTTTATTGCAGAACGTATAAACTGGATGGCGACAGACTCTGTATTGTCGCGCTACTCTCAGGAGGAATTGGGAGGCAATGTGATATGGCAGCCCACAGACAGTACATGGAATGCTATTTTCATTGATAAAGAGATAAAAAACTGTATTTTTGAAATGCAATATAACAAGAATGACAAAAGATTTAAGATGTCATACGACAAGCGTCCGATAACGGAAGTGGAGTTGGCAAAGTTGTCTGTAAAAAATGTCATGCTTGAAAATTTAGTAAAGAAATGTGGAAATAAAATAACGTATGATTCAGATTGTGGTTTCCCAAACATGGATTTCGTGCGTATAGATGACAATACTGTCAGGTTATATATATTACAAGGTACGGTGCATAATAACTTGATTCCGTTTGGTAATGATTATTCTGCAGATTTTAATAATGATGGAGAGCTTCTGTGCTTCCGGCAGTATCATAAGTCTTTGATTGCGACGAAGACTGTTGATGATGAGGGAAATCCCATTGCGTCAGCAATTCATAGTCATGTAAAGGAAAGTCCTTATATCACTCCTACAGATGTATGTAATTTCTTGCTTTACAGAGGACAGATGCAACAGTTTTACGTATTAAGTACAGCATTGGATGTACTTATTCTTTATGATGCAGAAACCAATCATACGATTGTTAAAAGCAGGTGATGCAGGTTTCTATAATATCCATATATCAGTCAAGGCGATACCTACATAGGTGTCGCCTTGACTAATTATTAAACGATATTTTCACTCAAATTACTACTGAGCGTAAAATTTTTTTAGGCAGAATTACTACTGAGCGTAAAATTTAAGCACTAATTTCTTTATAACGAGCATCACGAAGGACCTGTAATCGAAAAAAGTACAATATGAAGAGACTCCAAACTAATTCTTTATAGTTCGTCATTCTCCCGTTGATTCTGTTTTTCTTTTAGATAATCATCTTCATAACTCAAACTTACGTATCTTGTATTGTGATATGTTCCTAACACTAAAGTGATATTGGTTTTAGAATCAGAATAGTGACTCATGGTATATCCATCATCATACGCTGGTACATTTAAACGATACTTTTGATACTTTTTATCTAGTGACATTTCGATTTTTTCATAGGTGTCATCCACACGAATCGGGGATTCTATTTCATTATTCTGAAACCACACCTGAGACAAAAATCCATTAACAAAGCTAAAAGAAACATAAGTCCACACAGCTCCTCCAAAATTGATATTGTCTACTTTAACAGACAGTGAACCGTTTGGTTCCTTTTGAACAATGTATCCCTTATTTTTTAAACGGGTTCTTACTTGTTGTTTAGAACTTTTCCCTAATGTCATCCCCCAAATAGTTCTACTAATCTGAGAATAACAACTGATTTGGACAAACTGAAATAATACTATAATTAGTGTCCACCGAATTATGCTAGGTCTATCCATTTTATTATTTTTTGTTTATTTTTTACTGTAGCTGGAATGTCGCTAAATATAGATATCATGATTTCTTGTTCCACAGCCTGAATATGGCTGGCTGAACCACGTATGACAGCACTACGGCGGAAATCATGCCTACGAGAGTGGCGAAGCCCACTGACTTGATGGCTGGGTGGTTGGCCACGAGCATGGATGCCACGGTGACGATGAGGATGAAGGCTGAGAAGAAGATGGCGGTCTTGTGGTATGCAAGTACCGAGGTGCCTTTTTCCTGACTGTCGCTTATCAGTCCGTTCATGATGAAGATGCTGTAGTCCACGCCTATACCGAAGATGAACGTCGATATGATGATGTTGATAAGGTTGAAGCGTATGCCGAAGATAGCCATCGCACCAAGCACTATCAGCCATGAGAGCAAGATAGGGGCGAAGCCCAGTATGGTGTGCTTGATGTTGAAGTGGAAGCTGAGCAGCAGTACCACGAACACAAACGCCATGCTCACCCACTGAAGTACGTTGAAGTCGTTGTTGAGGTCGTTCAGTCCGTCGGTGGTGTAGTAGTAGGTGTCGAGCACCAGCATGTTAGGCTGTGTGGCTATGGCATCGCAGATGCGGTTGTAGTCGGTGTCCTTACCACGTATGGAGTCGTTGGTGCAGCGCACGGAGGTGAAGCAGAGATAGTCGCCAGCGGCAGTCTGCTCCATCAGCGTTGACTGATAGCCTGGTGGTATAATGTCCGCCTCATAGAGTGGGGTAGGGGTATATTCGGCAGTGGCGAGGTCGAAGAACGGCGCAAAGCCGTCGGCGGTCAGTCCTGCCTGTGATGCCGTTGCACTGATGAGGCTGCGCACCTTTGCAAGGCGCTCAGGTGTCCAGTAGCTGTGCCATGCGTCGATGCGCTTCTGCTGCTCTGCTACGGGCACGAAGATGACGTTTGTGCGAGTATAGTCTTTTACCAGTCCGAGCTTCTGCAGGGAGTCAAGCTTGGCAGACAGCAGGGTGAAGTTCTGCAACGCCTCCTCCATGGTCTTGCCCTGTGAGGCAAAGTATTTCGACTTGTCCTCGGTGTAAGTCTTGTCGCGCAGCAGCTTCTCAGAGTATTCAGTATTGTCTGCCAGATATCCGAGGTTGCTCATGTCGGCGTCAAAGTCAGTGCCTTTTATGATGTATGCCGCTATGCAGACTACGGTGACAGCGCCGATGATGTAGAGCAAAGGCTTCTTCTGGTCAAACGGATAGTTGTTTACCTTGTCTATGAAAGCAAACGCCTTCTTGTT
>JAEEGF011495225.1_pt1 | contig 21747 bp, 15 predicted proteins | sample 9134171 | NCBI WGS metagenome assembly JAEEGF01 (sample SAMN16246542, study PRJNA631951) | gut metagenome | biome: gut microbiome; feature: rumen; material: AP-attached | host: Bos | place: Iran: Karaj | collected 2018-10 | reverse complement strand
GTACTGCTGTGACTTGCCTACCACGGTCATCATGGCGTGTATGGGCTACCGTGAGGCGCACTCGGTCTACAACAAGAAACGCCGCATCGCCACAGTGCTAGGGTGTTCCAACAACCTTGATGTTTTCATTCTCAGGTACAAGACCATCAATGATCCATAATCAGCTACAAGACAGAACTTAAATATCCTTCTGATTTCCTAGAATGTATAGAAATCTTAGCGGCTTGGCGTCTTAGCGTGAGGCAAATTGAGTGCGGAGCCTCTCTAAACTCTAAACTGCGAGCGCAGCGAGCATCACGAGGGCATAAGGCGGTTCTCGTTCATACGGGACATGTATTGCTGAATCAGCGCCTTGATGAACAGTTCCATCTCCTGCTGCTCGGGCAGCTGGTTCACCAGGTTATGCTTCAGCAACCTGTCGGTCTTGAAGCGATAGACGGCTGTCGTGCGCGTGCCGTCGAACTGCAGCATCAGGTCTCCCTTTACCAGCTGGTAAACGCCTGCGTTATAGCTGAAAGCCCATGTGTTATCGGCATTACCTGCCAGGAGATCACTGCCAAAGGCCAGATAAGGCTTCTTGTAGCCCAACCAGTCGAGCAAGGTGGGTGTGATATCGGTCTGCTGAGCAATTTTGGTGGTATCACGCATGGCGGGCAATGAGCCATCGGGCGTGAAGAAGATGATGGGGATGCTGTAGAGCCCCAGGTCGGTCTTATAGACGTCGTGGCTGGTCTGGTTGGTGTGGTCCGCCACGAGGACAAAGATGGTGTTCTGGTACCACGGCTCACGGCTAGCACGCTCGAAGAAGCGGCGAAGCGCCAGGTCGGTGTAGCGCACGCACTTGTGGATGGGCTGACCGCCCTCATCCATGAGCGAGTCGCGATATTGCTCGGGCACGTTATAGGGGTGATGGGATGAGGCAGTGAATACCGTGGTAAGGAAAGGCTGCTTCATCTCCTCGATATTATCGAGAGTGAACTGCAGGAAAGGTTCGTCCCAGATGGCCCACTTGCCGTCAAAGTCGTCCATGCCGCCATACTTGGGAGACCTGCAATATTCGTCAAGGCCGTAGTACTGCTTGTAGCCGATGCTGTGGGCATAGGCGCTGAAGCCCATCGAGATGTTGTGCCCGCCATGGAAAAAGGCGGTGCTGTAGCCCTCGCGGTCAAGCATCGACGAGATGCCGTCCACATCGTTGAGCGAAGCCGGGGTGAGGAAAATCGACTCTACCATCATGGGCAGACCCGACAAAATCGAGGGCATGGCGTCCATGCTGATGCGTCCGTTGGCATAACTGTATTCAAAGGTCAACGACCGCTCCACCAAGCTGTCGATAAAGGGCATGTAGCCCTTGTAACGGCCGCCGTCGAGGTCACGGTTGAACGCGCCGATATACTCCTTGCCCATACTCTCGACAATGAGGATGACCACGTTCTTGGTCAACGGGGCTTGAGCCGAGGACTCAGGATGGTCGTGGACGGGGGTATAAATGGCCTCCATCTGCTCACGGGGCATGTAGTCGGGGGTGACAAAGGCCTTCTTGCCGATGCTGCGTATCATCGAGAACGGCGTGTTAAGCACCACCGACGACTCGACAGGGCGATTGACAAACTGGTTGGCATTGCTGATGGTGATGGGACGGGTGCCTGCAGTGACACTGCCACGGATGCCCACAATCGCCAGCGGAGCCATCACCACCAGGGCGACAGACTGTGAGATATAATACTGGGAACCAAAGCGATAGACATCAAGTCGCGGCTTGGTATAACAGCGCCACAGGATGAACACCAGGGCTGCAAACGCCAGCACAAGGTACCAATGGCGCACAAACTCGGTCAAGATGATTGACATGATGTTGCCCTCGTTGGCAAATTCGGTGAACACCGTCACAGTTGAACGGCGGCCCGTATATTGGAAATAGACCGCATCCATGAGATTCATGGCGATGGCCACGGCATTGGTCACCACAAAGAGCCACTTCAGCGCCTTGTGGAAGCCTGGACGCTCCTTGAGGTGGAACGGCAGCAGCATGAGCGCCAGATAGAGCGCGTTGACATAGAGCAGCGCCGACGTATCGAACACCAACGACCCGTGCAGCATGCTCTTGAACAGCGACCACGACATGTAGGGCGCAAAGGTGGACCAGTTCTCGGCAAAGAATGCCACACGCGAAAGCATCCACACGAGATAGGCCACCGCCATATTCAACACCGCAGCCCCGATATTACTATGAACAACCCTCTTGAACATGATAATTACTCGTTTAATAAGCTATTATACTGAGCCTGGAGTTCTTCCCGTTTAGGCAAATACAATTGATATCTCGCTGCAAACAATTGATTTGTTATACCTTGCAAAGCATATTCCATTAATAGCTCATCTTTCTTTGTACCAAGCACTATTCCAATCGGCGGATTGTCATCGGGTTGACAAATCTCTGTTTTAAAATAATTTAAGTACAGATTCATCTGACCAATATCCCCATGCTTGATTTCAGCCCGTTTAAGGTCAATCAACACGTAGCATTTCAAGATACAATGATAAAAAACCAAATCCACCTTGAATCGTCGGCTACCGATAGGAATCATGTATTGCCGACCAATAAAAGCAAATCCCCTCCCCAGTCCTAGCAGGAATTGCTCCATGTGCTTCTTTAACGCACTTTCCAATTCTCCCTCTTTATAGCGTTTCTTAGGAGGCAGTCCTGTAAACTCTAAGACGTAGGGATCATGTATAATGTCTTCGGGGGTCATTATTTGATGTCCCTCATTAGCCAAAGCAAGTACGCCCTGTTTGTCGGAACTAAGTGACAGACGCTGAAATAAAGAGCTTTTCATCTGCCTTTTTAATTCTCTCACCTTCCATCCTTCTTTAATGGCCTCATTAAAGTAGAACTGCAATTCCAACGGGTCATCACACTTCAATAATTCAAAATAATGGCTCCATGTCAATTTGTGAGACAATGTCTCACATTTTGGAAAAGTCAGATACAGCTTGCGCATATAGGTGAGATTGGACCTGCTGAAACCTCTTCCCCGCTTCGCTGTCAATTCTTTAGCCAATTTAACTAGAAGTTGCTTGCCATACTGAGCACGTATATTACCTTGCTGCTCAAATTCTACAATCTGTTGGCCAGTTAACCAATTTGCGTCGATTAACTGAGCATTTACCGCTTGTATGGCTTTGGACTTGGCGCTATCCCAAACTGAGGAAATTCTATCAACCAACTGTTGATATTCTGATGATAACAACTCTGTTGGATTTGTCTTTTCTTGATCCATCATCACACTATGGGTTATTACAGTCAATAAAGAGACTTCATTTCATTAGGGTGAGCATCTGGTCGATGATGTCGCGGTTGTTGCTCAGGCGGGGCACCTTGCGCTGTCCGCCCAGTTTGCCGGTGGACGCCAGCCAGCGGTCAAACAGACCATTGGGAGCGATGACCAGCGACGGGGCTAGCAGGAATATGTCGCCCCTGCGCTTGGCATCATAGTCGCTGTTGACCTCGCGCAGGTGCTGGTCCAGCAACTGCATGAAACGCTCCTTGTCCTGCGGTTCACGGGCAAACTCAATGAGCCATTGGTGATGGCCGCTCTGCCCACTGATGGAATAAACGGGAGCGGCGGTATAGTTGAGTACCTCGGCTTCGGTCTCCTGTGCCGCCAGGGTGATGGCATGGTCGGCATTATGCACCATCAGTTCTTCGCCAAAGGCGTTGATAAAACTGCGGGTGCGGCCGGCAATGGTAATCTTGACAGGATTGAGCTGTTCAATCTTCACCGTGTCGCCCAGGCGATAACGCCACAAGCCGTTGGCTGCGGTGATAATCAACTCATAGGTGCGCCCCTGCTCGATTTCCCAGATGGGATAGACCTCGGGAGTCTCGCTTTCACTCTCCTCTACAGGCAGGAACTCATAGAACACGCCCACATCGAGCAGCAACAGCATGGCACGGCTCGACCAGTCGCTCTGCACGGCAAAGAAGCCCTCACTGGCGTTGTAGGTGTCGAGGAAATGCATCTTGCTCATGTCGCAGATTGCCTCATACTGCTGCCTGTAAGGCTCAAAGGCAATACCCCCGTGAAAGAAGACCTCCAGATTGGGCCACACCTCATGCAGGCAGGTTTTGCCCGTTTTCTCGAGCACTTCCCTGAGGACGACGAGAAACCATGAGGGCACACCGCTCAGGTTGGTCACATTCTCTCCTATCGACGCCTTAACCAACAGCGGCAACTTTTCGGTCCAATCTTCCATAAGTGCAATCTTGCGATTTGGTATGCGCGCCAGATTGGCCAGCGGGTTCATGCACTCGATAAGGTTGGCACTCAAGTCCCCCACCCTAACGCCAGGTTTCAGACTCAGGTTGTTGGCAAAACTGCCGCCCAAAATGAAAGCCTTGCCCGAGAAGATGCGACTCGACGGGTTGAGGTTCAAATAGTGGGACACCACGTCGCTGCTGCCCTGGTAATGGTTCCAGCGGAAGGACTCCCGCGTGATGGGGATATACTTGCTGCGACCGTCGCTCGTGCCCGACGATTGGGCAAAATTCATGCAACGCCCTGGCCACAGTTCATCCTTGGTGCCGTTGACCATGCGCATAATGTGGGGCTGCAGATTCTCGTAGGAGAACAAGGGCAAGGTAGAGGCAAACTGGCGGTAGGTCCTGATGGATGAGAAATCATATTTGCGCCCGATGCGCGTCAATGCCGCTTTCTCGACCAGGCGCACCAGTTCACCCTGCTGTACAGCGTCGGCATGGTCAATATAGCGCACATGCTGCTGCAAGCGGTCCAGAAAATGGTTTCGGAGCAATGGAGTGAAGTTTATCATACAAGTGCAAAATTACAAATAAACCCCGAAACATGATAAACAAGTGCCCAAAAATCGTGTAAACGGACCCGTTCGTCTATAATAATCGACCCGTCGCCCCCAACAGCGGCAATAACGCACTTTATCACAGATTATTGGCATTAAATATGCAGTTTCATGGATGATTAGTCGATTGTTTATGAATATTTGTCTAAAATATTTGCAACAAATCAACAATGTGGCTAATTTTGAGGCAACAAACAATTAATAACGATAAAAACATACGCACTATGAAAAGGTTTATCTTAACAATGGTGGCAATCTTGGCCCTCGGGGCAGCCGCCAACGCAATGAGTTACAAGGCAGCACGCGATAAAGCGTTCTTCCTGACGGACAAGATGGCTTACGAGCTGGCACTGAGTGCCGACCAGTATAATGCCGTGTATGAAATCAACATCGACTACATCATGTGTCTTGATGTGTATGATGACATCTTCGGCACCTTCTGGACCCGCCGCAACAATGAGCTGCGTTATGTGCTCTCGCCTGCGCAGTATCAGATGTACATGACGCTTGAGTACTTCTATCGTCCTGTATCGTGGGACAACAGGCGGTTTGTATTCACAATCTACAACCGCTATCCTAAGGATCGCTTCTACTATGCAGCACCTCCGGGATACCAGGTTTACAAGGGTTCTAACCGCTACTTTGACCACAGTGCCTACAGCGGCCGCACCTTTGGCGCACCTGAAAGCAAGTCACAGCCCAAGCCCGGTTCTGGCAGTATGATGGGTCAGCCTGGATACAAGAGCCAACCCGGCAGCAAAAGCCAGCCCGGCATGAGCAAAAGGCAGGCTGTCAACCAGGGCAAGCACCAGATGAGTCAGCCTCCCCGCCGTTAAGGACTGTTGAGAGATACAGATAAACATATCAAGAGTGGAATCCATCAATCGGATTCCACTCTTGTTTTCAGGCTTTTAGGCACTACCCGTGGCGTCACTGCTTGAGTTCGAAGCCCACCATGATGTCCTCATAGTTGTCCAGCAGCGTGCCAAGCGCCTTGAGGGCAGAACTGTCGCTCACCCTGCTCGCCAGTGACAGCAGGCGCAGCAGTTTGTCGGCTTCAAAAGTCAGTCTCAACTTCTTCTTGCCATCGCGCTTGAGGCTGGCATTCAAGGGCACACCATGCCATTTTAAAGATATCTTTTCAGTGTCAGGATTGTAATTGTATTGTCCATTAAGATTCACACCCAGCAACCTGATTGTACAAGTACCGTCATCGTTAAAGGTGAATTGCGGACGCGCCTTATCCAGACCAATCTTCTTGAAAGCATTTTTAAGCTTTTTCTTGAGTTTTCCCTTGGCAATGGGTTTCCCCACTCCAGCTAGCAGGTTTTTCCCGCTCACGTCAACAGCAGGGCCGTTGTATTTCCACTCACCCTTGAGGGCATGATTGATTTGCAAAGTCTCACGGGCGATGTCCTCATCGGTAACCGTAAACACTTCGTTGGGATTCAGGTCCCGATTGGAAGAGCCGTGTCTTGATGTTGCACATGATGTGAACACCAGCAGAACAGCACTAAAAAACGATAAATACTTTTTCATAATCTCTATTTTTAGGGCAAAGTTAAGTGAAAAATGATAAAAATCGGCACAAAAAACTGCACAAAGAAAAAAAAGTAGTAATTTTGCACGCTTTTAGCGAGTTAAAGCATTCAATACAAGCAAACAACTAAAAATTAGAATAAATTATGGTAGTAGGTTACGGTGGTCGCCGCATCATTATGGAGAATAACGATACGTCATATTATGGACGCATCCTTATTAAGGCACTGGCCAAACATTATCCCGACAACTATTACATCCTCTATTCACCCAAAAATGAGCGAAACAAGAGGCTCACGTCACTGTATAACGAGGATAGCATTCGCGTGAAATTCCCGCGTAGCTATATTCACGACAGAGAGCGTTGGTACCGTAATGCAGGCATCGTCAAGGCAGCCAAGGCTCATGGTGTGAACACTTTCCATGGCATTGACGACGGTCTGCCCTCAGGATTTAACGGCAGCAGTTTCCCCACGGTGTTCACCATGACCGACCCACTCTATCACGGCGAGAGCAACTGGATTAAGCGTATGCTCATGCAGCGCCGTGCCCGCAAGGCCTGCAAGTTTGCCAAGTCTGTGATTGCCCTCAACGAGGCTGATCGCCAGATTATTGTGGACCATTATCACGTTCATCCCGATAATGTCGAGGTGGTACATCCTTGTTACTTTGACGGCTGCGATGAATCGGTACCCGAGAACATGTTTGACATCCTGCGCGACAAATACCATCTTCCCGAGCGCTTTATACTGTACAAGGGACGCTTCAACTCAGACGACAACCTGGAAGAAGCCATGAAACTGATACATGAGTTGCGCAATCGCAAGATTTCGATTGTAATGCTGGGATACCGTACCGACTACTTTGATGATGTCATCAAGGAGGCCGCTCACGACCTACATATCTTCCACCGTTTTAAACAGGTAGACAGAATCCATCATGCCGACCTCACTGCTGTCTGCAAGATGGCACAAGCCGTCATCATTCCCAACACCGACCGCATGCGCGACAACTACAAAATCATCAACGCACAGCGCAGCGGTGCCCTCGTCATCTGCAAGGATTCGTCTAAGGCACGGGAGTATGGCGGTGATGGAGCCATCTACTACACTGACCATCATGACGGTGCCGACAAACTCAGTGACGTCCTTGAGAATGAGAGCCTGAGGGCCGAAATGCTGGCTAAATCCCGGGAAAACACCGAGCGCTTTACCAGCAAAATTCTTGCCGACCACATGATTCACATCTACCGCTCGATTCTCACTCACCGCCGCTTGTACGAGTAAACACAATACGAGATAGGATATATCAAGAAGGGCGCCGACCGATATGGTTGACGCCCTTCTGATTTGTGTATCTGTCTGGCAGAATTGTGATTAACGCTGGTCGGTACCCCACAGGAGTTTCTGTCGCAGGGTGCTGGCAAAGTTGTTGCTCAATAACTGTACCACACGTGCACAATAAGGCGCGCGCTTGATGGCCAGCGTTGAACCCGTGGGGCACAAGGTCACTTCACCGTCAATACTCACCTCATAACGCTCGGCGCGGGAATGGGTGCGCACGACAATCTCACTGTCGTCACGCACTACGAGTGGACGCATCGTCAGTGAATGAGGCGAAATCGGTGCCAACACAAGGCACGACGTTGTAGGCTCCAGAATGGGACCTCCCACGCTCATATTATAGGCTGTAGAACCTGTCGGTGTACTCACAATCAGGCCGTCACCACGATAAACGGTGAGTTCCCGTCCACGCAGATTTGTTTCCATATCCAACATTGAAGACGTGTCATGGCGCAGAATTGCGACCTCGTTGAGGGCCCAAGGGTGCGGTATCTCGACAGCGTCACACGACACCTGTAACATCGTGCGCTCTTCGATGCGGTATTTTCCAGCCAACACATCATCAATCAGACTGCTCTTCTCGTCCAGATGTCCCGCAGTCAAATAGCCCAGATGACCCAGATTGATTCCCAGAATGGGCATCCCCTGTGGAGACACCCACATGGCTGTAGTGAGAAATGTTCCGTCTCCACCCAGCGACAAAGCCATGTCGGCATCCGGCACATGCTCCGCTTCAAAAGAGGCATAGTCGTCCACCGGCTTATCACCGCAGAGGAACTGCAGGTAATTGCGCTCGACAGCGACCGACAGACCACGCCCACACAGGTACTCCAGCAGTGACAGCACTTTGCTGGCATCTTCCTGCTGATAAGTATTCCCAAAAATCAACAACTTTTTCATAATTCAGTGCTAGGTTTAGAGATTTGGACACCCGATTGCGGCTCATTCTGTGTTTTGAGTGCTTGCAGGTTGTCATATAGATTATGTGCCTTAACAGGGCCTATGAGGGCGGCAAATTCCTCCTCGCTGGCTTCCTTGATACGCTTCAATGACTTGAAATGCTTGAGCAGCAGAGTGCGTGTTTTGGGTCCGATGCCGGGCACGTCGTCAAGGGCGCTGTGAACCTGACCCTTGCTGCGTTGCTTGCGATGGAAGGTGATAGCGAAACGGTGAGCCTCGTCGCGCAGACGCTGGATGACGTGCAACGTCTCGCTGTTCTTATCGATATACAACGGCACACTATCGCCCGGAAAAAAGACCTCGTTCAGTCGTTTGGCGATACCCACAACTGCAATCTGCCCCTGCAAGCCGATTTGGTCCAGTGCTTCGACAGCCGATGTCACCTGCCCCTTGCCACCGTCCACAATGAGCAGTTGAGGCAAGTCCTGCCCCTCCTGCACCAAGCGGCTATAACGACGATTGATGACCTCACGCATCGAAGCGAAGTCATCAGAGCCTTCCACGGTCTTGATATTGAAATGGCGGTACTCTTTCTTGGCTGGCTTAGCATTGCGGAACACCACACACGAGGCCACGGGACTCGACCCGCTGATGTTGCTGTTATCAAAGCACTCGATGTGGCGCGGCAGGACGGACAGATGCAGGTCGCGCTGAATGGTGGTCAGCGTGCGCGTGGTACGTTGCTCGGGATTGAGTTTCTCCATCATGCGCAGGCGGTCGGTGCGCTTCTGAGTCGCATTTTTGATGGCAATGTCCAGCAGTTTCTTCTTGTCTCCCCGTTGCGGAATGGAGAACGTAAGGCCCGCAAACTCCACGTCGGGCAACACGTTGACTGTTACCTCGGTCACTCGGTCGCGGGTATAGGTCTCGGCAAAGCGCTGGCGCAACTCGGCTATCGCCATCGACATGATTTCGGCATCGGTCTCGTCATGGGTCGAGAGACGATACTCGAGCGTATAGGACTGCACCACTGCCCCACCCCGCATGTGCATGAAATTGACCCACGCAGCATCCTCGTCACGCAGCAGACCGAACACATCGATGTTGTGAATCGAAGGGCTGACGATGACCGAACGGCGACGCACATGCTCCAGCAGTTTGTAGCGACGCTTGATGATTTCGGCCTCCTCAAAGCGCAATTCACTGGCCAGTTGCTGCATCTGCTGCATGAGCAGGTCCATCAGCTGATGGGTGTCACCGTTGAGAATCTGGCGAATCTCGCTGATGTATTCCCCATAGCGCTCGGCACTCACCAGCCCCTTGCAGCAGCCCTCACAACGATGGATGTGGTACTGCAGGCACAGGCGGTGCTTGTCGGCTTCAATTGTTTCACGTGAAACATTCAAGCGACATGTGCGCAGCGGATAGATTTGGCGGATGGTATCGATGAGTACCTTAGCCACTTCAGCACGGGGATACGGACCATAGAAACGGTCTCCCTTGAGCCGTGCGTCGCGGGTAATGTACACGCGCGGATAAAGTCCGCCCGAAACACAAATCCACGGATAACTCTTGTCGTCCTTGAGCAGCACGTTATAGCGCGGTTGGTACTCCTTGATGAGAGCATTCTCCAGGTCGAGCGCCTCCTCCTCGGTGTTGACCACGGTATATTCCAAGTCGGCAATATTGCGCACAAGCATCGTGGTGCGCACCGAAGTGTGCTCGCGGTTGAAATAGGAATTGACGCGGCGCTTGAGGTTCTTGGCCTTACCCACATAGATGATGGTACCCTCCCGATTGCGGTAGCGGTAAACGCCCGGCTCATCGGGGAGCAACGACAATTTCAACTTGAGTTCGTCGGTCATGGGTGCCCGTCAATCCAAGACTATAGATTCGATCGGTACTGTAATCTTATCAGAAAGTGAACAGGGAGGTGATTTCCACTTCAGGCGGGAAGACCTCTCGCCCATGCAGGTCAGCCAGGTCGCAGATGAAGTTGACATAAATCTTCTTGGGATTCATCGACTTCACCAACTCATAGGCTGCGAGCATAGTGCCACCTGTGGCCAACAGGTCATCGTGGATGACCACCACATCGTCGGGGGTGATTGCATCCTGATGAATCTCGATGGTGTCGGTGCCGTATTCCTTGGTATAGGACTTCTGGATTACCATGGCAGGCAGTTTGCCCGGCTTGCGCAGGGGCACAAAACCGGCATTCAACTGGGTAGCGAGAATGGAGCCGCCGATGAAGCCGCGAGCCTCGATGCCCACCACCTTGGTAACGCCAGCGTCACGGTACAAATCTGCCATGGCACGAGTCATGATTTGTAGGGCCTCGGGATCCTTGAATGCTGTGGTCAAATCCTTGAACTGGATGCCTGGAACAGGAAAGTCAGGAATGTTGCGCACCACACTTTTTACCTTTTCTAATTCTTGCTTATTCATTGTAAATCAGTATTTTAAGTTATAATTGTTTCACGTGGAACAAATCATCTGCCCAATAAAACGAGCAGGATGTTAATATCACTTGGAGACACACCAGGTATGCGCGAAGCCTGCCCCACCGTTTCGGGGTCTATGGCTTGGAGTTTTTGGCGCGCTTCGGTTGAAATCTGGTGAATCTGGGCATAGTCAAACTTACCTCTCAGCGTCACATTGTCTAGCCGCGCTACGCGTTCGGCTATGAGCGTTTCGCGCTCGATATAGCCACGGTACTTGATAGCTATTTCGGTCGCTTCGACGATTTCCTCGCGGCGGACATCCTCCAGAGCTTCAATGCGCGCCTGCAAGTCAGGCAAAGCCTCGGCAAGGATAGACATATTCAACTGCGGACGCAAAAGCAAATCATGCAGACGTTGCCCTTGGGACAAGGGCTGCATACCGTGAGCCTCAAGCACAGGGTTAATAACAGCTGTCTTGACGGTATATTCGCGGCAGAATGCCGTGAGTTCTTCTACTTGAGTCCTCTTGGCACACATGAGTTCATAGCGTTCCTGTGTGGCGAGACCCAAGCGGTAACTTTTCTCTGTCAGTCGCATGTCGGCATCATCCTGACGCAAGAGGATGCGATGCTCGGCACGCGATGTAAACATGCGGTAAGGCTCATCCACGCCACAGGTCACCAGGTCATCAATCAGCACACCGATATAGGCTTCGTTGCGAGCCAGTGTGAACGGCTCACCACCCGTGATATTCTGGTGGGCGTTGATGCCGGCAATAAGCCCCTGCCCTGCCGCTTCTTCATAGCCCGTTGTTCCGTTAACCTGACCAGCCAGGAACAGGTTCTTGACAAGTTTGGACTCGAGCGTGTGATTGAGCTGGGTCGGGTCAAAGAAATCGTATTCGATGGCATAGCCAGGGCGGAATGCGTGTACATTCTTGAGGGCAGGAATGCGACGCAATGCTTCAAACTGCACTTTCCAAGGCAACGACGACGAGAAACCGTTCAAGTACATCTCATGCGTCCTCGCCCCTTCGGGCTCGATGAAAAGCTGATGTGACGTCTTGTCGGCAAAGGTCACGATTTTGGTCTCAATGCTGGGGCAATAACGGGGTCCGATGCTCGTGATTTGACCATTATAGAGCGGTGACTGCGGCAAACCTTCACGCAGCACCTCGTGGACGTCCTCGTTAGTGTGGACAATCCAGCAGGGACGCTGCGGCAGCTTGGACGACACTCCAGGCATGAAAGAAAAATGATGGAAATCGTGCTCTCCCTCTTGTTTGATGCACTGCGAGAAGTCGATAGTGCGCTCATCAAGTCGTGGCGGCGTTCCCGTCTTCATGCGGCCCACGGTGAAACCGAGGGAAGCCAACTGCTCGGTAATACCTCGAGCAGGAGGTTCCGAAACACGACCACCGGGAGTCTGGACCCGCCCCACATGCATCAGTCCGTTGAGAAAAGTGCCTGCAGTGAGAATGACAGCCTGCGCACCAAAAGTCATGCCCAATGCAGTCTTCACACCCTTGACTACCCCACCCTCGATGACTAATTCATTGACTGAATCTTGCCACATGAACAGATTAGGCGTATTCTCGAGCACTTCACGCCACTCAAGGATGAACTGCTGGCGGTCACTCTGTGAGCGCGGGCTCCACATGGCAGGTCCCTTACTGCGGTTGAGCATACGGAACTGGATACTGCTGCGATCGGTCACTATACCCATCTGGCCACCCAATGCATCAATTTCGCGCACGATTTGTCCCTTGGCAATACCGCCGACAGCAGGATTGCAACTCATCTGCGCAATCTTATTCATGTCGATTGTAATGAGCAATGTGCGTGAGCCTAAACGTGCCGCAGCGCTTGCTGCTTCACATCCGGCATGACCGGCACCCACAACGATGATTTCATAGTCAGTTCTCATCTGTCAACAAGGAATCAATCCGCAAGAAACACGTTTTCAGGAAGTATCGACAAGGCTTTATTTTCGTGCTGTTCCATCAGTTCGCGCTCTCCAGGACCCTTGTCGTTGATTCCACACAGGTGCAGCACACCGTGGATGATGACACGCATGAGTTCGGTCTTATAGTCCACACCGAGTCCCTCGGCATTGGAGCGCACGGTGTCGAGCGAGATAACCATGTCACCAGCAATGTGGCGAGAGTTGGTATAATCAAATGTGATGATATCGGTGTAGTAATCATGGCCCAGAAATTGACGATTGGTTTCCAGGATATACTCATCGTCACAGAAGACGTAGGTCAGACAACCCACCTTCTGATTCAGGGTTGCTGCCACCGCAACAATCCAGTCGAGAACCACCGGCTCATTGAGTCGCGGCATCTCGACTTTTCCCTGTGTCATGTAGTTGATTTCTGTCATTGCTTCAGTGCTTAAGAAACGGGACACAAAGATAACACATTATTTTGATAAAAAAGAATAAAACGGCAAGTTTCCATGACCCATGCCAAAAAAATTCTAATCGCTATGACTGGATGTGTTCCTTGCCGACCGACGATTCTTCAAAACGGACAGGCTTGACGGCCTAAACCATCTCGACGGGTAGGCAGGGTGCAATTCAAGCCTGAAAGCCAGAAAATCCTTCAACTGGTGTTCTGGTCGATTTTTCTGAAAAAACGCGAAAAACGCTAAACACACTGATAAACAAGCAGAAAAGCCATTTTAACCGCTTGAGATTTGAAAATTTGGCGCAACTCGGGCATCTGATGGGGAATATTTCATTAAAAATGGCATAAAATTTGCAGATTTAAAGGTGAACTTGTAACTTTGGGGGCGAATCCCAAATGTCACTGCAACAGAGTTACAGCACAGCATTGGAATTGAACATTTGTGCCTCGCATGACATTTTTTTGAAATTTTCCACCCGTTCGTGTAGTTTTTTGATTGGGTCATGCGTCTAAAGAATAAAAGAAGAGAATAAAGTATAACAACATAAAACTTCAATATTATGATCGAGTTTTTCACATCCAACCTTTGGCTCATTTGGGTTATCATTTCCATCGTGTGCCTGATTCTTGAATTATCATCTGGTGATTGCTTCATCCTGTGCTTTGCCATCGGAGCCGCCGTGGCCGCTATCGTGGCCGGATGCGGAGCCAATCTTACCGTGCAGATCATCACGTTTGCAGTCATCTCTGTCCTGAGCCTCCTGCTGGTGCGTCCCACACTACTGAAGAAGCTTCACAAACCTAACCGCGAACGCCTGAGCAATGTCGAGGCCATGATTGGCCAGCAGGGTAGGGTGAGTGAGCGTATCGAGGCCGGCGGCTATGGTCGCGTTGCCATCGATGGTGATGACTGGAAAGCACGTAGCGCCGACGGCAGTACCATTGATAAGGATACCCGCGTGCGCGTCGTGAAGATGGACAGCATCATCGTGACCGTCGAGCCTATCGACTAATCGAGTCATATCAACTTTAATATTCACTTTAAAAAAATAATATTATGTCTCCAGTAACAATTTTTCTTATCGTCATTATTCTGCTGGCTCTGATTCTGGTGAAGAACAGCCTTGTAATTATCCCGCAGAGCGAGACCAAGATTATCGAACGCTTGGGTAAATACTATGCCACCCTCAAACCCGGTATCAATATCATTATCCCGTTTATTGACCGCGCTAAGAGCATCGTAGCCTACGAGCATGGCCGCTACCGCACAACCAACGTGATTGACCTGCGCGAGCAAGTCTATGACTTCGACAAGCAGAACGTGATTACCAAGGATAACGTCATGACGCAAATCAATGCGTTGCTCTATTTCCAGATTATGGATCCGTTCAAGGCTGTGTATGAAATCAACAACCTGCCCAACGCTATCGAAAAACTGACTCAGACCACGTTGCGTAACATCATCGGTGAACTCGAGCTGGACCAGACACTGACCTCGCGCGACACCATCAACAGCAAGCTGCGTGCCGTGCTCGATGATGCCACCAACAAGTGGGGTATCAAGGTGAACCGCGTTGAGTTACAGGACATTCAGCCGCCTCAAACCGTACTCCAGGCCATGGAGAAGCAGATGCAGGCCGAGCGTAACAAACGCGCTACCATCCTCACCAGCGAAGGTCAGAAACAGGCTGCCATCCTCCAGTCCGAGGGTCAGAAGACCGCTCGCATCAACCAGGCCGAGGCCGACAAGCAGACCGAAATCCTGCGCGCCGAAGGTGAAGCCCAGGCTCGCATCCGCAAAGCCGAAGCCGAGGCTATCGCCATCGACAAAATTACCGAGGCAGTTGGACAGAGCACCAATCCCGCCAATTACCTGCTCGCCCAGAAGTATATCCAAATGCTTGATACTGTGGCCAGTGGCGACAAGACCAAGACGGTTTACCTGCCCTATGAGGCTACCAACCTGCTCGGCTCTATCGGCGGCATCAAGGAACTCTTCGGCAGCGACGGCAAGAAAGAATAATCGGGTAGGGGAGCCCCCAACCTTAAGATTCCAAACTCACAGGCGTGGCAACAACGGCCACGCCTGTTTTTAGTGCCCGCTAGAAATTGTGGGAAAGGGTGGGGCTGAGTAGAAGATTATTTTGTACCTTTGTAGCTGAAAAATCGATGCGGCTTCACAATCGATGGCCGTAAAAATCTAATTAACAGATGATTAACGTCTTCCATATTGTTTCCAACAAACACTGGACCGGTGCCGAGCAATATACCTATGACCTGGTGGAACGATTGCGCAACGACCCAGACTTCTACGTCGAGGTCGTCTGCCGCAAGCACCCCAACGTGCTCAAACAGTACCGCCGCCTGGAGATTCCCATCTCCATCCTGCCCCTCAAGGGAGTCACCGACATCGACTCTCCTGTGCGCTTTGCGCGCCTGCTGCGCAAGGGGCACAACATTATCCATGTGCACAGCTTCAGGGACGCTTTCATGGCCGTGATGGCACGACGCATCAGCGAGAACCGCGACACACGCGTGGTGGTGAGCGTACATGGCGTCTATAAGCCCAAGAAGAACTACATGTACACCAAGTTGTACAAGTCCATCGACTGTTTTATCTTCTCGTCTGAGATGGCCCGTGACGCCTTCCTGGGCAAGGCCAAGAAACAATATGCCGACCGTGGTATCGTATTGCGCGACAGCGTGTGTGACAGCCAGATAGGCACTGAGGTGCCTGACCTGCGGCGTGAGCTGAAAATGGATAGCCATCAGGCGCTCATCATGTACCACGGCAAGTTGGCCCCAGAAAAAGGCTTAGACGCCCTCCTGAGCGCATTAACCCATGTAGATAAGGCCAAGTACCATCTGGCCATCATCGGCGAAGGACAGCCCAAATACAAGGCAAAAATCAAAGGTTATATCGTTGCCAACGGTCTCGTCCACAACGTGTCGTTGCTCGGTTTCCGCGACAACATCCTGGAATACCTGCGCCAGGCCGACTTCGGTGTACTGCCTTCAATACAGCAAGAAGCGCTGGGAATCAGCAACTTGGAGTATATGATGGCAGGCAAAGCACACATCTGCAGCAACAATGGAGCCCAGCCGGAATACGTTCACGACGGCGTGAACGGCTTGCTCGTTCCTCCAGGCGACGAACAGGCGCTCACCAATGCCATCAACCAGCTCATCAACGACACCGCCTCCCGCAGCCGCATGGGCACCCAGGCCCAGAAGGACTTCGAGGAAAAACTCGATTATCCCGCCTTCTACAAGAAGATGACCGACCTATACCGCAGCTTGCTCGAAAAAGCCCCGGTTATCAACATCGTGATTCCAGAGCAGGGAGAGACGGAAGAATAGAGACGAGACTCACGAGCAACCAAGAATTTTGAGGGTGTGTCATAATTCAGTTATGGCTCACCCTCTTACATTGTTTATTAAATAGACAACAAAATTTGTATAAAACTATTAATGAAACACAAAAGCGCTAAAAAATTTTGTCAACAAAGAAATTAACATGAATTTTGTATACTTTTTCGTTATATTTTTCATTCAAATGTTTATAAACGTTATCACTATCTATAGAATTTACACATGAAAAAAATCTTAATTCTAGTATTTGTGTTGATGATCAGTTTCATCAATGCAATGGCTCAGAACGGACAGACACTTTCTGGGACAGTGCTCAACGACCATGACGAACCCCTCATAGGAGTTAGCGTCCATGTTAAGGGAACTTCTACGGCTACAATGACTGATGCCAATGGTCGCTTTTCCATCAAGTGTTCTCCAGGAGCAACGCTTACATTTGACTACATTGGTTTTCTTTCACAGGAGCATGACGTGGAGGGTAAAACTTCTATCGTGGTTCGCATGAGTGAATCTCCTCATGATCTGAACGAAGTAATCGTTGTCGCTTATGGCACTGCTAAGAAAAGCAGTTACAGCGGATCTGCCAGTATGGTAGGCCAAAATGCGCTCAAGGACATCCCCATCACCACTTTTGAGAATGCGCTCAATGGACGCGTTGCGGGCCTCCAGGTCTCCAACAGTAGCGGTCAGGCTGGTTCGACCCCAAGCATCCGCATCCGCGGTATCGGGTCAATGAACGCGAGCAATGAGCCCCTTTATGTCATCGATGGTGTGCCCGTTACCAGCGGTGACGTTGGACAAATGAGTGACTATATCTACTCAACCAACAACGTGATGAATTCGCTCAGCCCTAACGACATCGAGTCAATCTCGGTGCTTAAGGACGCTGCCGCATCGTCTCTCTACGGTTCACGCGCTGCTAATGGTGTTATCCTCATCACAACAAAGAAAGGCTCCCAAGGCAAGACCCATGTTGATTTGAATATATCGGTGGGTTTCACGCCATCGTGGGCAACTAAAAACTATGAGCCCGCCAAGACTGAGCAGCAGGTGGAAATGCTTTACAAAGTATTCCATGATTATAAAACCTCCGGGGGCAGCAGCGATGAAGCTGCTAATTCTTATTCCTTGGGGCAGCTCAACCGCAGGTTCAACAAGCACGGCTATGCCTTCTCCACCGAGGGTGTTGGCCTGAATGCGCCGATTATCATCAGCGACTACAACAACTCGGGTAGAGCAGGGAAATACTTCAACTGGGACAAAGCCTATTTCCGCACTGCCACCTTCCAGAACTATGACTTCGCTGTGAGCGGTGCAACTCCTAATGTTAACTACTACACCTCGTTTGCATACACCCGCGATGAGGGCCGTATCCGCATCAACAATTTTGACCGCTTCAGCGGACGCATCAACCTGACTGCCAAGGCTGGCAAATTCCTCGAGTTGTCTTCCAACGTCAGCGCCAGTCGCACGACCACTGAAGGCTACAACGACACCCGCAACACTGGCAGTAACTTGTTCATGCAGACACGCAATCTGCTTTGGGGACTTTACTGGCCCACCGACTTTGCGACAGGCGAAGATTGGACCAGCCGTTATGGCAGTTATGCCTACAATGCGCTCTACTACAACAAGCAGTGGGAAAACAGGGCACAGAACAACAAGTTCAATGTCACCGAAGCCCTCACCTTGCATCTGTTGCCTGTACTTGACGTTAAGTCGATTTTCTCCTATGACAACACTACTGTTAAGGATCACATCTACTTCAGCGCCGACCACTTCTCTGCCTCGTCCGATAATGGCAGAGTGCATGAGATGCGCACGGTCTATGAGAAGATGGTATCAAGCACTACAGCCAATTACAACCAGAGTTTTGGCGACCACAACGTACAATTGATGGCAGGCTTTGAAGCCGAGAAGAACAAGACCGATTTCACACGCTCAACAGGTACCAATCTGCCCACCAGTACGCTCCACACCGTGAGCACTGCAGGCAGCACCGAGGCATCGGGCTACAATTGGGGTAATTCACTCGTTTCATTCCTTAGCAAGGCCGACTACCAGTATGCAGGCAAGTATTTTGCTTCAGCAAGTTTCCGCCGTGATGGTTCATCTAAGTTGAGCCGCAATTCACGCTGGGGTAACTTCTGGTCGCTTGCAGGTTCATGGAATATCAAGCGCGAGAGTTTCATGGAGTCGCTGGAAAATGTGAGCGCCCTCAGGCTGCGCATGTCATATGGTGTGAATGGTACCTTGCCCACCAACAATTACGGCTACATGAACCTCATTACTTACAACACTAAGTACATGGGTGACCCGGGCGGCACTCTTTCCACCCTTGCAGACAATGACTTGTCGTGGGAGACCAACTACACCTATAATGTGGGCATCGACTTCGGATTCTGGAACAATCGTCTGCGTGGTAGCATTGAGTACTTCAACCGCACATCCAAGAACCTGCTTCAGGATATGCCCATCACACGCGTCACGGGATTTTCATCAACCCTGCGCAATATCGGACGTATCAACAACCACGGTCTGGAAACCGAAGTGAGCTATGACATCATTAGCAACCACGGTTTGTTGTGGACAGCATCGGTCAACGCCACCTTCCTTACCAGCAAGGTCAAAAAACTATATAATGGAGCAGACATTATCTGGTATGACCCCACTGGTGACGATGACCGCGCACAGTACATCTATCGTGAGGGTGAATCAACATTGGCATTTTATGGCTATGAATGGGCTGGTGTAGATCCGTCAAATGGTGCCAGCGTATATTATGTCAATGCCCCGGAAGATGACCAGGCAGGTGACTTTATTTACAACGGCCGTGGAGCGACCTATGACTATAAAAAAGCCAACAGTACGATTATTGGTAATGCCATTCCCAATGTTACAGGAGGTCTCAACACCACTTTGAGTTATAAGGGCATTGAACTGGCTGCCAACTTCATCTATAAGATTGGTGGAAGCCTCTATGATGGTGCTTACAAGGATGTGGCCGATGATGGTTACTACTGGGAACGCATCCGCTCCAAGAACTACTATGACAACATGTGGACTGCCGAGAATCACAACGGTAGCGAGCCCATGATTCGTGGTATTGACCTGGAGGATGCCATGCAGTATTCTTCACGCCACATCTGCAATGCCAGTTTCCTGCGCCTCAAGAATGTCAGCATTGGCTACAACCTGCCCAAGGCCCTCGTCTCGAAAGCTTACATGCAGGGAGCCCGCATTTACTTTAGCGCTACTAACTTGCTCACTTTTAGCAAGTACAAGGATGCCGATCCCGAGGTGAACCAGTATGGAACCCGCGGTTGGGAAACACCGCTGGGCAAGACTTTCACCCTAGGCGTTAACTTGAAATTTTAACTAAACATGGTCAAACTTTTCAATCACGACATATCAATGAAAAAGATATCATTCCTGTTGCTGTCCATGCTGATGCTCGTGTCATGTAACGATTTCCTTGACATGGAGCCCACTAACAGTGCTAACAGTGCCGAAGCGATTGCCACGCCGACAGATGCCCGCGTTATCATCAACGGCATCATGCGTACCATGGCATCATCGTCCTACTACGGCCGCAATTTCTTTATGTACGGAGATGCCAAGGGCGGCGATCTCACTATCGCCTCTCAAGGACGTGGCCTAGACGGATTGTACAGTTTCAATCACTCTGCCACATCGGGTTCTTACAGTGGTTTCTGGTCCACTGGCTATTATTGCATCCTTCAAGTGAATAACCTGCTTGAGAACATTGACCGCATTACTGAAAACGGTACCAGCGAGGATGCCGCCAGCTATAATCAGTGTAAGGGCGAGGCTCTCACGTTGCGTGCTCTCATCTACTTTGACCTTGTGCGCCTCTATGGCAAGCCTTACAACTATGATAAGGGCAGCTTGGGTGTTCCCTTGGTAACCCAAACCCTGCCTGCTAGTGCTCAACCCACCCGAGCCACTGTCGAGGAGGTTTACAAGCAAATCATTAGCGATCTGAACGAAGGTAAGTCTCTTCTCGAGAACGACAAAGTCCAGCAAGACGGTTACATGGGCTACTATGCCAACCTGGCCGAACAAGCCCGTGTAAGGCTTTATATGGAAGATTATGACGGAGCACTGGCTGCCGCTCAAGAAATCATCGGCAGTGGAAAGTTCAAGCTTTATGAGCCCTCACAGTGGGCCGACTCATGGAAAAAGCAGTTTGGCTCTGAGAGCATCTTTGAGCTGGGCATTTATTCAGCAGAGGCTGATTTGGGCACCTATTCGCTGGGTTATTACCTCATGTGCTACGGCTTGAAGAGCGGTGCTGCAGGATGGTTCATGGCAAGCGATTACTACCTTGAGCGTCTGGCACAAGACCCCACCGACGTGCGTTGGAGTGTGATGTATCAGGACGAGAGCGAATACACCCATTTGGGCAGTTGCAGCAAGTACATGGGTGGACCTGACATGAATGGCGACGGCAAGGAGTCTCCTACATCGGTCAACATTAAAGTCATTAGGTTGAGTGAGATTTACCTCATTGCAGCCGAAGCCGCCTTGCATGCCTCGAAGCCCAATGCCGAGCAAGCCGCCCAATACCTCAACGCCATTCGCTGCCGCGCCACATCACTGGAACCAGCCACTGCATCGACGATCAACGATGACATGATTCTTGATGAGCGTAGCAAGGAACTGTTTTGCGAGGGACACCGTTTCTTTGACATGATGAGAATGAACCGTTCCATCACCTTCAACGATGACTTTGGCGGCATTGCAGTCAACGGACGGCCCAAAACCATCGACCGCACGTTCGGCAAAATCGTTCTGCCCATCGATCAGGATGAGATCAATGCCAACCCTGCACTTGCAG
>JAEEGF010575013.1_pt1 | contig 21747 bp, 23 predicted proteins | sample 9134171 | NCBI WGS metagenome assembly JAEEGF01 (sample SAMN16246542, study PRJNA631951) | gut metagenome | biome: gut microbiome; feature: rumen; material: AP-attached | host: Bos | place: Iran: Karaj | collected 2018-10 | reverse complement strand
TTATATGTAATTGGTAATGGCTTTGACAAGCATCATGGCTTGCCTTGTGGTCATGCAGACTTCAGAGTATGGCTCCAAGGGAACAAACCAGAGGTGTGTCATAACCTGATTCGGATATACGAAGACTCACTACTGTCCCGTTAAAATTCCAAATGGATAAGAATTTCATTCACACAAACTCTAACGAGTTGAAAATGAGAGAAGCTTTTCTGCCTTTCTTCAATTGTTACCTTATGTTTCATTTCAAATCCGTTTACTTTAAAAAGTGGCACAATTCATTAAAATTCAACAAGTTACAATAATAAGTCCCAATTTTAACGGGACACTAATGACGAAGACTGTCAGAGTGATAATTGGTGTGACTTTGAAAATAGCCTCGTAAGTTTCAATCTTGACAATTATCCTTACGATGTGACGAGATTAGATTTGCAAAAGTTGAAATGTGAACTCAACAATGCACTAGGGGAATGGAGTAAGACTATTGGAATTCCAGAACCAGAATCTATTATTGATGACATTGACAGGAGTGCCTTGTTCTTTACCTTCAACTACACAAGAACGTTGGAGGATTTGTATGGTATTGATGAAAGCAGAGTTGTGCATCTTCATGGTTCTGTGGGTAATAACGTCTTTGTATTCGGTCATGGCAGTATGGGCGATGGCGTTTCTGACTATGCTCTGCAGGACGCTCGTAATATAAGGATGGATGCCGACTTGTATAAGGACATGGTGCATATAAAGATGTCTCAAGAATTTGCTGATGTATTTCGGAAACCTGTAGGGGAGATCATGGAGAAATATAAAAGCGACTTTGAAATGTTGACTGGAATCGAAGAAATGATAGTACTGGGTTTCTCTTATTCGGAAATAGATCTGCCCTATCTTAAAAGAATCATCGAGGTGACTGGCGATGATATAAATGGGACTTTTGGATATCATACAATGGAAGATGGGAATAATGCTTTAGCCTGTGCCGCTGAATTGGGGCTGAGTTATTGTAAGTTGGTGAAATTTTGAAGCAAAAAATCATATATGGCAAAGAGTAGAGAAGAACTGAAGGAGATACGTAGACAGAAGTTTGCTCAAATGGAGCAACAACTAAAGGAAACGCATCCAAAGGAGGAAGATAGGATGTTTTATTATCATTCTTCTGAGGAACGTATAGTACTGTCACATGCCCTGTTTTGGACAATGACGCTGCCTCAGTTCTATAAGGGCAGACTTAGAAAGGAAAAGTTCTTCCTCTTGCTTCGACAATACCAAGAGGAGATGCTTGATGCTTTCCTTCAGGATGATGATTATTTCTCAGACCTTTTGCATTATTGCAACATCCTGTATGAGCTGCTGCCCACGATACTGATGTCGTCGTATTATAGAGAAGAAAAGGATTCTCGAAAACTTGCAGCAATCTCTGTTGTAGCCGCAGGCTTTGGCGGTGATATGCCTGAAGAGTTGGCTACTATTCTCATAGATGATATCGACTACCATTATAATAAGGTGAAGTGTCGGCAGATAGAGTTGATAGTGCCGAAGCTGATGAAGATGGTGGAAGGGGAGGTGAAATCAATGGGGGTATAAAGAACCTTGCGGAAAGCCACAGGGAATAGTGACGAGAAACGATGACACAAGAAGAACGATGGATGACAAGGTATAATGAAGTGGTTAGTTTCATTGAGACTAATCATCGAAATCCTTCCAAGTATGCTCCAGAAGAAAAGTTGCTCGTACATTATCTGAAACGTGGACGTAATCTGATGAATGCAGGAGAGTTGAAGGAGCCGAGATTGAGTCAGTTTTTGTGACTCCTTGCATTATGCGAACAATATAGAAGGAAGAACCAATGGGTATGAGGATAGCCGCGATAATATCGCAGCATAGGGAACAAGAACCCAGCGAGGAAAGCGGAGGGAGAAAAGATATTTTAAAATAATCATATTAATATGGTAGGAGTTTCGATAGATAGACTTATTTTTAACGATGGCACAGAGATTGGTCTGTCCCCAACTGATATTGTGGTATTCGTAGGTCCTAACAATGCAGGCAAGAGTAGGTCACTAAAAGACATCTACGGATTGCTGTCCTCACCACATGGGAGTATAGTGGTACGTGATGTAGTTAGGCGAATTCACAATTTGGAGGGAATAAAAGAGAATGTCAAAGGAATGTCATTAGCTCTGAGAAGAGCTGACCAAACATATGAATACCATGGGTATCATTATAATATCTATCAAGACAGACTTAATGAGATAGAGCGAGGAAATCGGCTAAATGAAGGTATTAGAGCGTTTCTGGTCTCGAACGTTAAGACCGAAGAGAGACTTGAGACAGCTAACCCGAAGGATGTAATTGATAGGAATCAGCCAAAGCAGAATCCTCTCCAATATATGACCGATGAGACGATAAGGGAGGCAGTCTCACAGGTATTCCTAAAAATCTTCCAGAAGAATGTATACTGCTATGATAAAGCCTCGCGAAAAATATATCTCCATATTGGGCCAGAAATAAGGATTAATCAAGGAGGAATGCTTGTGTCGCAGATTTCAGATGCGTATTATGAGAGGATGCGAAACTTGCCCGCACTTCATGAACAGGGTGACGGAGTGAGGAGTCTGGCCGGACTACTGATGAACCTGATGATGCCCAATTATTCTATGTTCCTTTTAGATGAGCCAGAGGCATTTCTGCATCCACCACAGGCAAGAACACTGGGAAACGCCTTGCCTGAGTTGTTAAACGAAAAACAGGCATTTATATCGACTCATAGTATTGATCTGATAAAAGGATTGCTGTCATCCGCCCCTCAGAGAGTGAAGATAGTAAGAATAACGAGGGATGGTGATACAAATCACATTAAATCTCTTAATCAGAATGATATTGACACCATCTGGAATGATCCGATTATGAGGCATTCCAATATGCTTGACAGTTTGTTCTATGAGCATACAATACTCTGTGAAAGTGATTCTGACTGCCAGTTGTATTCTCTTGTTTTGGAGCATCAGAAGGAACAGCAGAGGTTACGAACAGACACACTTTTTATCCATTGTGGCGGCAAGGGAAGAATGCACTTGATAATTAAAGAGCTGAAAGCACTGGGCGTGGACTATAGGGTAATACCTGACTTGGATGTGTTTAATGATAGGGATTTAGTTAGAAGAATAGTAACAGAAAGCGGAGGGGATTGGCTCTTGGTAGAACAAGATTACAATACGGTGGCCGCTGCTATGAATTTGCCAGACGGCACGATGAGTGAAGAGAAATTTATTGCTGGCGTTAGGGCAAAGATAGCTGAAAGAGGATATCAAGAAATATCCAAGACAGAAGCTAACCGACTCAGTAAAGATGTTAAAGGACTGCTTGACAATCGATGGGATGCGCTAAAACATCAGGGTATGGGCTATATACAAGAAGGGAATGTAAGAAATGCGCTTGAAAGGCTGATAGAAATCCTTAACGGGTTGAAAGTCTATCCCGTTAAGGTTGGCGAACTGGAGAACTTCATACCACAAGTTGGTAATCACGGCCCTGGATGGGCTATGAATGTGATTGCTGCATATCCGAATTTGAACGATCCCATATATGGCAGTATCAGTGATTTCGTAAGGTCATGGAACGTGTAATAATATTGGTCGCAGATATTTTTGGAATAAGCGAGGAAGAAAAACCCAGCGGAGAAAGCGCAGGGCACAGTAAATAAGGGCAGCGACAAGGACGCTGGATAGGGGGACAAGAAGAGCCCAGCCGAGAACGGCAGGGAAATGGAAGGAGAAAGGTCGCGATAATAACGGACAAACAAGACAAAGAAGATAATTACAATATATGCCAATTTTTTCTTCACAGGATATTGTCAGCATTACTGATGTACAGAAAATTTATCTGGATGCATTAAAACAGTTTCCAGTGATGCATTTATCACCATCGGAAAGAATAATAGATGGCGATAGTGGCTATGTTATGTCAAGGCAGATGAACGGTAAATTGTTGTTGAAACCGAACATCACTAAACAAGGCTTGCTATTTAGGGGTGATTCTTGTGTAAACCAACCGTTCAAAACATCTAAAGAGCTTAATGCCAGTCGTTTTAGAATTGCTTATCAGCAATTTGAATCGCTTATCAACTCATTTCCGCTCTATGAAATGCTAAAAAGGGGGGTAAAACTGCCGAACGGTGAGACCCTGTGTCTGGAAAACCCATACGGATTGGCATACATCTATGGTGTAAGCCTGCCATACGTAGGATTGACATCAAACTTGGATGTGGCAATGTTTTATGCAGTGACGACCTATGATAACACGACTGGGAGATATAGGATCGTTAAAGAAGGAACGGGAGTTCTATATGCCTATGAACTTAGGCAGCCATTGAGACTGATGCGTAGCCTTACCACTATCGGGCTCCACATATTCTCAAGGACATTTAACCAGAAGGCATTTCTTTTGCAAATGCCAGAAAATGCTGATTTTAATCAGCATAAAGCGGTGATTGGCTTTAGGTTTAATCACCAAAAGGAGAAAGCCCAAGAGATTTTTGATCAGTTCAAAGGCGGTGAACTACTTGCTCCATCTAATGATTTCCTATCGAAGAAACTTAGGGAGATTAATGAGTGTCCCAAGACAGTATCTGTCTTCGAAAAAGAAGACCTGGAAGAGTTGTACAAGAGAATAGATGAATACTGGGCAGAGTTTTTGTCACTGATACATTTTGAGGAAAATGAAAAAGAAGTGAAGTGTTACCTTCAGGGACTGCCTCGAAATGAAGAGTATGCTCGTTTTTTTAACCTAACTCAATACTACAATGAAAGATAATAGACATTACTTTTATGTGGTGCTGATAGCATTGATATTGGTGTTGGGCATCTATTATATTGGCATTAGTGAAGCGAATAATATCATTTCGCATTTTAACTTTTTGAGAGAGACAGATGGTCTTAGCCCTGAAAAGCGAGGGCTGTTTGGCGATAGTACGGGGTTTATTAATACCTTATTCTCATCACTTGCATTTGCAGGTGTAATCTTGACGCTATACTGGCAAATCAAGGAAAATGGAAAGAACAAAAAGGAAGATCATAGGAAGCAGTTTGAAGATGTTTTCTTTCACATGACCGATAACTTTGAGACCATCATATCAGGTCTTAAGGTTGAGGTGGTTGACCCCTTTGACAATATAAGAAGATTGCAACAGTGGACAACCTTGGACAATGACAACCGTACCCAATACAAAGAGGGTAGAGAAGTGTTTAAATACCTTTATGGCGAAATGATGATAGACCAGACCTCTTTGACTGGAGCAATACAAATAAACGGTATTAAAGGGTATGAAGGCTTTGTGCAAGGTTATTTGGATCATTACTTCAGATATTTTTATAGAATATTACGTTATATAGATGACAATAAACTGATTGATGACGAACAGAAATACAGATATGCTTGTGTGTTGAGAGCGCATCTTTCAAGTTACGAACTGCTGATAATGCATTATAACGGATTGTCATCTGTGGGCTACGCAAAACTAAAACCTTTATTGGAGAAGTACTCCATGCTGAATAATATAAGGTTTGATTTACTGGTTAACCAGTCGAAGCAGAGTGAAAGAATATTCTTTGGAGAGAATGTATACTATCAGGATCAAGCTTTCCAACATGAAAGGAAGTCAACAAAAAAGGAACTGAGGGAATTATGGTATAGGGTATTGTGGACAGCTATAATAACCCTAGTGATAGTACCATTTGTATTGCCTTCCTGGAACGATGTAATTATTGATGACTTGGTGGTTAAACTGCCTAGTGACAGTTTCACCTTTTTCTTAGTACTACTATCGTTCGCCCTTTATCATGTATGGAGAAGGTGGGACAAAGATGAACAACTGATTTCACAAATTCAAAGCATAAAGAACGAACCAATAGAGAAGAAAGAAGAGTTGGAAATGCTGATTTTGAAAAGATGTCAAGCGCTGATACCTGTTTCGGTTATTATCATTGCTGGATGTCTGATGCTACTGATATCTGATTATTATCTGACGGGCGGACTTGCATTTTGCGATTTCCTGGTCTGCTTTGTCCCAATTGTCTACGAGATATATGCTATGATCTGTGTAGCCGTCAGGGTACAGGATGCTTATTATCTTAGAAACGTAAAACTGTTTGCAAACTAATGAAACATAAATACGCAGCCCAAGAACTTGAAGGCCGGACCTTGACGTCGGGCTGGAAAGTACTTAGAAAAATCGAGAAACCCGCCAAACAGGGTACGGACGTAGTTAATGACTTCTCGGTCTATTACGAAGTGGAAAGAGACGGTGTCAAATGCTATATGAAAGCTATAGATTTTTCCAGATATATGTCAATCAAGACAGAAGGGCAAAAGAGCACCGATTTGTTGGAAATGATGATAAAGGACTTTCATTATGAGCGAGACCTGTCAATACATTGCCAAAATAGACGAGTGACAAAAGTGGCATTTGTCATAGAATCAGACGAAGAAGAAGTGGATGGCTACATGTATAGCATTGTGCCCTATTTGATATTTGAGAAGGATGACGGCGATGTGAGGAAGTTGCTTGCATATAACAGGAGATTTGATTTTGCCTGGAAACTGAGATCACTGCATGATGTGGCAGTGGGTATACAGCAGTTGCATAACGCAGGCGTTTCTCATCAGAGTCTTAAACCATCGAATATATTGCTTTTCAAAGGAAATACTAAGATTGGTGAATTAGGTAAGGCATTATGCCCAGAATTAGATGAAACATGCTATGATTGGGAGTTCAAAGGCGATTATAATTATGCCCCACCAGAGATGATATACGGCTATATGATAGAGGACTGGAAAACAAGAGCCTATATGGCAGACTGTTATGTTCTCGGTGGCCTGATGGTATATTATCTGACGGGAGGAACGATGAACGGGATACTTTTCAAATATTTGCCAGAAAACTTCCATCCTGCTCATTATACTATACCATTTGATGCTGTGAAGGGATACCTGATGGATGCATTTGGGCAGGCCTTACAGGATATAGAAACCTCAATTGAAGAGAGTCCCCTAAAAGAAAGAATCTTAAATGTTATCAGGCATTTGTGTTGTCCAGACCCGCAACGGCGTGGTCATCCGAAGACTATATTGTCGGCGGACTCAAATTATAATCTTGAACGTTTTGTTTCAGAACTGGACTATCTGAGTAGGAAAGCAGAACTTGAACTCTTAAAAGGATAAAAGATGGCTTCATTATTTCAAGATATTGAGCGTCGTGTTATACCAAATTGGCGAAGTTATCAAGATACCTGCGCAATAGGAGAACTCGGCTTCTATAATTTGCGGCCTATAGCCAACCAGATATTCACATTGGATGAATATGTGAATGACTGGAAGGATAATCGTGATGTGTTGTTTGCCGGAGAATTAATTAGTGCAGCCGTTTCAAACGACCAGATGGAACTCGAAGAAGTGACGGATGCTGCAGAGTTTATCTTGACGCATAAAGACAAGGCATCGACTGTGCAAATTAAACTTGCAGGTTGCGTTTTCAGAGATGCAGAAAAAACGCAAAATGAAATAGTTAATGACGGGCTGCTTGATAAATTACTTGGGACAGAGAAAACCATCGGCGATATTATATTGCTAAAAGAAAGGATCCGACTGTATCCATATAATCCCATCCTTTATGTTGAGATTGCGAGATGCTATTTGTTATTAGGACAGATAAACAAGGCAAAGCGGATGATGAGTATTGCCAGACAGTTGGGAACTCATAATCGCTATGTGACGAGAAGTGCTGCAAGGTTTTATCTTGATATTGGCGATATAGATGTTGCACACGAGGTTGTCATCAGAAATGAAATGGTAAAGGAAGACCCTTGGCTGTTAGCATCGGAAATATCCATCAGCCTAGTCAGGGAACGGTTCTCGAAATATATCAAGAAATCTGCAGGTCTATTAAATAGCAGTCAATTTGATGCATTCTCATTGTCTGAACTTGCCAGCACTTTAGGCACCGTTGAACTGTTAGACGGTTCTAAAAAAAGAAGCCGTGATTATTTCAAACAGGCACTTGTTCTGCCAAATGACAATAGCTTTGCCCAAGCAGAATGGGCAAAAGCCCATAGCATCCCATTGGACATAACGGGAGCAAAATCTAAACAAGTACAGAGGAACTATGAAGCACAGTGTCTATATAAATATTATACAGACCAGTATGAGGATGCACTACAAGAGTCTGTAGTGTGGTTATATGACATGCCATTCTCGCAAAACGCTGCACTATTGGGGTCTGAGGTTGCCTATCTACATCTGAAGAAATACAATCTTGCAGAAAAAATAATGAAGATAGGATTAAAATGCAGGCCAAAAGACGTGGTGCTTCTAAACAATCTGGCTTATTGTTATGCTCGTGACAACAAACTTGACGAAGCAGAAGAACTGCTTAATGTCATTGACTCATTGAAGAAAGACGAAAAGAGAAAGAGCACTGAAGCATGTAGCAAAGCTACTCGCGGTCTTGTAGCCTTTAGGAGGAAAAACATAGAAGAGGGTCGACGACTGTATCTGGAAGCAGCCCGTATGACTAAGGAAGAGGGCTTGAGTATTGATTTTAACCAAAATGCCCTGCTGAATTTCTTTAGGGAGGAATTATTAGCCTCTGAAGGTAATATGGCAGTAGAGGACTTGACTTTTATTGAGAATTATGTAAATTCAATCAAAGAGGAGCCTGTTCAGAAATTTATCACTGCATTGAAGAATGATGTGATGGCATTACTGAAGAATAGGACTATCGAGATTGGAAAAAAGGATTAAAGATTAAAAGGAAGATTTGGCGGGGAAACGGCTGGGGGCAGTAAGCCTCTTTTTGCCTCAATGGGGGAGTAAGTGGAATTAAGGTTAAGAAAAGATGACGCAGGAGATAGATTCTGTTAAAGATAGTGAGAAAGTGTGATCATGAAAGATATGGACAGAGATGAATTTGCTAAGAGACTGTATTCTACGGTTATTCCTGAAGGGACGGCGCCTGAGGATATACAGGCAATGGCTCGCCCTGTTTCGGAGGCGATAAGGGAGATGATGCCTAAGAGTCTGTTCCGATTTAGGGCGTGTAACGAATTGTCGGTGGATGCTTTCCAAAGCGACATCATATATGCGGTGACGGCGGATATGTTTAATGATCCGTATGATACATTGGTGAGGTATGACCTGGAAGGGGTAGAGAAATGGGTGAACACTGTGATGAATACAGAGACTCTTGGGCAAATGAAGACTTGGTTTGCCGAAGGGTGGAATTTGCCTAGTGAAGTGAGACATATCCTTCCAACGGAAATGACTGATGCATTGAAGGTGGCGCTATTTTCGATTGAGGATATCAAGGATTATGGGAAAAGAATAGAAGAAACCAGGAAAAGAATCATATCCCAGATAGAAATGTATTTTCCCATTCTGTCGGAAATGAGCAAGAGGTATTCGACGATTGCGTGTTTTAGTGAAAGTGTCGAAAGTGTTCTTATGTGGAGCCACTATGCAGATTCTCATAAGGGGTTTGCGCTGGAATATGATTTCAGACCGACATTGGAGCAGCCAATTAAGAATGTAGGGCTGTTTCCTGTTGTGTATAGTGAGGAGAGGTTTGACATTTCTGATTATATCGCATGGGCGTTTCTTAGAATTATTGGGTTCCCGGCTAAGATGCCGGATATATCGGCGTCGATTAAAAACGCACTATGGAAGTCTGACGTATGGGCGTATGAGAAGGAGTGGCGAATGATTGACTCGACTCCACGAGATATTACTGATGAGAAAGCTTCGGCCATTTATTATAAGCCAGTGGCGATTTATTATGGGCGGCATATGAGCGGCGATGATAAGAGACGACTGCATGAGGTGGCGAAGGAAAAGAGGATAAAGGAGTATGAAATGAATTTGGATTATTCGTCGCTGAAGTATGAGATGTTGTATAGGGAGTACAAAGAATATGGGACTGAAGATAGATAGATTTGATAATAAATGTGCTCTGTGCAGGGAGGCTGAGGCAGACAAGACTGGGAGTCATCTTGCGCCGAACTTTATGATACATGGGATGTTCTCGTTTGACGGAAAAGGACGCCGTAACAGGGAAATATCTATGCGAGATCATCTCAACACGAGTGAACGGATGATATATTATGGACCAGAGGTGTCGCCAGATGCCATCAATGCTGATCATGGGGGTGACCTTACTGATGAGGAACTGGAAGAAAATGTAAACAATCTGGTATGTGACTATCTTTTCTGTAAGACATGTGAAGACAGGTTCGGGATACTTGAGACATACTATGCGACGTATTATGCGGAATGGAAGCATGAAGATGTAAACTCGAGAGTGGCATACTTGTTCTGGCTGTCCGTTTTTTGGAGGATGTGTGTAGGAAGGATGTCTATTTTCCTGAAAGGTGAGGATGAGTTTGAGATGAGGAGAATACTGGATGAGAACGTGACGGCATTAGAGGATATTGAAAAGGGAGATAGCGATTTAGGGGATTTCGGCTACATCATATGGCGAGTAAAAGGAATACAGAAGGGTGATTCTGGAATCTTCGGAACGAGAAGAGATCAATCTCCCTACATGATTATCGTGAACGATATGATTGTGTTGCTGGTGGCTGAAGTATCGAAATTCAGGAAGAATTTCAGTTATGCAGGTTGGCAAATTGCCAGAGAGGACCTTAACACGTATGACTGCGATGGTGAGGTAGTGAACGAGATTTCACTTGAAGAATTCGCACTTTTGAAAAGATTCGTGATAGACGAGACCGAGAAATACGGATGGGGGCCAGCTCAGGAAAAGGTGAAACTGAAACTGAGGGAGGAAGATAGGACTGCAGGTGTGCTTCATTCTGTAGGATACAATGAGGAACGTGAATTGCTGCGATTTGCAAGGATGGAGGATGAAGCGAGACCACGTCCGATTTTCCTAAGAAACAGTTATAGGTTCTTTGCAGCAGAACTTAAGGAATATGCTTGCAAACAGGAAGGAAAGGAGTATGATGTACTCAAAGACCGCAGTATGTTTCTGTTTCAGTTTGATATTGACAACTATAGGAATGATCTCAAAAAGTATGTCCGTGAGAGTGAGGATATATCAGGGCTTCCATACGTTGATAAGTTGTTTGACAAGAAGTATTGGGAAGGTAAAGATGGGTATCAGAAGAAGCTGGAATACCTTGAAAAGACATATGATGACTTGAAGGAGAAAGGATATACATTCGAGGATTTTATGAATAATCTGAGGAGTAAGAGGGGGGAATATGGATTACGAGTATGAGATATGGTAAAAGAAGACTTGGAAGAGAAGAATCATTCATACTAAAATAACTCATAAAGGAAGCAATAAAAAAGGCGGCTTTTGAGTAAGCTGATAATTTAGAACTAGTGGGTAATGACGCAAAATGAACGTTGGTTAGCTAAATATAAAGAGGTGGTTGATTTCATAAAGACCAACCATCGTAATCCATCGCGTCATCGCATTGAGGAACACGATATGCTGAACTGGCTAAAAGCCAATAGGAAGAGGATGAATGCAGGGGAACTTAGAGAGTCAAGGCTGAGTATGTTTAAGGATTTGTTGGCATTGGGGGAGCAGTATAAACATAAGAATCAATATAAATAAGAAAATATGTCAATAATAAGACGTGAAAAATCGAGGATAGGCATGTACCATGTGCTGGCACAGGGTGCAGGCAACAATGAGTTGTTCCACGACGATGAGGATTATCAGGTGTTCGTGGAGTACCTGGCACGGCTGATGAAAGAGGCGTGGGCGGAAGATGACGAACCGGACAGGCCGTATTTCCATACGTATGCCTACTGTCTGACACCGAAGCAGTTCAGACTCATTGTGAGGGAGGAGAAGTACCAGGTGAGCGCGATTATGCAGAGCATCTCGCAGTTGTACTCGCGGTATTATTCGGGGAAGTATAACAGCTATGGGCCGTTGTACCGCAGGCGCTACTATAGTGAACCGATCAACGATGAGGAGCGGTTGGAGGTGGTGATGCGGTATGTGCATCAGGAACCACTGAGACTTGGATTGGATGAGTGGGCCTGGAGTAGCTGGCATGAGTATGTGGGGTTGGAGAGTGATTTGCCCATCGTTTGCGAGAAGCCTGACGCTTGTCAGAATTTGACGGATGAACAGTGGCGGGCGTTGCTGAGCAAACCGCTGCCTGAGGGAACGAAGTGTCTGGAACCGAAGGAGTACCGTGCACCGAAACCAACAGAGACGCAGGTGCTGAGCATGGTCAGGCTGATGACTACTGCGACGACATGGGATGAGTTTAAGGCGATTCCAAAGGACGAGAAACTGAAGACCATCAAGCAGCTGTTACAGAATGGTGCTTCGATCAGGCAGATGGAGAAGTTGACGGGAATAGGACGAGGAATCATACAGAACCTGTAAAAATTGAAGATTGAAGAGTAAAAAATTGGCTATTACTATCGAGAGTGAAGCCAGGTGATATTGAGAGCCGGGGATGCGGAGTGCATTCTCGGCTCTCGCTGTAAGTGAACGTGTGAAACTGTCCACTATTGAGGACATCTGGCTCGTGCTTGTCGAACTCTTGAAAAGGCTTGCAAGTTGATGTATGCTTCAGTATCTGTCAATTGCAAAAAGCTCATTGTAATCGCCTCTAATCAAGTATCTGCCCAGATTATACAGGAACTGCTCCATAGTCTCGGTCAGCTCGTAAGAATAAAAAAGCTCGCCATCGTTATCCTCATAGGTCTCGTATATCTCCTCCAAGAGATCTTGGATAGACTTGTCAATGGGGATTGTGATGGCATCCTCGTCAGACTCAGCCTGACCGGTAACGACTTGCTCCGCAAGTTCGAAAGTGGTCATCTCTATGGACTCACTATACTCTACAGAGTTATCAGGTGAGTCATTCTCAACACGGTAATAGACTTCAAGAAGAAACTCTTTCGTCAAACCGCCAATAAATAAACAATCTTGTTTCATATTCATGTCTTTTAATATTTAAAATGTAGTTTCTATGATAGCCAACCTATGTGGAAAAGGAATAAGGTGATGGCCGAAAATAGGGTAGATGCCCCAGTTGTAACCCTAAAACCTTCCATATGGATGATCTTGGCATCCTTCTCACTGAGAGTCTTAGACTCGTTAACTGATGAATCCTTCTTGTTATTCCGCAGAAACGGACTTCTCTTCATGTGTCGCAAGATATTTCTCGGGATAGCTTCCATAACGTTTCCGGAATCCGTAGCGCATAGCTCCGTAATTATCTTTAGAGAGCTTATCCTTCATAGCTATAACTCCCTTTGCTGATTCTATTGTCTGCTGGATAAGCATTTGTTCCTTATTTCGCTTATCCTCCAGTAGACGTTTACCGGATAAATGACCTGGGGGAGGCGGCTCTCCAACCACCCCTTTGCTTCTGCAGTGTTCTTCCCATGTTATACCTGGCACGTCATGTGCCGCCTTAGCCTCTGCTTCCTCACGTTCGATTATTGCATATAGCTGGTTGCGTTCTTGAAGAAATTTTGTCAACGCCTCCGTGATAACAAGAAAGTAACTGTTCTCTCCGTAGAACCTACCATACTTCCCGGACTTAAAATAGCACTCAAAAAGCATGAACTCCGTAAGCTTTAGCCAAGGGAATCTTGCAGTTATGGTGTCGGCCAGTTCTACGATCTGAATGTTGTCCATCTTGTCCGAAGCGATGCTAAACACCAAGAATAAACTCTTAAGATGCTCAAATAGCCATCGCCTTGCAGATCCCTTTCCGAAAGTTCGATCCAGTCTTACAAACGAAGGAACATTGGCAGTTAGTGCCATCCTCACATCATTACCAACGATACTTACCTTGTCGAAGGAGAGTCGTTCCATAACGCCATCAAGGCTCCCATACTTCTGCAGAATCTCCGCTACAAACGTTGGCTCGTCGCTCTTGGTCAAGCTTACGAGAGAATTCTGCTGCTTTAGCTGCATCTCGCCGGATGCGGTCACCGATTGATTGTTGTGTATTAGTTCCATTTTTATAATCATTAAGTTCGAATAAACCTTTCCATGAGTTGGCGATACTCTGTTCCACAATAGCCATCGCCTTGAGAGGGTCATTGCCTGCCAATTTGACCAATTTGGTATAGCATGTCTGAAGAGAATCCTGACTCTTATACAGGAACTTGAATTGTTCCTTCCTATATCTGAGCCACCTATAAAAGGCATTTCCAAATGATGTTTCTACAAAACTGAAATCATAGTCGTTGTAGCCGGTATCAGTAAAACCGAGTGGGGGCTGGGGGGAGCTGGGTTGTTGCTTTCTTCCATTCTTATATTCTTTTCTTGTGGTCGTCTGCAGGTCAACCGTTGGTTCTTCGCTGGACGTTGTCTGGTTGCCGTTACATATATTTCCTTGATATTCATCGTATTTAGCGATAGTTACCACGGTGTATTGGTTCGTCGACATCGTCTGTATCTCCCCAGTTCTTTTCAATACTCTTAGGCCTCTTTTAACCATTGACTCTGTGAGTCCTGTTTCGTGGACCAGAGTATCTCTTGAGGTAACTAATTGTCCCCGCTTTATCACGATATCTTGCCATTCTGCATCAGTGTAGTTTGCGCGTAACAGCAAATACACGAAGAGGTGGGCTACGTGAGGATCACGGAACCATCGCCAATCCAAAATCTGTCTTAGTAATTTTATAAAACCTTCCATACCTTATTATATATTAAAGAAAATTATCTTGTTGTCTCTCTAGCAATCTCTTCAGGTCAAAGATTCGATATTCTATCTTGCCAGGTCGATTGCTGACTGGTATCAGCTTTTCTTTAGTAACCCAGCGGCGGACTTTACCAGTTCCGAATAGCTTGTAAGCTTTTCTCTGGCTAATGATGTCGTTCGGCTGACGAAGTGCCTCCGTCTGGAGGGCAACTATCTCCCTGGCGAGGTCCTTCACATAGACTTCATAGGGAATACACTTGTCAGCGATCTGTATAATATCCTGTATTCTTTAAAATTTCTGTTGCAAAGTTGAGAAATAATTTTGTGGTCGCCAAATCTGTCATAAACAATCTCTTGATTTAACAAATTCAAGACCCTCCAGCTTTCAAATGTTGCATATTGTGGCGGATTGTTGCATGTTTGGGCAAAAAAAGTGTGTGAAAAACAGCAACCAAGATCGTTAAATCCGTCCTGATTGCTGATTGCCAAACTGGAAAAAGAGAATGTGCCTATTTTTGACTCGCCCTCCTTCTGTTATATAGTGGGGGAGGTCTCTCTCTTTGCCATATACTTGTTAAGAATTAAATTTTATTTTCAAAGGATGCCATCGCGTCCACTACAGTCTCGTCAAGGAGCTTAGCATACACCTGCTCAGTAATCTTAGAGGATGAATGACCAAGAATCTTGGCCACTATTTTCAAATCCATGCCACCTTCATTGAGAAGTAATGTCGCACCGGTGTGTCTGGCCCAGTGACTGCTCACTGGCTTGTCAATGCCGGCAGATTGTGCAACCACCTTCAGGTATTCGTTATACTTCACGTTGCTGATGATTGGAAGCTTATTCCTGTACTTCGCAAGTATGTCAAGGGCAGGAGAGAGGAGGGGAATAGTGAATGTCTCTTTAGTTTTTCCGCGCTTTCCAATGTAGACTTTCATACCCTTCACTTCTTGTATCTTCTTAGGATCGAACGATGCAAGATCTACGTAAGCAAGACATGTATAGGTCTGGAAGACGAATACATCACGAACTTTCTGGAGACTTTCGGTTGCCAGATTAGCATTTCTAATCTTAGAGAATTCATCTGGCGTCAGGTACTTACCAATACCGCCGTTGGATTTCTCCTTGTTTATCTGAACCCATTTATATGGATTACGACGAAGATAGCCTTCACTGATAGCGTCCAATATGAAACTATTGAGGAACCGATGATAATTATTCCATCTGCTGTAGGGCTTCATGCCCAATGAAGCAAGATGACCTTCAAAGGCAATTATCTTCTCCTCGGTGATGTCAGACCAGTCATGAATGCCACCCCAGAGACGGAATTTCTTCATGAAGCGCTCGTAACGAGTTTTTGAATCATGGGATTTTCCGAAGCTTCTTACATCTGCTCTTTTTTCGCAGAAGTCGAGAAAGCGAATATCACCGATATGAAGTAGATTAAGTCTATCGGGGATACTATAGATGTCAATGGTACCTTCCTCCATCATTTTGAGGATAACAGTACGAACGTCCGCAACCAGCTTGTCAAGAGTCTGGTTGATCTGAGCAGCATCGAAGCGATTCACAACTCGTCCTCGATGCCAATGCTTGGGGAGAAGTCTAATGCCGGTTGACATATACTTCTGCTGCTTACGATATGAAATCCGCAGCTCTACAGCTGCCTCCTTCGTGGTCGTCGCCGAATGTCGGCGATTATAGACCAATGTAACAATAGGTGTTGTAGACATTTCATTAAAATTATAAAAACATAAAACTATGACTTAACGCCCTTGATATAGTTCTCCAGGGCTTCTCGATAGAACATCACTCGGCTTTGATTACTGTCGCCAAGTTTGATGTGTGGGAACTGATCCTTATTACGTCTCATGGTGCCTTCGCTTATGCCAAGCATTCGAGCAGCATCTTTGACAGAGATGATCTCGGATGACTGTTCTCGCTTCGCACCCAAGATTAGCATAATGCGGTCGACAACCATATTGGTTGTCCTTTCCGCAATCTTCTTAATCTGTTTATCGGATAGAAATTGTTCCATATCAATACAATTTAATTAATTATCTTGTCACAAAATTAAGTAGATAATGTGTGCCTACCAAAATTTTCATTTTCAATATCTTGATTTAACAAATTCAAGACCCTAACGGTGCAAAATGTTGCAATTTGAGGCATAATTGTGCGTCTTTTAATGAAATTTGTGTGTCAAACAGTGTTTTGAAATGACACTGAATCAAACTATGGTGGGGGATGTGGTAGTTGGTATAATAATATAATAATGTACGCGTGTGAAATAGTATCCAATACCATCATTTGTTGATGGTAAAAGAATAATGCTGCAAATAATGTCGTTTTCATCCAATCAATGTCACTAAGAATTACACTTTCATTTTTTTTCTTTGGGGCTGTAATTCCTTTTGTAATTCTTTTCAGGATTATGATGCATCATGATATCACATGAATTATTATGGAAATCCATACCCCTAAATGACTCACTGTTAGTGAGTTATTCTTGTAAGACACTGATTTACAGGTACTAAAAAAGAGAACCGTGAGGTTCTCTTTTGGTGTTAATTGCGGAGAGTGAGGCTCCTTTTGCGGAAGGTGAGGCTCCCTCTCGTCATATCAAGTAAACGCGCTGGAAACCAACGCCTTACATTATTTCAATAATTCACTGTAATATGTACTCTCTAATACATATATAATACGCTGGTGAAACTGCTTGCTATTTCCCGAATAATTCGTGATGGGTGCCGAGACGAACCAGCTTGATGATGTCTGTGGTCTCGTCAATCCAAATCAACAAGAAGTCGTCCTCTACATGGCATTCCATAAACCCCTTATAGTTGCCGGAAAGCATGTGAGGCTGGTATTCCTGCGGCACACGTCCTGTCTCTTTAAGAGCAAGGGTCACCGTTTTTAGTGCCAACAGCTTTGATGGCTGATGGAGGTATCTTTTCAAGTCCTTCTTAAACTGAGTGGACTTCTTCAGCCGTTTTCGCATAGATGTACTTATCCAGTTCGTTTGGATCGAAGTCCTCCAGTTCTACACCAGACTCACATTCCTTCATTGCAGCCAGCGTTTCCGCATTAGGCTCATTATACAGCGATTTCAGCAGAACAACTTCAACGAGGTTGTTCACACTGCGGTGCTGTCTTCTGGCCTCAGTCTTCAGTCCTTCTAAAAGGTAGTTTGGCAGACGAAATGAAGCTGCCTTGCGTTTGATAGTTGTTGCCATATTGTACTATTGATATTGCATTTTAATTGCAGTTGTATTGCACATTGCGGTGCAAAGATAAGCAATAATTGGTATATCAGCAAACTTTTCAGTATTTTTTTGCGCCTTCGCAAGAAATCTTTTTTGTAAATGGTGACTTCTTCTATCCATACTGGTTCATCCTTCGATACTTGTTGGCAATGGACATTAGATGGGCGAACCTTTCCTGCCTTTCTGGAGGAAGTTCGCCCTTTGCCATCAATTTTTGATTATGGCGCAGCCAATTTAACATCAGATGTTCTTCAATCCTGTGCTTCGATGGCCTCCGCTGATTGGAAGTAATAAAATCCATCAGTTTATTGTATTGTTGCAGCCATCTCTCTTCTTGTGTCATTTCAAAACCTATCTTGTTGTTTCTCCGTAACCCGGATTCTGCGTCAGATAAGGATTCATATTGATTTCATCCCGAGGAATCGGGAAAAGCAATTGATATTCTTCGATTCCGAGAGTGGACTGAGCCTGTCCTGTGCGCTTCAGGAAAGCGAAGTAACCGCCAAAGTCTATTTGGATTCTATGACGGACTTCTGAAATAGCGGCTATAGTTTCCGACGAATTTGCTTCAATTCCCTTAGTAGATGATACTTGGTTCAGGTATTCCTTAGCTTTCGTGTCATTGTTTAGCTTAGATTCACATTCTGCCAAAGAAAGGAGGACATCGCTATAAGTCTGATATATACACAAGTAATCATTATAGTAAGTAACTGTCATTTCATTCGCTCTGGCTCTGGTTGGTGTATCTACTCCTTGACTCCAAATTACCTCAGAACATTGCGGGTCAAGATTGTCAACAGCAGAAGCCAAAGAATAGCGATTGCTATTTACAATCTCTTCCAGCAGTGGCTTTGCTTCCATATACCTGCCCTGATACATATATATGTTGGCAAGCAGGACTCGGGCTACATCCTTTGAAAGCGTGTACATCTTTTCTGGGCTATTCACAAATCCTGTTACTTTATCGTCCATGTTTCCCATTGCAGTTTTCAATTGCTCAATGAGCGTATTAAAGATTTCATTGGGTGATGTTCTTGGCAACGGGTCCATAGCATAATCCGTGTTAGTTACATAAGGAACACCGCCAAAGAAAGTCACCAGGTCATAATACGATAAAGCATTCAAAATGATACACATGGGCTTAAAAATATCCATGCCCTGACCATCACAATGTTGCAACAGTGCTGTGTTTCTATTTATGCCCTGGTAGAGTGTATACCAAATTTCGCGAACCTTGTAATCGTATGGATCCAAAGGAGCCTTGAAACCTTCAAGGTTAATCAGACCTGTATATTCTACGTCGGCCTTGCGGTATTTCGCATGGCTGTTATACATGGCCTGAGCCATGGAAGAAATATAGGCATTTCCATTATCGCCAATGAGTGTTGCGTTGGGGTCGCCATCTTGCGAAACAGAAATGGAGAAAGCCTCAGTTCCTTCGAGGTCATAAAGCTTCACATCGCGGCTATTCACAATATAGTTGGTTGTCGGATTGACGGTTATAGACAATACGCCGTCTTCATAATTGCTTATCAGACTGACAGGAGCCTGATTCAGGAAATTGCTGAAATAATCGTCAACGACCATGTTGTCAGGATTGCCGCTATTGGTCGACAGCGGAATGTTGCTGTTGATATGGACGATGTATATCCCGCCCTCTTTGGGAGCGTGAATCGATTCCACATCGGCAGTGACAGGATGCGACGGGTCGTAAGGCTGAGAAGCCGTGAAGTAAACTTCCATCACATCATCGGCCTTCACGGTGTGGGTCGAACCATTCTTCATCTTTACATGCATTCTGTAAATGGTCGTCTGCGCTGATGCGATTTGCGCGATAGCAGTCAACCCAATCAAAAAAGAAAATACTTTTGTCTTCATATTTCCTATCTGTTTAAAATTTTGACATTCGTTTTATTCGATTGCAGAATCAGTATGCCCTTCGGTAAACCTGACAGGTCAAATATTGCTGTGCCGTTTGAATCGGCCTTGATCTCTTTTACAAGCTTTCCATCCTGCATAAAGGCAACAACTTTGCTCCCAACAGCCAAACCATTGAATACTACAAAACCATTATCCAGTTTAACGTTTCCGTCTTTTATAACCTCACCAATACCTGTTGATTCTTCTGCGAAAGAATAGTTCTGAATATCAGCAAGGCTTATAGAAAATGATTGGCTACTACTGACGATGTTCAGTTCGCCATTGGAAAATGAAATCTTTGGCTCCTCAGCTAAACCAAATGTGGTTTTTGTCCCATCCTTGGCGTTTAAGACAAGAAAGCGGACACTATCGGCCATAATTCCGATGAATGGAAGAACCGATAATACCATAGCAATAAAAATCCTTTTCAATCTCATAATCAAATTTTAGTTTTCTATAGATTTCCTAATTTCAATACATTCCCACAATTCACTTAAGGCAGCATGACATCAAATTCCTTGTGTCGAATCCAAAATTCCATCGCCATTCTTATCGAGCGTTGTATTATCTTGTTTGAAGTTCATCTGCTTAGGCAGAACAACTTTATTATAGGGATAATAACCAGCCCAGTTGCCCTTTTCAAGTTCACACTCGGAAACTATAGCAGAGAAAGACGAAAGTTCACTGAACTTAATGGCCATTTGAAATTTCTCAGAAGGATATGAAGTATAACTGACATTCATTTGTGGATACTCACCCGATGCTATCAGATTTCTAAGTTGGCAAACGGAGCCGCCTCTAATGTAAGCATTAAGAACGTTTGGCACACCATTGCTGAAATTAATTGCTACAAGAATTGTATCGTTCCTGTACACATACTGGCCATCAACTTTTGACTCTCCCTCATCATTAGAGGAACAGGAGATTATGGCCAATGTCATAACAATAAGAAATATCAACTTCTTCATATAGGTTTGAGACTTTTTCCAATCCATTGTTTCTTGACAAACATGGTGCAAAGGTACGAAAAAGAATTGATATTAGATCAATCTGGGGTTGATATAATGTCAATTCTACGCTCCAACAATTGATATGATGTCAAATTGTTGATTGACATTGAATCATATGTCTACTTGAACAGCTTGTCTATTGTCTTGTTCTTGATTTTCCCTTTAAGACTATCAGGTTCAATAAGAGTCAATAATTCCTCGATTTCACTAACAGCGTAAAATGTATGTGAACCTACAATTTCTGACCCATCTCTTGAAGGGTCTTTTCCACGTAAACTTAATTCAAGCATAGGCATTTGATCAGCTCTATTGGGTATTATAAAATTGAATTTCCTGCTGTTCAGTAGTATGTGATAGTCATCTTGTCGTGGTCTGTCAGCTGCGATATAATAAGTTAGAACATATATCTGCGGAATTTCAATATCTATTGTCTTGATCATCATTGGTGCCTTTTCCTTGATGGCTATTTGCGTCCATTCGGCATATTTGGCTTTCACCTGTTCCAGCTTCTCGATATTGCTGTTGTTATAGGGTATGATAATCCTTTTATTGTGGAGATCCATTCTTTTGTTTAATAACAAGGTGGGTATAATGGCCACAGCTTTAATCTCAGAAGTGTCAGCAGACGTAACTGCATATACCGTTTTCTTCTGGCCTTCAGAAGTGTAATATCCAACAGGGATTTCAACGGCATTTACATCAACATACTGTGCCATCGCTAATGTTGTGTTGAGGATTAACAACAGAAATATTACTTTTTTCATAAGAAATCCTTAATTGATGATTATATTCTTTTTCTCTTGGTTCTTCTCGACAATCATAATCTATCCGATGATGTTATCCATCTTACTC
>JAEEGF010340572.1_pt1 | contig 21750 bp, 22 predicted proteins | sample 9134171 | NCBI WGS metagenome assembly JAEEGF01 (sample SAMN16246542, study PRJNA631951) | gut metagenome | biome: gut microbiome; feature: rumen; material: AP-attached | host: Bos | place: Iran: Karaj | collected 2018-10 | reverse complement strand
CCCATCTTGATTTCCTTGAGCATGCGGCCGATGACTTTCTCCACTTTGGGCCACATGGAGGCGGGGATGTAGGCACGGCTGGCTGCCGAGCACTTCTGACCCTGGAACTCGAAGGCGCCGCGGACGATGGCGGTGGCTACCTGGTCGGGGTCGGCGCTCTTGTGGACCATGATGAAGTCCTTGCCGCCGGTCTCGCCGACAATCTTGGGATAGCTTCTGTATTTGTCGATATTCTGGCCGATGGCTTTCCAGAAGCCCTTGAAGGTGGAGGTGGAGCCTGTGAAGTGGACACCTGCGAGGTTCTCGTCAGCGAAGGCCACCTTGCCGATGAGGGCACCGCTGCCGGGGAGGAAGTTGACCACACCGTCGGGCAGACCGGCCTCCTTGTAGATCTTCATGAGGAGGTAGTTGGAGAGCATGGCGGTAGTGGAGGGCTTCCAGATGCATACATTACCCATGAGCACGGGGCTGAGGCAGAGGTTGGAAGCGATGGAGGTGAAGTTGAAGGGGGTGATGGCGAAGACGAAGCCTTCCATGGGACGGTAGGTCACATAGTTGAGGGTGCCTTTGTCGCTGCAGGGCTGGTCGGAATAAATCTGGCTGGCATAGTGGGCATTGTAACGGAGGAAGTCCACAAGTTCGCAGGCGGAGTCGATTTCGGCCTGCATAGTGGTCTTGCCCTGGCCGAGCATGGTGGCGGCATTGATGAGGTAGCGGTATTTGCCGCTGATGAGGGTAGCAATCTTCATCATCACACTGGCACGGTCGATCCAAGGAGTTTCGGCCCATTCTTTCTGTGCTTTCATGGCGGCGGCGATGGCGGCCTTGACTTCCTTCTCTCCTACCTTGTGGTAGCGGGCCAGGACGTGATGGTTCTCGGTGGGCATGACAATCTCGCCCATATCTTTGGTTTTGACCTCCTTACCACCAATGATGGCGGGAATTTCAGTCACTTTCTTGTAAAGCTCGTCGAGGGCTTTGCGGATCTCTTTACGCTCGGGACTGCCGGGGGCATAGCCTTTGACTGGTTCGTTCTCAGGTTTCGGGAATACGAAGATGCTGTTGTTCATTTGTTTGTGTTTTTATTGGTTGAAATTTGGATGCAAAGATACACTTTTTTTCTGAAACGACAACAGGGTTGCGGAATATTTTTTTCCACACCCTGTTACTATCTGTCCCTGTGGCGGCGGAGAGCTGCGGGAGAAGGTTTATTGTTTCTTGGGATGCTTCTGGCGTTGCTTATGCAGAGCGCTCTGCAGTTCTTGACGTTGCTCGGGTGTGAGGAGAGCGTCGATGCGCACCTTGGTGGCATACATCTCACGTGAGATGTCGGACTGTATCTTGGCCTCGCGGTCGAAGAGGGGGTAGAGATGTTTGGTCTGGTCGCCGTCGAGGGCCATGTAGCGTGCTATGCTGTCGCGTACGGTTTTCTGCTGAGTGCGCAGGGCGTCGACGCGCTGGCGTGATTCGGTGGTGAGGGTCTCGAGACGGCTTTTCTGGTTGTCGGTGAGGTTGCTGACGAGCTGTGTGACATCGGTCCGACGGTCGTTCTTGCCGTGCTTGGCGCCAGACTGAGCCGCCACAGAGGAGAGCTGCAGTCCCCAAAAGAGAATCAAAGCGAAGGAAAGGATTTTTTTCATGGCCTAGCGTATATTTGAGGACTTAATAATCAAGGTCTTCATCATAATCATAGGGGTCGTCGTAGAGGTATTCGATGGGGTTCTCGGCGGCAGATTCGACGGGGGAGTAGTAGTTGTCGCAGTCTGAGACATAAGCCATCATGGTACCGATCTGCTCTTCATTATAGGAGGAGGCCACCGCGGGGGTGATGTTGACGACAACGAGTGCCACCGCAGCGGCAGCGGCGGTAAGGGATGCCCAAGGCACCCAGCGGCGACGGTGGACGGCAGACGGGGCGGCGACAGGCTGCAGGTAGGGGTGCTGGCGCACGTGGGCCATGACGCTGTCGACGACGTCGACCTGTCGAGGGCAGGTCTGCTGCGAAAGTTGTTTCAGTTGTTCGTCGATGTTCATTGTCATTATTTTTTCAGTTCTTTGGCGAGGTTTTTCTTGGCGCGGAAGATGAGCGATTCCACTTTGGCGAGGGAGCACTGCATCGCTTCGGCGATCTGGAGGTAGGAGAAGTCCTCGAAGGAGTAGAGGATGAGTGCCGTGCGTTGTTCGTCCTTGAGGTGCCCGATAGCGGTGCGGAGGGCTTCCATCTGTTCGTTGTGGATGATCTGCTGCTCGGCATTGCGGTCGGAGGAGGGCCGTTCGGGCGGATTCTCAAGTTCGTCGGTGCTGATGAAACGTTTCGACTTGTTCATCATCTTGCAGACGACGTTGACGGTGATGCGGTAGATGTAAGAGCTCAACTTCGAGTCGAAACGGAAGCGCGGCAGGGCGGTGTAGAGTTCGACGAAGACTTGCTGTGTCACCTCCTCGACGTCGAGGCGTGTGCCGCAGAGTTTGTAGGTGAGATTGGCCACAATCTGCTGGTAGCGCCGCACGATGAGGGTGTACTGCTCAGTGTCTCCCGAGAGGATTCTTTCGACGATTTCTTTGTCTTCCACTGTCTCGAATCGTAATTAGGTATTGTTGGTTTCCGTTTTCTTGCAAAAAATTTCGGAAAAATATGTTTTTTTTCGGAATTTTATTTTTACAGATATTTAAACTCCTCAATCTCACGCCGTTCGCGTTTCGTGGGACGGCCGACACCGCGGTCGCGTTTTTCGAAAGCATACTGGCGTGCCATCTGGATGCGCTCGTATTCTTCCTGTGGAGTTCGGTCGATCATGAACCCCTGGACGAGAGGCGCACCTACGCGGTTGGGCGGGATGGCGAGGACTTCGATTTCCTTATGGAGCTGGTCGAGGTTAAGGCTAAACCTCTCCCCTACTTTCACCTCATGGGAAGGCTTAAGTTCCCTTCCTTCGCTTGTCAGCTTCACCTTGCCGCATTGGCAGGCGTCGGCGGCGAGGGAGCGCGTCTTATAGAGACGCACGGCCCAGAGGTATTTGTCGAGTCTCATGGGGTGTTCCTGAACGTAACTGTGATGGTGCCCTTGCGCGGCTCGTCACCAATGTTGGTACCAGGGTCCGGGGCAAATTTGGTTCCTTTTGCCAGAGCGATGGCTTTGTCTCTCAGCTGGAGGTCGCTATAGCTAGAGGTGCGGTATTTGACCTGAGTGACATTGCCGTTTTTGTCGACCCAAACATCAAGGGTGAAGGTGATATTGACCTGCTGACGGGAGGTGAACTTGACTGGAGGATGGGAGACCACCTTGAAGCCTTTCACGTTGCCCGAGAGACCACCGCCACCATCGGTGTTGGTGTTGAGCGAGTTGGCATTACCGTCGTTCTGTCCCTGGTTACCGGGGGTTTGGGTGTCGCCGAGGCCATTGCCCTGGTTGTTGTTCTCGTTTTTATTACTTTTCCTCCTGGACCAGGCATCGTCGGCAGTTTTCTTTGCATCCTGATTATTTTCGGGGGCCGTGGTTGTTTCGACCTCTTGCTCGCTGGCGTTGACCTTGGCGGTGCTTTTGCCCTGGGTGGGGGTGTTCATCTGTGAGGTGGCAGCCGTCGATGTTTTGGCGTTCTGCCTGGAAGCGGGGGCGGGGTTGTCGCCCTGGCCACGGTCGGGCTCGCCAAGGCTCACCTCGAAGCCCTCAGGGGGAATCTTAGGTGGGTTCTCCTTGCGATACTCCACATCGTCAAAGGTGTAAGCGCTGACGACGGTCATCAGCAGGATGACGACACCCATGATGACTGCTGTGGAAATGGCTGATTTGACTTTCGATGTCATGGCTTTTGTTTTTGCATTATATACTACTCAGCGGCGTGTTCGGTGGCCAACGATACTTTGTGGGCGTGGTTCACGGTGTCGGAGTCGTTGATACGGTTGACGGCGTCGAGGGTGTAGACAATCTCCTCGACGGGGATGTCCTTGTCGGCGCGGACAATGATGGCTGACTCGCGATTGGAACCCTCGAGAGCCTGCAAGAGCTGTTCCTGTAGCTCGTCACGCGGGATGAGGGTCTTCCCGTCACGCAGGTGATAGGCCACATTGCGGTCGGCGTCGAAGTTGATGTAGATGCTGAGATCCTGCTTGACGCGGGTGTCGCTGCTGCTCTCGGGCAGGTTCAACGGCAGGGCGTTGGGGCTGATGAGTGTCGAAGTGATCATAAAGAAGATGAGCAGTAGGAACACCAAGTCGCTCATGCTTGACGAAGAGGTCTCGACACGTATTTTATTCTGTAGATTAATCATTGCGATTGTATTATTGTGTTATTGTGTAAAGGGCTTGCGCAAGCGTCACTTACACATTCACGCATTTACGCTTCCAGAATCAAGCGGGTTCGTGGAGGAGGTCCATGAACTCGTTGGCGCGGACCTCGAGGTCGAAGACGACCTTGTTGATGCGCGAGACGAGGAGGTTGTAAAGGAAGTAGCAGATAATGCCGACGATGAGGCCACCGACGGTAGTGATCATGGCAGTGGAGATACCACCGGAGAGGGTCTGAATGCTGATATCCGTACCTGCGCTCTTCATGTCCTGGAAGGCAGTGATCATGCCGGTGACAGTGCCGAGGAATCCGATCATGGGTCCGAGGGAGGCCACGGTGGCCACGAGGGAGACGCGTTTTTCGAGGTTGGCGACCTCAAGCTTACCTTCACCTTCGATAGCAGCCTGGATGTCGGGCAACGGACGACCGAGGCGCGAGAAGCCCTTGTTGATCATGCGACCAAGGGGGGTATCGGTCTGCTTGGCGAGGGTACGGGCCTCATCGAGGCGGCCTTCATGGACATGCTGGCGTATGTTTTCCATGAAGATGCTGTCGGACTGTCCCTTGAGGGCGTTGCTGAGGGTGATGAAGCGTTCGATGAAGATGTAGACCGCAAGGACAAGGAGAAGTCCGAGCACAATCATAATCCATCCGCCGCTGACGGCCATCTCCCAAAGGGAGAGTGAATCGAGAAGAACGAAAAGAGAGTTCATTTTTTTGATTTGTTTTATGTTTGCTTATGATAACGTGTTATCGCTTTTATTATTGTCTAGCATTTTCTAGTTTTTACAGATTGGAGCATTTGGGCTAGAAACTCAGCGTCACCCCCACTGTGGGCTGGAGGCCCAAGGGCGACGGCTGGAATGCAGGGACGACGGCCAGGCTGATGTCGTCATCGATGCGGAAGTCGTAGAGATGACCGAAGACGTAGGCGTCGATGAGGTTGAGGGCATAGATGCCGGCGGTGATGATGACCATGAGCTGGTAGTCGCGGTTGTAGGAGTTGTAGAGGCTGTAAATGCTGGAGGTAGGGTAGCTGGCATAGTCGGCGAGGTTAGGGCTGTCGCCGTGGTGGACGCGGTAGAGGTATTCATCCTTGAACATGTCCATACGGGTGTAGTTGTAGTGGATGAAGTAGGCCATTCCAGCGAAGGCACCGTAGATGACGGGGATCTTCCAGGCCTGTCCGTTATAGATCTGGCCGCCGCCGGGGATGAGAGACAAGAGGAGGGCCTTGGTGGCAGAGTGCTCCTCCGGGACCTTCATATCCACGGGGGCGATGGGTGGCTGGACCTCGGCCTGCTGGGCCTGGACGGGATTGAAAAAAGATACTTGGAAATTGAAAATTATGGCGCATAAAACTACACGCCATAACCTTCTGTTTCCTGTGAAAAAATCGATTTTCAATTTTCAGTTTTCAATTAACCGCAGGATACGGTTGAAGTCGTCGTCAGAGTTGAAGAGTATGGTGAGTGAACCCTTGCCACGCTGGGAGCGTTTGATCTCCACAGCCGATTGGAGCATCGCCTTGAGGCGGTCACGGGCTTCAGCATGCGAGGCGGGGAGGTCGCCACGCCGTTTGACAGGGGCGGCGGGTTTCTTCTTGGCGTTCTTTACCATCTCCTCGGTCTGGTGGACGGAGAGGTGACGGTCGATGATGGCGTGCAAGATCTCAAGGTGAAGATCTATGTCCTCGACATTGACGAGGGCACGGGCGTGTGCCATGCTGATTTTGTCGCTCCCCAAAGCCAGCTGGGTCTCAGCAGGGAGATTGAGGAGACGCAGGTAGTTTGTGATTGTGGAGCGGTTCTTGCCCACTTTCTCGCTGAGTTGGTCGTGGGTGAGACGGCATTCCTCAATGAGGGCTTTGTAAGCCAGGGCCACCTCGATGGCATTAAGGTTCTCGCGCTGAATATTCTCCACGAGGGCCATCTCCATCATCTGGTTGTCGGTAGCCACACGGACATAGGCGGGAATCTCTTTGAGGCCTGCCTGCTGCGAGGCACGGAAACGGCGTTCGCCAGCGATGAGCTGGTAGGTGCCGTCGGGCATACGACGCACGGTGACGGGGGTGATGACACCCTGCTGACGTATGGACTGGGCGAGTTCGGCGAGGGCGTCACCGTCGAAGTCCTTACGGGGCTGGAAAGGGTTGGCGACGATCTTGTCGAGGGGTATAGTGCTGATGGCGGCGGTAACGGTGTTGCCGACCTCAAAATCTTTCGTGTCGGGGAGGATGGAACTCAATCCACGACCCAAGCCGCCGCTTTTTTTTACTGCCATATTACGATTGTGTTTATTTGTTAATCTGTTAATGTGTCAGTCTTTGCTCACGCAGGTAGAACTTACGCATTAACTCATTCACACATTTACGCATTATTTTTTGTTACGTTCAAGTATTTCCTGTGCGAGGTTGAGGTAGTTGGCAGCGCCCGTGGAGGCGGCGTCGTGCATGATGATGCTCTCGCCGTAGGACGGGGCTTCCGCCAGCTTGGTGTTGCGGTAGATGAGGGTGTCGAAGACCATCTGTTTGAAGTGACCGCGTACATCCTCGACAACCTGGCGGGCCAAACGGAGGCGGCTGTCGTACATGGTGATGAGGAGGCCTTCGATGGAGAGTTTAGGATTGAGGCGCGTCTGGACAATGCGTACAGTGTTGAGGAGTTTTCCAAGACCTTCGAGGGCGAAATATTCACTCTGGATGGGGATGATGACGGAGTCGGAGGCCGTGAGGGCATTGATGGTGATGAGACCCAGCGAGGGAGAGCAGTCAATGATGATGAAGTCGTAGTTGTCCCTGACGGGCTCGAGGGCCCTGGAGAGGAACTGTTCGCGGCCTTTTTCGTTGATAAGCTCCACTTCGGCACCCACGAGGTCGATGCGCGTTGGCAGGAGGTCGAGGTTGGGGGTGTCGGTCTTTATAATGATGTCGGAAACCTGGGCTTGGCCGAGGATGCAGTCGTAGACGCTCTTCTCCAGCGAGTCGGGATCGAAGCCAAGGCCAGAGGTGGCATTGGCCTGAGGGTCACAGTCGACCAGCAGCACCTTCTTCTCGAGCACACCGAGACAAGCGCTGAGGTTGACAGCGGTGGTGGTCTTCCCCACCCCTCCTTTCTGGTTGGCGATGGATATAATCTTTGCCATTTGATAAAGGTTAACGGTTAATGGTTAACGGTTAATGAAATTGGCTGCGTCAGCCTCTTTAAACTTTAACCTTTAAACATTAAACTTTAAAATTTGAAATCTATCTCTTCCAATTTCCTGTCGTCACTGTCGCCATGCCAGTTATCCTCGACGACGACGGGAGGCGGCACGATGCCGGTCTCGATGAATTTGAAGGCATTGTCAAGGCCCTGACGGAACTTATCGAAGTCTTCCTTATAGAGGAACATCTTGTTTTTCTCGAAATAGACCTCGCCGGTGTTGTTGTCGAACAGCTTGCGGCTCTCAGTGATGGTAATAAACTTGTCACCTCCACGGGTTTCTTTCACATCGAAGAAATATCTACGTTTGCCAGCAGGGATGGCCTGGCTGTAGAGTTCTTCTTTTCTTTGCTCTTTGTTGTCCATACTCATGTATTTATTACGTTAGAATTTGACTGCAAAGATAGTTATTTTTTTACAATTGGAGTGTTACCGCTGAAAAAAAAGTTTTCAACAGCAGTGATATAGAGATATAACTAACAAGTATACAGATGATTAACCTAAAGGAACTATCACCTTATCCGGCCGTTACGAGAGGGGGTGAGATGTCGTTACAACTGTTTACCTAGACGTGTCGTTTTCCGTCACGTCGCGGTTAGAGGGGAGGATGATGACGACCATGCCAGGGTAGACATGAGCCTTCAGTTTCTCAAGATTTTCATTGTGCAGACGGATACATCCTTCGGTGCAGCGTGTGCCAATGGAGTTAGGATCATGGGTGCCGTGGATGCCAATACCCGAGTGACCTGGGCAGGAGAGACGGATGAACCAGTGTCCGTAGGCCCCTTCGATCTCCCCCTTTCCATCGTTGAAATCGTGTGTCCAACCTGAAGCATCCTGTATTGCCTGAACGGAAAAGACGCCCTCAGGCGTGCGCAGATCGCCGGGGACCTGCTTATTGCCGTAGTTCCGTCCACAGGCGATACCCACATTCATCAACTGATGGCCTTTGATGTCGTAGAGCTTCAGTGTCATCGTCTGCTTGTCGATGACGATAAAGGCCGCTTCCGCGGTGTCCACGACAGGATCCCGAACTTCCACCATAACGGAATCGTTGACCTTCGGCTGAGGTTGGGAAGCCGGCGTTTCCGAGGAACCTTTACCTTTGATGATAAACCAGGCACCTACGGCCAATGCAATGATGAAAACCAAAAGGATGCAAATCCTACTTTTGTTGTTTCTACTTTTTTTCATATACTCTTTTTCCTTCTAAATCATAATAAACTTGAACAGAATAATCACCTATCCGATCCACTTTCTGCAGATATCCTGCGTCGAGGGCATCTCTGACATTCATAAATGAAACATTTTCATTGCTATCGAAACAGAAACTCAGCAAACGACGTTTTCCGGTATAGATATTTTCTATGATAACGGCGAAGTCCACCTCGCCTTCAGAAGCATTTCCATGGTATACATTGTTGGTCATAGCCTCTGGATAACGACAGTACACAACCCACCAGTCTTCGGGGTAGCCATTGGGATTGTTAAGACCATTCTTTTTATAATAGTTCAGGAGAGCCCTTTTATAGCGAGCTTCGCCACATCCTTTCTTGCCAGATCCCCGTCCTATCAAATCCACAGCATTCTCATCACCCAAGATACTCTCCAGCAAGGCGAAGTCCTCGCCAGACATGAGATAATCCTTTGCCACATAGCCTTCAAATCGCCTTACCGAGTCGTAATAACCATACCAGAACGTATTATCCCCGTTATACCTTACACGATCTGGATTGGGGATATGGATTATTGATCCAAACGACGGCTTTACTATAATGTTGGCTTTGGTACTGGCATCCGCCTCCGACCTCATCATGAGGTGAGTGGCGTAGACATAGTAACTATCGTCGGCTGTGGGCGCAGGCTCTTCCTCCACTGGCCCAATTTCGTCGGGAGTAGGTGCCGGCGACATTGTGTCAGGAATAGTCATTTCAGCATCATCGTATTCGTCATCATTATCCGACTGGGAGTTACCCGACAAAAGCACATAACCGACACTTCCAATCACTGCCAGTGCCATCACAATACATGCCACAATAATAATGACATTCTTCTTTTTCTTTGGCGGTTTGGCTGTTTTTATCTGTTTGGTCTTGGGGGCCGACTTCCCTCTTGTTGAACTCGGGACCTTGTCGAGCAGGTCGTCCATAAACTCCGCGATGCTCTGGTGACGGTCCTGCGGCTTGAGTTGCATGGCCTTCATGATGGTGCGGTTGGCCTCCTTAGGCAGTTTAGGATTCAGCTCACATGGTTCAGGCATAGGTTCCGTGAGACGGGCGGCGGATTCGACGGGCACCGTCCCTGTCAGGATGAAATACATAGTGGCACCCAACGCATAGATGTCGGTATAGGAACCTTTGCGACTGGTACGCGAATACTGCTCTGTAGGAGCGTAACCGTGCGTCAACATCGAGGTGTGGGCCTGTGTCTTGTCCTCTACGAACTCGCGCGCCGAGCCGAAGTCGATCAGCATTGCCTTATAGCCAGCCGTGATCATAATATTGTCGGGCTTGATGTCGCGATGTAGGATATGACGCTTGTGGATATAATCCACGGCATCTGCCACCTGCGCAATGTAGTTCACCGCCATAGGGTAGTCCAGCGGACCATTGTCGTCGACGATAGTCTGTAGACTCTGACCTTCGATGAAAGGCATGACCATGTAAGAGGTATTGTTCTCGTCGAAGATTTCTATTACCTCCACAATACCTGGGTGCTGGAGAGAGGCCAACGTCCGAGCCTCCTTGACGAAGGCCTGACGGTATTTCTCGAAGGCCTCCTCGCTGATATTCTGCGGGTGTACCGATAGGTTATCGTTATCGCGGACACAGCGTCCGGAAATATAATACTCTTTAATGCAGACAGCACGATCCAATCCGCTCTGCTTCGCCTTGTAGGTGATGCCAAATCCGCCTTGGGCAATCTTGCTCTCTATCACATATTTACCACCATTTAGGTATATTCCGGGACGGAGAGCTGTTTGGTCTTGATAGTTGTTCATTACATTCTTATCAGTAATCCAGTGGTTATACTACCATTTAATTGTGTAAGGGCCACTTTGTGTCAACCAAGTCTGCCCTTCATCGATGGATATCTGGATGTAGTATATTGCCTCATGAGCCTTGTTGTTTGCGGCCTTGGTAACGTCGTTGAGCCACATGCTGACCGGGAAATCATCAAAGTATGTCTCTGTATATCTGCAATGTTCCGTCCAAGAGGCTTCGACCCGTTCTCCTTTGTCGTTCACCAACGGTGTCCTTCCATCGGGACAATAGAACTTGACATAGACAGAGATATCCTTGCCGCGGGCACCAGAGATTTCAAATTCCACATGTATGTTCAACTGCTTGATGTTTCTTGCTGCATCTCGCATCATCTCGTCCTTCCATACATCTTTGACCGATGCTGTAGCATGGTCGTCAGCGGTCTTTCCCTTTTGCCTGATATTTACATTTACCACATTACCTCCTCCAGTAGACGAAACATGGAGCGTGGCGGTGCGAGGCGATGACGAACTGTTCTCGGTGACGTGGATGTCCCCCACCTCGTCCTGTTTTATCCAATAAGGAAGATTCTCCCATATAACATTATTCCCCTTGCATACCGCAGGGACCGCGCCAAGCAAACCACCCAAATAGCCGACCTCAAGGTCGTAGTTATCTATGCGTCCGCCAAAAGAAATAGTATGCGGAGAGAGCCCCTCATATACCTCATGATCTTCAGCCATAGGTTTCTTTTCACCCTTTTGATAGATGTACATATCCGCCTTCATCATCTGTGTAGTGTAGTCGCCAGCGAAGTCCATCACGCCGAACGGCACAAAGACCGTCACCGATGTACAAGCTTCATCTTCTGCAAAGGTCACCTCCTTCTCCACTCCAGAAAGACCACCTTCCAGCGTATACGCAGATGCCAATGGGGAGGCCTTGTTCACCTTGCCACTACCATTTATGGGGGCGATGAAGCAACAGAGGCGCAACTTGTTACCTTTTATATTTTCTGCCGTTATCAATAACTCCAATTCTGCCCCACGCACATCACCATTACAGGTAGCCTTCATATAACCCGTATACAAAATATCCACCTTCGGCTTCCCAGCGGGCTTCTTGGTGGCAGCCGTACTACCAGCTTTTCCCGAGCCGGATTTGCCAGCACCGCTCCCCGTCTTTCTTCTGGCATTAATGCCATCCTTGCATTTCTTCGCCCATTCGTTAAGACCCTCATGCTGTACAAGTGTAAGAGCTTCACAATGAGCCGAATTGAAAGACCTTGCCGCTTCTTCGTATTTACCCCCATTGTACAAACCAATCCCTTCCTCCAACTTCTGGCTGTACTTTCTCCTGCACACCTCCGGCTGCGCCATAAGTGTTGCCATTGGGAGAAGGAATAACGCAAAAAACAATATTTTTCTCATAGTCGTTTATTTTATCTTGCAGACAGAGTATCCGATGGGAAATCATAAACGGAAGTGGTATCTGGACACAGCATCCTGCGTGCATCCCGAAGCTCCTCTCTTACATGAGGGTCATCCCACAAAGAAAGCGAATACTCGAGGTACTGGCATCCCGTTTCATAATCATGATACTCGATGATATTTGTACGGGCATTTCTTGCCCAAGCCCTTGCTGCCTCGTCAAGTTTGGGATAGAGGTGGTTCTCTATATCCAATGCTCTCTTGTAGACATCGGGCATCACCTCGGCATAAGCGCTGTCCATCGGTCTGATGGTCTCGTCCAGCAGTTTTCTGGCTTCCACGAGCGGGCCGGGGTCCTGGTTGCTTCCAGAACTTATCATTCTGTTGCAGTCGGACACCGCCCGATTGTACTCTTCCACATGCTTTTCTGCCTCAGCAAGAAGAGTATCCTCTGACCCTCCGGACAAGAAGAAGAATGCCCCCACACCTAACGCCACTACCAACGCCGCCAGGCCTATCCACAGGCCTGTTTTTTTCTTGCCTTTTTGGGGTGCATCACCACCGCTCTGGGGCGTTTTGGCAGGTGTCGGCGCTGCTTCCTCCGGTGAGACAGAAGCCTCCTCGACTACAGCCTCCGACGGATGTATATTGCGCAGGTCGTTCATGAACTCATTTATGTTCTGGTGGCGGTCCTTAGGCTTCAGCTGCATGGCCTTCATGATGGTGCGGTTGGCCTCCTCGGGCAGGTTGGGATTCAGCTCACGAGGTTCAGGCATGGGTTCTGTGAGACGGGCGGCAGCTTCAATCGGTACCTGGCCGGTCAAAATAAAATAGAGTGTGGCTCCAATGGCATAGATATCCGTATAGGAGCCTTTGCGGCTATTGCGGGTGTACTGTTCCGTCGGAGCGTATCCATGCGTCAACATCGAGGTGTGCGCTTGTGTCTTGTCCTCCTCGAATTCACGTGCCGAGCCGAAATCAATAAGTATAGCCTTGTAGTCGGCCGTGATGATGATATTGTCGGGTTTGATGTCACGATGCAGGATATGCCGCTCGTGAATGTACCCCACGGCACTGGCGATTTGTGCCATATAATTCACCGCGACAGGATATTCCAGCGGGCCATCACTCTCCACGATAGACTGCAGGGTGCGGCCTTCGATGAAAGGCATTACCATATAGGAGGTGTTGTTCTCGTCGAAGATGTCTATCACCTCCACAATACCGGGATGCCGCAGTGAAGCCAGTGTCTGAGCTTCCTTGACGAAAGCCTTGCGGTAGCGCTCGAACTTGTCCTCATCCAATCCCTGAAGGTGGATGGTTCTGGCATAGGTATCGCGGATACAGCCGCCTGCAAGGAAATACTCCTTGATGCAAACTGCTCGGTTCAGGCCTGCCTGCACCGCTTTATAAGTGATGCCGAAGCCTCCTTCACCAATCTTCCGCTCGATAGAATACTTCCCATTGCACAACTCCGTGCCCGGCTGTAGTTCCTTGTAACTTTTAGTGTTTTCTTCCATGTTAATTTTCAAAATGTTTTCTGTAATAGCCGTAGAATCTTATCAGGTCATTCCTAAATTACCATCTGGAGTTTCTCCATGAGGCATACATAGTTTCTTGCCACTGCCATATAGACTCCTGCGAGTAATAAGCACTTTCTTCCGCCATGAGATAGAATGGTGTGATTCTGACAGGATAGCCTGTCGGAGACCCTCTGTGTTGAGAAGCACAATAAGCCACTACTCTGACGGTTTGTTTTTCATAGGCTTTCAATCTTACAGTTACCGACTTTCTAATCACTAGATTTTGAACATTGTCACCCAAAGTCTCCAACAGAAGTCCTTGACGTATCGAGACATCAAGATCCATTCCAGTCTTGTTCTCTATTGTAATGTATATACAAAACGTACTAAACTCACTATACCATCCACCATAATCTTCATCGATATTCACCGGTCCCGTCTCTACCGACACTTCATCGTCCATCATCCTTTTGGGAAGGCCATCATCAGAATCATCAACAGCCACTCCAATATCCGAAGGTCTCGGGCTTGACATTGGCCCGCCATCAGGACTCCTCGACGTGTGTTTTTCATCAGCATCAGCACAGATCTCTCCCAACAACTTTGCGCCACCCAAACCTTTTTCTTTCAGCGTTATGAGCACAGGATAATAACGCAGGAAACAATCTTCATAGCGCTCGTTGTTGTTGATGGTTACATTGACGGGATTGTAAACAATATTTTGAATCTCGTTTTCAATGCTATTGTAAACTTGATTGTTCGACACATTAGTTACATTGGATTTAGGGTCTTTAGTAAGACTCGTGCTGCTTTTTTTGCCGTCCAATATCAGTACAATGGCCAAAACTGCTGCCGCCACCAACGCCAAAACACCTAACACTATGAGCCAAGTCTTATGTTTTTTACCTTCTTTTTTCTTTTTCGGTCCAAAATAATTTCCCCAAGGTAAATAGGTATTACCTACTTTTACCTTATCATTTGGAAACAATCTCACCTTCCCTCTTATTCGATTACCGTTAACAAAGGTACCGTTGGAAGATTCCAAATCTACAGCATAGAATGCCCCATTATCTTCCTGAACGATCTGACAATGGTGGCGAGACACCTGCTGATCCTTTATGCAAATGTCGTTCTCGGGGCTTCGGCCAATGGTGATGACTATCATCTGTAAGAAACTAATTTAGCCCCCCCTCTCCAGTCGGGAGAGGGGGCGAAAGGGGAATATTTTGCCTTCACTTCACAATCTGTTCAGCAAAGATTGCCAGGATGAGGAAGATGACGCCTATGGTTACACCGATATTACCCATCCACAATCCTGCCGTCTTCGCACCGTTATCATCTGAATCACTCAAGGAATTAAACAGGTCAGCAAGACCACCCACCACGATAGCAGCAACAATGGCGAACCACTGTCCGCCGATTCCGAACCAGCCGTGCAGGTATATCACGAAGCCATCGAAGACTTCGCCTCCCATGGAGGCCAGTTGATAGGTCGCCGAGGTGAAATATCCGATGATAAGGTAGGCAATGAGTCCCAAAGAGACGATACCTGCCACCAACGTCAGAATGCTGCTCGCGTCGATACCATGTGTCGGTTCTGGATCTGAAACATATCCGTCATCATTTCCCGACCCATTTCCGTAGCCATTCCCATGGCCACTTCCGGAGCCGTTTCCATGGCCATTTCCGGAGCCGTTTCCGGAGCCACTTCCGGAAGCATAGAAGTCGTCCATCCAACGCAGGGTTGTCTCGCCGATGCGTACCACATCGGTAGTCTGCAACGGCTGAGGGATGCTCTTCGGAATGCAACGGCCATTGACCCATGTTCCATTGGCCGACCCGAAGTCGATAATCTGATACATTCCATTGTCATACCTGATAATCTGGCAATGGACACGCGACATTTTGGGGTCGGTGGGGAACGACTTCTCGTTCTGGGAACTGCGTCCGTAAGTGATAACTTTTACTGGTTTCATAATGGTGTTTTTTTATATTTATATTATTTTAATTCTTTATTTTTAATATTATCTCCTCATATAACTTCTGATGGCTTCGGCGAAGGCGCCGCAGGACTGGTAGCGCTCCTCCGGGAGTTTCGCCGTGGCCTTGTTCACGATTTGCTGCAGTCCATCGCCAATCATGGGGTAGTAGCCTTTCATCTGCGGAGTCGGTTCAAACATGATTTTCTGCCGCACCTCGCGCCGGTTCTCTTTACCATTCAGGTTATTGGAGAAGAACGGTAGGTGTCCTGTGAGCATCTCAAAGAGCATCACCCCCAAGGCAAAGATGTCCGTGTAACGCCCCAGTCGGCCAGAACCCGACTGCTCGGGTGGCATATAGCCGGGGGTGCCGAAGCCAGTGCTTTGGTCGGAGCCCATACGCGAGGCGATACCCAGGTCGATGAGCTTTACTCCACCGCCAGGCTGGAGCATCACGTTGTTCGACTTGATGTCGAGGTGCAGTACACCATCATGGATACCCAGGTGGGGTATCTTCACGCTGTGGAGGAATCCCACAGTGTCCAACACCTCGAGGAAGATAGGCAGGGCACGCTGCTCCGGGATAAGTCCCACCTCGCGGTAGATATAGCTCTCCAAGCTCTGCCCTTTGATAAACTCCATGACGAGGAACATCTGGTTCCTTTCAGGAATGTCGATGAGTTCTATCAGTCTGGGGATATTGGGGTGCTGGGCGTAGAGCATCAGTTGTGTCTCCATATTGCGGAACTTCTCACGGATGACGGCGTTGCTCATATGGCGCAATTTCAACTCCTTGATAGCCACAGGGAAGCCGTTGCGCTTGTCGATGCCCCAGTAGACACGCGCCGTGCCCCCTTCCGCTATGAGGTGGTCGACATGGTAGTTCTGTAAGTTGGGCAGGTCGTTCATGGCTGTTTAGTTAGGGTAATTCTCAATTTCCGTATTCAAGATATCCAAAATAACTTTCTTTTCAGACAGTTTTTTTTCTTTCTTGAAACATGATTTTATTGCATTCAATCTGCCTTCATGGTATTTAAAAATATTATCTCCTTCTTCCCCTTCTAGTTTATCATACAGATCATCGTTTTTTGTTATAATTTTCTTATCAACCATTTTTTTATATGTCTCTAGTACAGCTTTCTCTTTTGCAGTTTTCATTATTTCTTTAAATTCATTATCTACTCTTTCTAATTCACGTTCCTGCCTTTCTTTTTCTGCCTGAGGGTATTGGTTGTAACTCTCATTCATCGTTTTAATTTCGTTTTGTGCCTTTTTTAATTGTTCCTGCAATTTCTTCACTTCCTCCTCTCCTTTCTTTGCTGCTTCAATGAGTGCTTCTTCGTATTCACGTTGAACAGCATCTTCCAGGCTTTCTTTCTCCGCTTGGGAGATTCCTTCTTTTCCTACCGTTACCGTGTTGGTGGGTTCTTCCTTTTCGGTGTTGCCGGAATCTTTCCCCTCTATGCTGTCGTCTTTACTTTCCTTCGTCAGGTACCACACTGCACCGCCGGCGATGCACAAGGTCAGCAGCACGGCTAGGACAATCCATAATGTCTTGCGCTGCGGTTTCTTTGTAGGAGGCATGCCCGGAGTAGTACTATCCTCTCCCAGCATAGTCTGCGAGGCCGACGATGAACCTATGGGCTGCACAGCCTGCGATGGAACCGTAGCGATATAGGTCTGCCACGGCAATATGGTGTCGCCGATGCGCACCTCGTCGCCGGAGTTCAGCCGCATCTCGCCAGCGATTCGGGCACCGTTGACACGTGTGCCGTTGGTGCTTCCGAGGTCCACCACCGAAATCCTACCTTCGTCGTCCTGCACGAGCTGGGCATGCATGCGACTGACTTTTGCATCGTTAACCACAACGCTACATTCTTCACTTCGTCCTATGGTGATTACTTTCATGGTGTATCTAGTGTATGATATAATTATATTTCCTTATTAATTAACCTTGAGGTTGTACGTCTTGATAAGATTATCTTTTTCTTCTTTAAGTTTCTTACGCTTCGCATCCGCAGGATTAATACTATCCCTATTTATCAGATAGGTTTCATCCTTTAACCTCTGTAGTTCTTTTTTTCCATCTTCCCCTTTGCCTGTTATATTTTTTTTAATTCTTTCTTTTTCTAATTCTAATTCCTTTATTTTCTTATTCCATTTACTTATATTATCTCCTATAATTTTAACACTATCATCAATCATAGCTACCCTTTTTGCAGCAATTATGGAATCATTCTCCGCAGGGGTACCATCGCCTTCGTCGCCCTCGCCGAGATTCGCCACTAATCCCATAGTCGACGTTCCTTTTCCAGTGTTGGAGACTGTAGCGGTCGTTGGAGTGGTAGAACCGCTGTTATTGTCATCATTGTTTGCACCACCATTATTCGGTTTCAGCAAAACCAGTGCACCTAATCCTACTGCCAGCACCACCACCGCGATAATAAGAATGCGTTCTATCTTACGGAGATTCGCACCTTTCTTCTGTGTCTTCTGAGGCCCTTGGTGGGGGTTGTAACTATGGAAAACGCTTTTCTTGACCTTGCTGTTGTCTACCTCTATCAGCTCCAAGGTGCAGTTGTCCTGACCTCCGGGTACTACCGTCTCGCCCTGCATGGCGAGGTCGATGAGGCGTTCGCCTTTCTGCGCAAGGGTGATATCCTGTCCAAGGACTTTCTGGATGGTGCCGTCGGGAATCATGCCACTGAGACCGTCGCTGCAGATAAGGAATATGTCGCCTCTCTTGGGGAGGATGGGGCGTTTTTCGAAGTTGAACGTGGGTGTCAAGTCCGGTTTGATGCCAAGAGCTTTCAGGATACGGTTTTTGTTAGGATGGTGCTCGGCCTGCTCGTCGGTAATCTCGCCGGCATCGACAAGTGTCTGCACATAAGAATGGTCTTTGGTGATGCGGTGCAGCTTCTTCTCCTTGCCAAGGTAGAGATAGATGCGGCTGTCGCCTACATGGGCTATCCAGGCGCCGTCGTCCCGCAACAAGAGTATGCATGCCGTAGTCCCCATGCCTTTGTACTCTGGATTGGCATCGGCGAAGCCCAGAATCTGCATATTAGCGAACTGCAGTGCGCCGTTGAGGGCGTCGATGGGAGTGGCGTATTTCTCTTTGTTGATATACTCGACAATGCTGTCTACGGCGAGGTTGGAGGCCTTGGCACCGCCTACATGTCCTCCCATACCGTCACAGACAACGAAGAGATCCCCATTGGGGGTGTCAAGTTTAAAACTATGGCAGTCTTCCTGCGCCTTGCGCACATTGCCGATGACACCTTTGGCGAAGATGTTACCGGCGCTATATTTTTTCTGATTCATAGTTGATTTATCAATTTCCTTCCCCCTTGACTTTTCTCTCATAAAAGGGAGTGGGGGCATGAAGATGTTTTTCTTTAGAGGTAGCGTTTTACAGGTAGAAAGTCACCACGGCTTCGCCGAGGCCGAACATATCGCCGCTACGCAGGGTATAACGCTGGTAGAGCTGTCCGTTGACGATGATACCCTTGGTGTAGGAACGGCTGACATTGACCAACTCGAAGGCTGCGCCATTGAAGACAATCTCGGCATGGCGGCCGGAGACGGTCCTGGCATTGAAGTTCCCTGCGTCAGCGAAGACCACATCGTTTGTCGCATCGCGGCCGAGGGTGACACGAGGTTTTCCTATGGTATAGGAGAACATAGCATCGCCGGTCTTGCACTGCAGACGGGGGTAGAGATTCTTCGTCTTCATCAGCCCCACCAGTCTTTCTTCCTCCTCAGCCGCCTTCATGGAACGTACTTTCTCCTCCTGCTCTCGTTTCATGCGTTCCATAGCCTCTTCACTTTTCCTTACCACCTCGGCGCTCTCTTTCCGCACCTTGTCCACACTCTCTTCCATAGCATCCTGTAGGGCATTCTCACGGGCTTTCCTCCTCCTCGCCAGCAGGACACAAATCAACACTACAAGGAGAATGAAACCAGCCACGGCAGCAATGCAGATGGCAAGGTGCTCCTCGACCCACATCCAGAAGGTCACCTCCGGAGCTGTGTAGGGCAGCAGGGGCTGACTCACCTTATCGACAGTGAGACGCATGGGGTGCGTCTTTCCATCGCGCTCGGAGTTAGTGGTGAATGTGAACTGGTAGTCATGGCCACGCAAACGGCTGTCGATCTGATGATAAAAATACTTCAAGTTGTTGATATTCTCGCTGACATCGGTGCTGGAGGAGGCGAGGCCATAGGTGCTCTCGGCCAAAGTCCTCACTTCCGGGGCATTGCCGTTGAAAGGGTAGTTGAGGACGTAGACGGGTATGTTGGCCTCGAGGGCGTTTTTACGCACAGTCTCCATCTCTGTGCTGGCACCGGCGGCTTTGACGTTGAGTCCTCCGGTGACGACCATGATGACTCCGGCACGGTTTGCCTCCTTCTTCAGCATGGTAATACCCTCGTTGATAGCCAGGTAGAGGTCGGAAGCCTGCGGGTTGCTAGTAAACTTCTCCTTGCTCAGTTGGTAAGCTTCCACGGCACTGGCCAAACTATAGCCGTTGTCGGTGAAGTGGCTTAGGAGGGGTGTCAGCACCTGGGGACGGCTGTCGCGCTGGCGGTTGAAAACGGCCACATTGAAGAGGCTCGTGGTGTCAAAAGATTCCTCACGGAAGAAACGTGCAAGCGCCTCTTGGGCGACTTTGCTCTGCAGGCTGTGGCTAGCCATGTCCTCCCAGAGCACCAAGACATTCTTAGGAAGCGGCTTCTCGTTTTTGGCGGAGAGCGTCTTCACTTTAAACTTGACGGTCTTACCCTCCTCGGTCAACACAAACCTGTCGCTGGAAATTTCATCGGGGTTTGGGCTATTCCAGACAAAGGAGATGGTCGGGAAATCGTCAACATTATAGGTGCCCTTGAGGCCACGCTGAATCTGTGCTTGCACCCCCGAACATAGCAGCACAAGCAAGAAAGAGAATGCTATTTTTTTCATAACGCGGAACGGAATTTCAGGACAGTCTGTCCGATGGTGATGACGTCGCCGTCGTTGAGGTAACGGGGTTCCAGTTCGATGTCCTCGCCGTTCACAAAGGTGCCGTGCGACGACTGGGTGTCGGTGATGGAATACTTGTTGGCACGGAAGAGTAGAACAGCATGCTTGGCAGAGACCATCTTGTCCGCCAGGGTGATGCTGCAGTCCATGTCGCGACCGATGACGTTGCGTCCTTCATAGAGTTTGAAGTCGACACCCAGCGGGTCGAGCGTGTAGCTCACCAGCCAGCCCACCAGCTTACGTGCTTCACGATAGACGCGCTGAACCTTTTCTCCACCATTAGGTGTGACAACGGTCTCAACCTCGTCTTCTTCACCGAACACAGTGCGCGAACCGCCCATCGGCGCTCCCTGCCCACTTACCATGGTGGAGCCATCAAGGATGGTGGTCTTCTCGCTTTCGGGCGTACCGGTCATAGGTTCTGTGGGCGCCGACGTATCATAGTTACCAAAGACTTCAGTCTTCGAGGAGGTGTTTCCCGCAGGGGCGCCGCTCGTTTTGCAATAAGGACAATGGTCTCCTTGATAGTAGTGCCCATTGGGGCATTGTTTGTACTCGTTTGCCATAATTGTAATTTTTTGATTATTTATTGTTTTATTTTTTTTGCCTCTCGATAAAAAAAGATGGGTGCAAATTTACACTTTTTTTTCAATTATCACCTCACATTAACAAAATTTAAATATAAAATAATGATAGTCAATAAAATATTTTTCATCAAATATACATCAACAGGCAAAAAAGCAGTTATTCTGGCTACATATCACTCATTTTTTTAACATAAACAATTTAAATAAAAACCATTGCATGCCATTTGGAAATATTTTATCTCCATCCAAAAAAAAAGTGTATATTTGCACCGCATTTCAAAATGGAAAATACAACATTAAAAACGATACAACTATGACAAAATCAGAACAATTCATGGAAATGGAAGCCCGTTACGGCGCCCATAACTATCATCCGCTGCCCGTCGTGCTCGCCAAGGGTGAGGGCGCTTTCGTGTGGGACTGTGAAGGGAAAAAATATTTCGACTTCCTCTCCGCCTACAGTGCTGTGAACCAAGGCCATTGCCACCCGAAGATTGTCAAGGCCATGTGCGACCAGGCCCACGAGCTGACCCTCAGCAGCCGCGCTTTCTACAACAACTGCTTGGGCGAATGGGAGAAATATGTCACCGAGTATTTTGGCTATGACAAGGTGCTTCCGATGAACACAGGTGCCGAGGCCGACGAGACAGGCCTCAAGCTGGCCCGCCGTTGGGGTGTGGTGAAGAAAGGTATCCCCAACGACAAAGTGAAGATCGTCTGCTGCGAAGGTAACTTCCAC
>JAEEGF010521678.1_pt1 | contig 21752 bp, 18 predicted proteins | sample 9134171 | NCBI WGS metagenome assembly JAEEGF01 (sample SAMN16246542, study PRJNA631951) | gut metagenome | biome: gut microbiome; feature: rumen; material: AP-attached | host: Bos | place: Iran: Karaj | collected 2018-10 | reverse complement strand
TCCTATTCGGCAGCCATGAACCTCCACCTTAAGGTTTTGTCAGGCCTTAATGACCACCACAAGATAGAAGCTATGTTCAAGGCCTTTGCCAAGGCTCTTGATGAGGCCACATCTTTTGACAGTAGAATTACAGACGTATTAAGCACAAAAGGAGCTCTTTGATATGAATTCCTATCCCAAGAAGTTTATAGGCACCATATACCTGAAGGATGAGAAGGCAGTAGCCTCACTTACAGACGATACTATAGTGGCTCAGGATCCCGTTTCCTTTTCCGTTTCACTATCAGACAGCAACGCGGATGAGATCATGATATTTGACTTGTCCCCGGCGGGAGTTGATGCTGCCCATGAGAAGGCCATAGATCTCATCAAGGACATCTGCAAGGCAGTTGACGTACCGGTTACAGCAGCCGGAAATGTAAAGCGAATGGAGGATATCAAAAAGCTTCTCTATGCAGGCTGCAAAAAAGCTTGCCTTAACTATTCCAAGGAGGGCAACAGACAGATCCTCAAGGAGGTTTCCGATAAGTTCGGAAAGGATAAGATCGGCATCTGCATCAGCAGCAAAGATGAGCTTTCCTTAGGAGAATTCGGCGCAGAGGAATACGCATCTGAACTATTCCTAATAGGTAACAGCTTTACCACCGGCTCTTTTGCCGAATATCCCTTACCTGTAAGCCTGTTATCGGATGATGCAGAGAAACTTCCTGATGAAGTATTTCTTGAAAACACTGATATTTCAGGGCTCTTGGGAAATGTCATCAGCAAGAATGCAGGTAAAATTGATATCTGCAAGGAGAGACTTCTTGAAAAAGGCATTAAGATCTGCATGTTGGAGCCTGCATTTAAGTGGGAGAGCCTCAAGAAGAATTCCGAGGGCATGGTACCTGTCATCGTCCAGGACTACAGAACGGATCAGGTTCTGATGCTGGCTTATATGAATGAAGAGGCTTATAACAAGACCCTTCAGACCGGCAAGATGACCTATTTTAGCCGCAGCAGAAATCAGCTTTGGCTAAAGGGCGAGACCAGCTCACATTTCCAGTATGTAAAATCTCTTTATGCAGATTGCGACCTTGATACGATCCTCGCCAAGGTTAAGCAGGTGGGAGCCGCCTGCCACACCGGAAGCTATTCCTGCTTCTTCAACGAGATCGCCAGCAAGGAATATGATGAAAAGAATCCTCAAAAGGTCCTGGATTCTGTGTTTGAAGTGATCAAGGACAGAAAGATCCACCCGAGAGAGGGTTCCTATACCAATTATCTCTACGAAAAAGGTATTGATAAGATTCTTAAGAAGGTTGGCGAAGAGGCTACCGAGATGGTAATAGCCGCCAAGAACCCGGGCAGTAACGAGATTGTTTACGAAATGTCCGATTTCCTGTATCATATGATGGTACTCATGGCTGAAAAAAATGTCAGCTGGGAGGACGTAACAGACGAACTGTCAAGACGATAAGGAAAAACTATGAATTACAAATTAGCACTTTCAGATGAGACACTCCTAAGTATCGAAAAACCCGAGAGATACATAGGCAATGAGGTCAACAGCGTGATCAAGGACAAGGACGCTGTTGATATACGCTTTGCCTTCTGTTTCCCGGATGTTTATGAAATAGGAATGTCTCATCTTGGTATTCAGATTCTTTACGGATTATTCAACTCCTATGAGGATGTCTGGTGTGAGAGGGTTTATTCCCCCTGGATGGACATGGACAAGCTCATGAGGGACAAGAATATTCCGCTCTTTGCGCTGGAATCTCAGGACCCTGTTAAGGGCTTTGATTTCCTGGGATTTACGCTTCAGTACGAGATGTGCTACACCAATATACTCCAGGTGCTGGACCTCTCGGGGATCCCCTTTGAGACCAAGGACAGAACCTGGGACGATCCCATCGTTATCGGAGGCGGACCTTGTACCTACAACCCTGAGCCCATAGCAGACTTTTTTGACATATTCTATATAGGCGAGGGTGAGACCAGGTACAGGGAGATTTTCGACCTCTATAAGCAGGCTAAAAAGGACGGCATCTCAAGAGAAGACTTCCTTCATAAATGCGCGTTGATCCCGGGCATCTACGTGCCTTCACTTTACAATGTGGAGTACAAGGAAGATGGCACAATTAAGTCCATGCTTCCTGTATATGAGGACATGCCCAAGGTAATTGAAAAAGAGATGGTGACTGACCTTTCTGATTCCTTTTATCCCACCAAGCCTGTGGTGCCTTACATCAAGGTCACTCAGGACAGGGTAGTTTTAGAGATCATGCGAGGCTGCATAAGAGGCTGCAGATTCTGTCAGGCTGGTCAGCTCTATAAGCCCCTCAGGGAAAAGGATGTTGAATATCTTAAGAAGATTGCCATCGAAGCCCTTGAGAACACAGGCTATGAAGAGATTTCCCTGAGTTCTTTAAGCTCCAGCGACTATTCCAAGCTGCCGGAGCTCATCGACTTTCTCATAGACAGATGCAACGAAAAGAAGGTAAATATTTCCCTTCCTTCCCTTAGAATCGACGCCTTTTCACTGGATGTCATGAGCAAGGTTCAGGACGTTAAAAAGAGCAGTCTTACCTTCGCGCCCGAAGCCGGAACCCAGAGGATGCGCGATGTTATAAATAAGGGTCTTACGGAAGAAGACATTTTAAAGGGATCCCATGAAGCCTTTTTAGGCGGCTGGAATAAGGTCAAACTCTATTTCATGCTGGGACTTCCCACAGAGACAGACGAGGATATTCTCGGCATAGGCGATATCGCCAATAAGGTTGCCGTTGAATACTTTGAGACCGTTCCCAAGGAAAAGAGAAACGGAAGGACCATAGACATTGTGGCCAGCACTTCCTTCTTTGTTCCCAAGCCCTTTACACCTTTCCAGTGGGCTCCCATGAACACCAAGGAGCAGTTCCTTGATAAGGCCAATAAGACCAGAAAAGGTATCATGGCCCAGCTTAATCAGAAGCACATCAAATACAACTGGCACGAAGCTGACGCAAGTATGATGGAGGGAATCTTTGCAAGGGGCGACAGAAAGCTCTGCAAGGTCATTCTTGAAGCCTACAAAAAGGGCTGCATCTACGATGCCTGGAGTGAGTACTTTAAGTTTGATCTTTGGATGCAGGTATTTGAGGAATGCAATGTGGATCCTTTCTTTTACACCACAAGAGAGCGCGCAGACGATGAGATTTTCCCCTGGGATATCTTAAACTGCGGCGTTACCAAGTCATTCCTTTTAAGAGAATGGAAAAACGCCCTTGCCGGCAAGCCATCTACCAACTGCAGAAAAGGATGCCTTGGATGCGGAGCGGCTGCCTACGGAGTCGGCGTGTGTCTGGAGAGTAAGAACAATGAATAAACTAAGACTTAAATTCAGTAAAAACGGCCCTATTAAATTCATAGGCCACCTGGACGTAATGAGATATTTCCAGAAGGCCAACAGAAGGGCCGACATAGATGTAAAATATTCCGAAGGCTTTTCGCCTCATCAAGTGATTTCCTTTGCCCAGCCCCTCAGCGTTGGTGCAACCAGTGACGGAGAATACATGGATATGACCGTAAATTCCATGGTAAGCCCCGAGGATGTCATGAACCGCCTCAACGCAGTCATGAACGAGGGCATTAAGATTACCGCAGTGACAGAGCTCTCGGAAGGGCAGGAGAAGGCCATGACTGCTTCCTATGCGGCCAGATACCTTCTTAAGATCAGACCTTCCCTTGCTCCTGATTTTGACTGGCTTTCAGAGTTTGAGAAATACCTTGAAAATGACAAGCTCCCCACAGTCAAAAAGACCAAGAGCGGCGAAAAAGAAATCGACATGAAGCACATGATCTTTGAGAAAAAGATCGATCATGAGAATAACACCGTAGAGCTGCTCCTTGCCATGAACAGCACCGAGACATTAAAGCCTGCCCTTTTGTTTGAGACCTTTTTTAAAATCAAGGGACTTGAGCTTGATAAGGGCGCACTGGATATCCATCGTATAGATATTTACACCTCCGGAAGCGATGACAAGGGCTTTTACATTGAACCCTTCATTCCGGACAGTCCAGAGGAAAGAGTGTATCTTAATGTGTGAGGTTATAACTTCCAATTATAATGACAAACCTGTGGTTGCAGCTTATCTGGACAATAAGCTGCAATACTTGTCTGTTGCTACCAGGAACACCTTAGACAACATCTACCTGTGCCGTGTTGATAATATCGTCAAGAACTTAAACTCGGCATTTGTAAGATTTGAAGAGGATGAAAACGGCTACGTTCCTTTAAAGAGCATTACTCCTGCCGTGGTTGCGGGAAGGGACTTTTCAGACAAGGACAGCATAAGAGCAGGAGATGAACTGATACTTCAGATCTCATCCGAATCAGTCAAGACCAAAAAGCCCAAGCTGACGCCCTTTATCTGCCTTACCGGCAAGCTATGCGTCGTAACCCTCGGCAAAAGAGGCGTTGGGGCAAGCCTTAAACTCTCGGATGAGGTCAGAAACCGTCTCATCGATTTGGTAAAGCCCGGCTATCAGCAGCTTTTAAAAGACTATGAAGAAAGGCTTTACGGTACAGGCTTTGGAGTTATCATCAGAACCGAAGCCCAGGCCCTTGATGAGGGTCAAGCCGCGGATAGCATTCTTTCCGATATAACCTCTGTGGCAGATGACCTTGCACGTATACTCAAGGAAGGCCGCAGCAGAAAGGCTCCCACATGCCTTATGGAAAACCACTCCGGTGATATAGATAACCATGTTGAGAGAGCCGTTGAATATCTTAAGAGATACAGGCCCGAAGAAGAGATCTCCGTCAAGGAAGATACCGGGATACATGGCCTAAAATCCGATATTGACAAATTACTTGGAAACAGGGTATGGCTAAAAAGCGGCGCATACCTTATAATAGAACAGCTTGAGAGCTTCAATGCCATAGATGTGAACACCGGAAAGGCCATTGCCGGAAAGGGTGATGTCATATCCAGGGTCAATTTTGAAGCTGCAGATGAGATCATGAGACAGATACGTTTGAGAAATCTGACCGGAATGATACTCATTGATTTTATCAATATGAAGGCTGATGGGGACAGGCAAGAGCTCTGCGAATATGTGGAGAAGCTCTGCAAAAGAGATCCTGTCCACACCAGATTCATTGATATTACAGGCCTTGGCATCATAGAGATTACCAGAAACAAGAATAATCCTTCAATCAGAGAATTATTGTGTTGACATTTACGGAATCATCTGCTATTATGTCATGGTATGCCGCATAACCAGGCTTAAGTGGGCTCTTAGCCCCGCCGACATTAGCGAGTTTTTGAAGAAGGAGGTAACTTATGTACGCAATTATTGTAACTGGTGGTAAGCAGTACAAGGTTTCCGAAGGCGATGAGATCAAGATCGAGAAGCTTGATGTTGAGTCAGGAAAAGAAGTAGTATTCGACAATGTTATTGCAGTTAGTGATGACAACACCCTCAAGGTTGCTGATGATGTAAAGAGCGCTAAAGTTAACGCTACAGTACTTGAGCAGGGTAAGTTCAAGAAGGTTGTTGTATACAAGTACAAGAGAAAGACCGGCTATCACAAGAAGAACGGTCACAGACAGCCTTTCACACTTGTAAAGATCGACAAGATCACACTTTAATTTTAGCAATCTGAGAAATACTTATGACAACAGTTACCATAATCAAGTCATCGGACGACAATTTCAAAAGGATTGAAGTTGAAGGACATGCCGGATTTGCCGAGTACAACAAGGATATTGTTTGTGCCGCGATTTCTTCCATGACCATCAATCTGGTTAATTCCATTGAGAAGTTTACTGATGACAGGTTTTCAGGTTCGGCTGATCCCGATAAGGGCATCATTACACTGGAGTTCTCCGAGGTTCCTTCAAGGGATGCGGATCTTCTGTGCAAGTCATTTGAACTTGGAGTTACAAGTATTTCCAAACAGTACGGTAAGAAATTTTTGAACATTAAATTTAGGAGGGAATGAGTCATGTTGAATATGAACCTTCAATTTTTTGCTCATAAGAAGGGTGTTGGATCAACCAAGAACGGTAGAGATTCAGAATCCAAGAGACTTGGAGCAAAAAGAGCTGACGGACAATTCGTAAAGGCTGGTAATATTTTATACAGACAGCGTGGAACACACATTCATCCCGGTGTTAATGTAGGAATCGGTAGCGACGACACATTGTACGCACTTGTTGATGGTGTTCTCAGATTTGAGCGCAAGGGCAGAGATAAGAAACAGGCCAGCGTTCATCCTGTAGAGAATAAGTAATTTGTTTTATCAGGCTTCAAACTTCATGTTTGAAGCCTATTTTAATACAGTTTATAATAGTATTAACGTTAACATAACTTCGAAAGGTAACAGCATGCCAGTATTTGTTGATAAGGCCAGAATTTTTATACAGAGCGGAAAAGGCGGAGACGGACACGTCTCCTTCAGACGAGAAAAATATGTACCTAACGGCGGTCCCGACGGCGGTGACGGCGGAAAGGGCGGAGACATAATCTTTAAGGTTGATGAGGGCATCAACACACTTTCCGATTTCCATTACGGCGGAAAATATAAGGCCGAGAACGGAGAAAACGGAAATAAGAGAAGATGCCACGGCAAGAACGGACAGGATCTTATAATCAAGGTACCTGAGGGCACCGTTATCAAGGAAGCCGAGAGCGGCAAGGTAATTGCCGACATGAGCGGAGCTAACAGAGAATCCGTGATCCTTAAGGGCGGAAGAGGCGGAAACGGCAATATGCATTATGCCACCTCCACCATGCAGGCTCCCAAGTATGCGCAGCCCGGACAACCGGCCATGGAACTTGAAGTTCTCCTGGAGCTTAAGGTTATAGCCGATGTGGGACTTGTAGGATTCCCCAATGTAGGTAAATCAACCTTCCTTTCCAAGGTTTCCAACGCCAAGCCCAAGATTGCCAACTATCATTTCACAACCCTTTCACCCATGCTTGGTGTGGTTGATCTTGACGGAGCCAAGGGCTTTGTTGTGGCAGATATCCCCGGACTAATTGAGGGCGCTTCAGAAGGTGCAGGCCTTGGCCATGAGTTCTTAAGACATATTGAGAGAACCCGCATGATGATCCATGTGGTAGACGCAGCATCCACAGAGGGTAGAGATCCCCTTGAGGATATTGAAGCCATTAACAATGAGCTTAAGAACTACAATGCCGATATCACCCAGAAGGTACAGGTAATCGCTGCTAATAAAATAGATATGCTCCCAGACGGGGAGAATTCAGAGATAATTAATAAAATACGCCAAAAGTACGAACCGCTTGGTGTTAAGGTGTTCCCCACCTCCACACTGACTGGAAAAGGCATCAGGGAACTGTTATACTATGTTAGTAATACTCTGGAGGAGATCAAGACAGAGCCTATCACCTTTGAGCAGGAGTTCTTCCCCGAGGAGATGTCTAGAGGCGCTGACGAGGCCTTCACTGTTTCCTATGACGAGGAGACTTCAGAGTATGTTATTGAAGGACCCAAGATTGAGAAGATGCTGGGTTACACCAACCTTGAATCAGAGAAGGGCTTCCTGTTCTTCCAGAATTTCCTTAAGGATAACGGAATACTGGATGATCTTGAGAGACTCCACATTCAGGACGGTGACACAGTAAGGATGTATGGCTTTAGCTTCGAGTATTACAAGAATGCGGAGGCCATGCCCACAGACACTGAATTTGAAGAAGAAGACGACGAGGAATAATAAATGACATTAACCAGTAAACAGAGGGCATTTCTGAAGGGACTTGCCGCAGACCTTGATCCTGTATTTCAGATCGGAAAGTCCAGCGTATCTCCCGAAGTAGTAAGTGCCATTTCAGAGACATTTAATACACACGAGCTTGTTAAGATCACAGTTCTCAAGAACTGTGAGGATGACGTCAAAGAAGTAGCCATCACGGTTTCTGAGAGAACACGCTCAGACCTTGTTCAGGTCATCGGCAGAAAGTTCGTATTATACAAACCTTTTAAGGATGATCCCAAGATCATTCTCCCCAAGAACAAAAAGAAGGACTGATCAGCATAAATACCACGCGGAGGCTCACAGATGGAAAGCAGAAAGATTGGTATTCTAGGCGGTACTTTTGATCCTATTCACAACGCACACCTTCTCCTTGGCGAATCTGCCAGAGAGCAGTTTGGACTGGACAGGATCATATTTATTCCAAACAACCTGGCTCATCTCAAGAACAGGACAGATGTTTCAAGCGGAGAGGTGCGTTATCAGATGGTCAAAATGGCCATTGCCGATAACCCTTATTTCACCTGCTCTCGAATAGAGATAGACAAGCCCGCAGGCACCTACACCATTAACACCATTCAGGACCTGAAGCTTATGTATCCCGGAGATGAACTGTTCCTGATCCTGGGCGGCGATTCCATCATAGGTATCGACACCTGGTACAAGGCTTCCGAGCTTCTCCAGAGCTGCACTATTTTAGCTGCAGTCAGAGAAGATGATGATCTTCCTGCTTTGGACAAAAAGAGAAGAGAACTCAGCACACGATTTGGAGCTGATATAAGACTTATTGCTTTTAATCGCGTGGACATCTCTTCGACAGAGATCAGAACCAGGGTTAAGACCGGCAGAAGCGTAAGATATCTTATGCCTGATGCCTGTATCGAATTTATGTGTATCAAGGGGCTGTATCGATGAAGACAATTGAGATTTCAGCTAAACTCAGGACTGCCCTGGAAAAAGAGCTAAAGCCAGACCGGTACGAGCACACAATCGGTGTGGCTTACACGGCATCGGCCCTGGCCATGGCCCATGGCGCCGACGTGGAAAAGGCTCTCATTGCAGGTTTTCTCCATGATTGTGCCAAGAGCATGTCCCATGAGGAACAGCTTGAGATATGTGACAAGAACAATATTGAAGTAACGGATATAGAGCGGAGAAATCACTCTCTGCTTCATGCCAAGGTCGGAGCGTATCTTGCCAGGACCAAGTATGATATATACGATCCCGAGATCCTTGGCGCCATCAGATGGCACACCACCGGAAGAGAAGACATGACTCTTCTTGAAAAGATAGTTTATATAGCCGACTTCATAGAGCCAAACAGAAAACCTCTTGAGGATATGGCACAGATCAGATATGAAGCCTATCACGACCTTGACAGATGCCTTGCCCATATATTACATAATTCAGTTATATATCTTAGGACTATCGGCAAGGAATGTGATGAAACAACCACCAATGCTTACGAGTTTTACAAGAAATTTTACAAATAAGGATGAATAATATGTCAGATATTGAAGTATCAAAAAAGATGGCCGCTTTGGCAGTGGCAGCACTGGAAGATAAAAAAGGTGAAGATATCAGGGTAATTGATATAAGTGAAATATCAACTTTAGCCGATTTTTTTATTATAGCAGCCGGAACCAACCGAAATCAGGTACAGGCTCTTGCCGATAACGTGCAGGAACAGCTTGGAAGAGCCGGACACATGACTAAAAATGTGGAAGGCTACGATATGGGAAATTGGATCCTCTTGGATTTCAGCGATATTATCGTACACGTTTTTGACAGTGAAAATCGTTTATTCTATGATCTGGAGCGAATCTGGAGAGATGGAAAACAGATCGAGCCGGATAGTTTAGCAGGAGTTAGATGAAGAAAAAGCAATTATTAGCTTTTGCATTATCGTTAACACTTATTCTTAATTCGGGAAACATATCTTATGCTTCCTTTTCTTCAGATGCGAATATCCCTGTTGAAGAAGAAACAACACTTACCGGTTCATCAGGGGCTTCTGCGGCATCTTCCGAAGAAGCCTCTTTAAATGTAACAGGTTCTGATTTAACGGGTTCTGATGTTTCAGGCACTGATGTTTCAAATACAGATGCCTCAAACACCGGTACTTCTACTGACGCCGGATCCGGCGACACATTACTCCCCGAAGATGATGACAATAAAATAGATGATGACAATTCCGGCAGCTCCGATGCTTCCACAGAGGGAGATTCTGCGTCCAATGCCGAGGGCGAGGACGGTCAGGAAGGCCAAGAAGGCCTGGATGACGAGGATGACGGCGAAGAGGTTGAGGGAGAGGAAGGCGACGAGGAGGAATCCTCTGAGGAATCAACCGAAGAAATCACTGATGATGTTTTGGAAGAGGATCCGGAAGCAGAGGAGGAAGAAGAACTCCCCGATTATTATTATGATGTATTCCCAACAGGTAATCTAAGCGATGATCCCGGTTATGAAATTGATAGCGTATCGGATGGCGCTGTTCAGAGAAGAGGGCTTCTAAGGGCAGCCACTTTACCTTCAAGCTATACCACGGCCACGCTTCCCCCTCTTAGCAATCAGAGCCCCTATGGTTCCTGCTGGGCCTTTGCATCAACAGCTCTTGCTGAGATCAACCTATTAAAGAAAGGCTATATAACACAAAGCGATGATCTTTCAGAGCTTCATCTTGCTTATTTTACCTATCACTGGGTTGATGATCCCCTCCATGGATTTGGAGACTACTCTCAGCCTGCTTCCGTAAACGGAGTCCTTGATTGGGGCGGCAACATCGATTGGGGACTTACAACCTACACCAGATGGGTCGGCGTTGCTGATGAGATCACAGCCGATTACGTAAAGCTTGGAGCAACAGCCAATACAAGCGGTCTTGACGACAACATTGCTTATGACAGTGTTGCCCATATTAAAAACTGGTATGCACAGCCCTATGATCTTGAATATCTTGATGACATAAAGAAGCTTATTTACAATCATGGAGCAGCCGGGATATCCTTCCGTGCTTACAGCTCAATGAATGGTGCCGCAAATTCCGCTGCTTATAATTCCAAGAAAAACGCATATTATAACCCCGAAAAAGGATCTGTTAATCACGCAGTTGTCATAGTGGGGTGGGATGACAATTTTTCAAAGAGTAATTTTCTTACAGCGCCTCCGGGAGACGGTGCATGGCTTGTAAGAAACAGCTGGTCCAAAGATTCATCTTCAACCGATAGCTATCTGGGCTATTTCTGGATGTCTTACTACGAGGCTACTCTCGGAAATTATGTCTATGCTGCCGACTTTGATCTTGCCGGTGAGTATGACAATAACTATCAATATGATCAGTCAATAAACCTGGCCACAGTAAGAGTAGCAAAAGCAGCCAATGTATTTACTGCCCATGCAGATGGTGGTTCACTGGGCGAAACCTTAAAGGCTTTCTCTTTTTACACAAGTAGCTCAAATGTCAGTTATACAGCTAATATATACACGGATCTTGAGAATGCTTCCAGTCCCGAAAGCGGTACCTTGCGTTGTACTTACGAGGGAAGTACAGACTATGCCGGTTATTACACCGCAGAGCTTCCGGAGGAAGATTGGGTCAGCCTGTCCCCGGGGCAGACTTTCTCTATTGTGTTAGAGCTCTCCACACTTAACGCTGACAGCGCCAATATGGGAGTGGAAATATCCCTTAGCATCAACTCAAATGTTTACACTCCTGCCAGCGAAGACGGACAGTCTTTTATTTGTTCTGAAGGCTCTGAATATTGGCATGATTATTCCCATGACCTTATGCTGAAAGCTTTCACCACAAACAGTACCGAAGGCGAGTTTGTTCCGGCAGAAGATATTTCTTTTGACATAGTTACAGACGGAAAGCTTGAGGTTCCAAAGGGCGGATCTGTTAAGGTCGTGGGCACTGTATTACCTGCCAATGCCACGAACACGTCCATCACCTGGAGTAGTTCGGATACTTCCGTTGCTACAGTTAACCGCTTCGGACAGATAAACGGCTTAGCGGAAGGCTCTGCACTCATCACTGCAACTTCAGGCGATGTCATTAAGAGCTTTACGGTAGATGTTAAATATAAGCTTGCTTCCGTCACTATCTCACTGGGACTATACGGCGGAACCGAGTTGATTCCCTCAAGAAAATATGTATCATACCTGAAATTAACTCCGAGCGATTATACTCCAAAGAGTACTGTCTGGAGCGTATCGGATACCAATCTCATCAGTATAGATCCTAAAACCGGAAAGGGCACTATGTTAAAGCCCGGAGAGATTTACATCTATGCTGATGTTGACGGAGTAAGGGGTTCGGCCAAGAGATTCATAAAGCCTGTTGACGGCTATTACAAAGCATCGGTAAGTGAAGACAATGTCATCACTTTTACTTGGGATGCAATTCCGGGAGTAACAAAATATACCATATCCCATGAAGGAACCGCTCTAGCCACGATCAATGCAGACGGGTCTGAGACCTATAGCTGTGATATCACCAATTATCAGGGCGGTGAGGATTTTGGATACCTTACCTTCCAGATCCAGGCCAGGGCATCCTCAGGTACATCAACCTTGAATGTGACCGTAAGGGGCAACAATAAGATCAACTATAATGTAGGTGACGGCACTCAGAATCCATCCAATCCCAGATCTTATTCAGAGGGTCAGGCTAAAGCTCTTTATGATCCAACGCCTCCCTATGGCTATAACTTTGACGGCTGGTATATCGATGATAATTCCAATAAAAAGATAACTGAGATAACAGAGACCACCACAGGTGAGTTGAATCTCTACGCCCATTACAGTCCCAAGAAGTATACCGTTAGATTTGCTTCAAAAGGCGGCTCCTATGTCATGTCTCAGACAGTTTCCTATGGCAGGAAAATTACGGAGCCTACTTCGCCATATAAAAAGAACTATAGCTTTGGCGGGTGGTTTACCGATGAAGAGTGCACAGTTCCTTATAGCTTTGATGATGCAATAAATGCAACCTATGAGCCTTCCGAGGATGCAAATCCCAAGGAGGTTACGCTTTATGCCCTCTGGACCGTATATCCCGAATCAGTGAGCATCATAACAACTTACGGAGCCGATCACAGAAACGGCAATGAATTGCTGCCGGGCGAAGAGGTTACACTCAGCTCTGTAATAAGCCCCTCTGAAGCAGCCTGCATTCTCAACTGGAGCGGTACTAAGACTCCGGATGATTGTGCCACACTGACACAGTCGGGAGATGACTATATATTGACTGCGCTCACTAGCGGTACTGTCACTGTGACAGTGGTTTCTGAGGATGATGAGAGCATACAGGATACCGTTTCTTTCTCAATTACAGATATAAATCCTACCCACATCGAGATGAATGTAACAGATGATGTGACGGAAAATGATGAAAGTATTATCGCAGGTGGCCAGAGCAGGAGTGTGACAGCATCAGTGATGCCGGAAACCCTGGGCGCTGCAGAACGACAGGTGACCTGGAGATCCTCTGACGATTCACTGGCAACAGTTACTCCCACAAGCGGAACTACGGCCACTGTAAGCGCAACAACCGAGAAGTCCGGCGTAGTCTACATCTATGCGGTTTCAGAAAAGGATAATGCCATCAGTGTAGCCCACCGTTTTGTTATAAAGAACGGAGATGAGGAAGCTACTGAAGGAAAAGCCTCAGAGCTTCGTATCCTTTCAACAGATAAGTTGCCAAAGCTTATAGGCTCCAGCAGCGATACCCCTACACTTACCTTGTACGGCAAGGCCGCCGATTATGATCTTGACGGAAATCCTTCAAGGAGTCCTCTTCAGGAGAATATCAATAATCCCGAGAACGGCCTGTTCTACGATGTGGAACTGGCTGTAGGTAAGACATACTCACTTAAGGCAGACTTCCTTCCAAAGGCAAGAAGCACCGCCAAAAAAGAGTCCTATGTGGATACGGTCAAAGATAAAACCGTCACCTGGACCAGCGGAAATTCTGCCATTGCCACCGTTGCAACCAATGGAAGGATAACAGGAAAAAGCGCCGGAACAACTGTTATAGCAGTTACTAATTCAGACGGCACACTTGAAGCCACCTGCAGGGTAACTGTTTATGATCCTGTTACCTCCATGACTCTTGATAAGACTTCGATCAAGATCGGTAAAGGTCAATCCGGTACCTTAAGTATCACTTCGATTCTTCCTGTAACAGCCAATGACGTGGTAGATTTTGAGAGCAATAAGCCGGAGATAGTATCGGTAGAAGACCACCACAATAACACCTGCACCTTCACAACCCATGCAAACGGCACTGCCAAGATCACAGCCAGGGCGCGCCAGAGTGGAAAGACCGTCACCTGCAACATACAGGTCGGAAACGAAATCGAGAACCTGAAAATTGAAGGAAAAGGCGGCGCAGATAAGCTTGCAGCAGGTAAGACCCTGCAGCTGGCAGCTACCTTTAACTATGATCCCGAGACCGGTAAGGCCACTAAGACCCAGCCCATAAATAAGGTTCTTAACTATGAGATCCTTAATTATGACAGTAAAAACGTCATTGCCACGGTAAATGCCAAGGGCGTGGTAACAGGTGTCAAAGAGGGTGAAGTCACCGTAAGGGCCACCAGCACTACGGATAAAGATGCTTCCGGCGAATACATACACAGCGACGTAACGCTCTATGTATACTCGCCTCTTAAGAGCGCCACATTAAATGCCAAGTCTGTGACCATGATACACGGCAGGAGCTATGACCTTAAGGTTACGCTGACCCCGGCAGCTGCCGCTGCAACAACAGTTACAGGTTCTACCAAATACTCTGATCTTTATGACGAGATTACCTGGACATCTTCAAATTCCGATATCAATATTACGGATAACAGAGACGGAACCTGCACCATAACTGACGTTACACGAAATCCTAATGTGGTGACGAATGCCACGATTTCAGCTAAGTTCAGGCCCCATGCAGCCACCAGGGACACAGTTCTTACCTGCAAGGTAACCGTTAAGTCCCAGGCTCTTACTTCATTTAGTGTCACTCCCGGTTCCATTACAATGAATCGCGGAGAGATAAAGGAGCTAAATGCTACCTTTAATCCCATGGTTCCCAACAGCAACATTATCGATTGGGAAATCGTGGACGGCGCAGCCAAGGATAATCTTTATTTTGTAAATGAAGACGGAACATTTTTAGGCTACTCTTGGAGCTCAGGTATAACTGCGGCCACCAATAAAGTGTACATTATGGCCAAGGGCAGTACTTCCACGACAAAAGAAACAGCTAAAATAATCGCCACAACGAGAGACACCAACTCCAAGGGAAAGCCTCTTACCAAGACCATAAGCGTCAACATAGGCAATATGGCCACCGATGTTGTGATAACGCCTATTAAAGACAACAAGCTTATAGTTAATAAATCCGCAACACTAAAGGCAGCTGTCTATACCCATTATGACCCTGATTCCAGGAAAAACACCAAAGCTGGAAATCAGAAAGTGATCTGGACAAGCTCAGATGAGTCCATAGCCACCGTTAATCCTACAAACGGTAAGGTTACAGGAATCAGAAACGGAACAGTCACAATAACAGCAACATCAGAATCCGTAGCTGATGTAAGCGCCTCCGTGACAATAAGGGTTTATACCGCAGCTTCCAAGCTGACTCTGGACAAGACCAAAACGACTATGAGTACGGAAATGCCGGCTGAATACCTGACCAGAACCTCATCCTACAACCAGTACAATTCACTGACTGCAACAGTTTTACCGGATGACATCTATTCAAATGTTGCAGGATCGGGAGATGATTGTATTACATGGAAAGTTGCTGCCAAGGACCTTGATAAGCTGCAGGTGGCCAGGATCAGTACGGCTCAGTTGCAGGCCGCCAAGAGCATATACGATAAGCAGAACCTTCTTGCTACTTTAAGCTATGAGGACATGACTGAAGAGGGCTTTACAACAGGAGCTGCACAGTCATTAGCATTTAAGGCCACAGCTCCGGGTTCCTTTAAGATTACTGCATCTGTAACAGGAAAGAGCGCATCCTGCACTGTAACTACCTATACTCATGTATCGGATTACAGCTTCAGCAATGCAGAAGATAATAAGGTTAATCTGTCACTTCAACCTAAGGGCACTAAAACAATAACCTTAAGTTCCAGAATCGATTATTATGACGCTCCATATTGTCAGTCCAAGGAGGATCCGGTAGGAACTGCAGCATATAATAATGCCAAGAAATTCTCCTTAAGCAACACATTAAATTACCTGTCCACCGATCCGGGAACGGCTACAGTCAATGCCAGAGGCCAGATAACGGCTAAAAAGGCAGGAACTGCCAAGATAATCGTCACGTCGACAGACGGACATATACAAAAAATAATCGAGGTCACTGTTGAATAAACAGTGGCCTCGAAAGCTGTTTGGAACTATATAATACTAATCTATCAATAGAATCTCATGACGCCGAATACCTTACCGAGTATCTTGCAGTCATCTACAATAATAGGATCCATGCTGTCATTTTCAGGCTGGAGTCTGATATGGTCTTTTTCCTTGTAATAGGTCTTAACGGTAGCAGAGTCATCTATGAGAGCAACTACCTGGTCGCCGTTCCTGGCGGTATTGCATACCTGAACGAATAGCTTGTCGCCATTGTAGATACCGGCGTTTATCATGGAATCGCCCTTAACGTTAAGAATAAATGCATCGGCTCCCTTGGGGCACATCTCAGCGGGAATGGGAATATAAGAATCAATGTTCTCCTCTGCAAGGATAGGAGTGCCGGCAGCCACCTGGCCTACAACGGGAATGCTGACAATCTCTGTTCTGACCATATTAAAGCCGTCATCACAGATCTCGATTGCCCTTGGCTTGGTGGGATCCCTTCTGATGTATCCGTTCTTTTCAAGGGTCTCGAGATGAGAGTGAACAGATGAAGTAGATTTAAGATTTACAGCCTTGCAAATATCTCTTACAGCAGGCGGGAAACCTCTTGAGAGAGTCTGTTCCTTGATATAATCAAGAATTTCCTGCTGTTTGGGTGTTATCTTTCCTTTAGCCATACATGCATCCTCCAAATTTTCTTTTTATCAGTATATCACACACTAATCCCATAATGCAAATATTTGTTCGGAAAATATGTTCGATTTCTGTTGACACAAGAACAACTGTTTGGTATTATCATTACAGAACAGTTGTTCGTAACATTTGTTTGGTTTGCATTTGTTGTGAGGTGTGAGATGAGTGAAGCTATGAGAGCAGCAGCAAGTCTGTATAACAATCCCAGATATAACAGTGAGAGTGAAGTTCGCATTATGAAGAACAGGATCCGTCGCCGCAGGATCGTCAGAAGGCAGTACATGCTTTTGGCCTTTGCAGTGGCAGTTGTTGTATTTCTTTCAATCTTTATTGCATCTACAGTTATGACCAATGCTCAGGGCGATGACTTTACACCCGAATACAAATATTACACATCCATCACCGTTCATGCCAATGACACAATCTGGGACGTGGCCGCTCAGAACTACTCAGAAGACCATTACAAGAACATGAACGAGTATATCAAGGAGATATGCTCCATCAATTCCATTTCCGATCCCAACAGGCTCTATGCAGGTGAGTCTCTTATAGTTCCATACTATTCAACAATATATAACTGACAATTAAATTAAAATTATTGACAAATACTATATTTTTTTGTGATATCCCCCGCTATAATAGAATAATCGAGGGATATCACTTATGAAGCTATCAAGTCTTTTAGATTACAACTCCATAGTTATCCAATGTCATGACAATCCTGATGCAGACGCCATCTGCTCAGGCTATGTTCTGTACAAATATTTTGAATCTCACGGCAAGAAGGTGAGATTTGTTTATTCCGGTAACTTTGAGATCAGTAAGAGTAATCTTGTCTATCTTATAAAGAGACTTAGGATTCCCATCGAATACATTCCAAAATTCCGCAGTAAACCTGAGCTTCTCCTTATGACGGACTGTCAGTACGGAGAAGGTAATGTTACCAGGATCAATGCCAAAGAAATTGCCGTAATTGATCATCATCAGGTATCGGGTAATCTCCCCAAGCTAAATGAAGTCAGAAGTAATCTTGGAAGCACCTGCACAGTAATCTGGAATCTTCTAAAGATTGATGATGAAGATAAGTTCATAGATAAGAAAATAGCTACAGCGCTGTACTACGGCTTATATTCAGACACCAATGCCTTTTCTGAGATTGCCCATCCTCTGGACAGGGATATGATCGATTCCCTCAAGTATGATAAAGCTCTTATTCTTAAACTTAAGAATATGAACCTTACCCTCAAGGAAGCACGTATAGCAGGGGTTGCCATGCTGGGTATCGAGTACCACAAGGACAATCGCTACGCCATCTTAAGGAGCGAGCCCTGCGATCCGAATATTCTGGGGCTTATCGGAGACTTCATTGTTGCCGTTGACACCGTTGATGTTTGCCTTGTTTACAGCGTCCTGAATTTCGGAGTTAAGTTCTCCATAAGGAGCTGCGTTCCGGAGACCAGAGCCGATGAACTGGCATCATTTTTATCAAACAGGATCGGGTCCGGCGGAGGACACCCTGAGAAAGCCGGCGGCCTTCTTAAGAATGAGCTTATCAAGAAGAGCTACCCCGACTATATAGAAGTAGACGATGATTCCGCCAGATACTCAATTTCAAATATTATTAAAGAGCGCATGAATGAGTATTTTGAGGACTCTGATATCATCTACGCACGTAAGACCAAGCTCGACACAGACAATATGCCTTTATACGTCAAGAGTCCTATAGTTGTTGGCTATGTGATGCCACAGAACCATGTTCCTCCGGGAAATATGGCAATAGTCCGTACTCTTGAAGGCGACAATAATGTTGAGATCAAGGATAATACCATTCTTATAATCGGCATAGGAGGCGAGGTTTCCGCCATAACAGATGAGAAATTTGCAAGCTCTTATACAGTGACAGGCCGCAAATTCACTCTGAATCTTGACTACACACCGACCATCAAGAACGCCGATAACGGCAAGATTTTTTCACTTATGCCTGATGCCAAGGGCTGTATCTCAACAGGTGAGATGAATGTCTATGCCAGAAAGCTTACCAGGACCACCAAGGTGTTCCCTTACTGGGATTCAGATACCTATATGGTTGGTAAGAAGGGAGATTTCATCGCAGTCAGCTATGACGATCCCCATGATATCTTCATCATCGAGAAGAACCTGTTCAAAAAGACCTACTCACCAATTCAAAAAGCAGATTAAAGCAGATAAAAAGACGACTCCTTTATAAAGGAGTCGTCTTATTTTTATTCCTTATCGGGATTTTCTTCTCTTAGCCTGACCATCCTTGCTGCACGGCGCCTGTTCTCATCATCCTGAGCTGCGTAGTGCTTTCTTGTGGTATTTACATCCTTGTGACCAAGTACATCCGCAACCAGGTAAATATCCCCGGATTCCTTGTACAAATTGGTACCAAAGGTGCTTCGTAACTTATGAGGCGTTATCTTTTTAAGAGTAGTGACGTTTCTGGCATATTTCTGCACAAGCTTCTCAACAGCTCTTACGGATATTCTCTTATTCTGAAGTGACAGGAAAAATGCACCCTCGCTTCCTTCACAGGGGATTATTGTCTTTCTCTGCTCGTAGTAATCTAAAAGAGCGGTGCGGACCTCCTCAGGGAAGTATACTACGGTATTGTATCCGCCTTTTCGGTGAATCCTGAGTCCATTGGTGTCATAGTCAATATCATCTATATCGATTCCGACACACTCGGACACACGGATACCTGTTCCCAGCAGGAGCGTAAGGAGAGCAACATCCCTGAGTCTTGTCTTTTCATGATATTTAAGCTGTGATTTGGTAAGCTTTTCTCCGGCCTCAACCTGATCCAGCAAAAGAGCCACCTCATTAGGCTCAAGTCTAATGATCTCGTGTTCGTGGAGCTTGGGCATATTGACAAGTTCCGGAGTATTGCGGGATATAAGCTCTGATTTATAAAAATAGCTGTACAAGCTTCTTAAGGCGCTCATTTTGCGCTTTTTACCCTGTTCGGCATTGGTAATTTCTTTATCCTGTTTCTCGTAAAGAGACAGGTACTCCAGAAACTCCTCGATATCCTCCCTTTCAATGCTGTCCAAAACAGTGACAGGAAGCTCCTTTATGGGCTTATTTGCCAGAGAGGGATTGGTATTTTGCAAAAATTCGAAAAACACCCTGAGATCATAGGCATAGCCAAGTCTTGTTCTTGGGGAAGTAGTAGGCTCAATTCCGCGGAAATATTGTCTGCAAAATTTCGGAAGTGAGTCAAGAACCTCACGCATTTTCAGAGTGTTGATCTTGTCCTGTTCATTATAGTATTTTTGTTCATTGTTATTGTTCGGCATATAGCTATTATACCACCAATATGGTAAGATATTGGCGTTACATCTTTTGGGGGTTTTAAGTATTTTGGGTACAATCAAAAAAGCAAATTACAGAAAAAAAGACGGTCAGCGTCTTAGCGCTGCTGAATATAAATCTAGAAGAAAAAAAGAAATCATCTTTCATTTATCAATAATCGGGCTTTCATTCATAGCTCTTTTGACCCTGATCATAATCCTTGTGACCAGGCTTACGTCTCATCCTAAAACTGCAGAAGAGCAGGCTCCTTTAGAGGGCGATACTGCAGGTGAGGAGGTATCAATAATTGATACTATAATTAAGGAAGATGAGACAGAAGAGGAGGTTGAGGACAGTCCGTATCTGGCCAGATCTACCGATTCTGAAGCATTCTTTGACGGCTACAGCATCCGCATGGATGATGAGACCGCCTATATTTCCAGTGAGAACACTCTTAGCACATACGGTATCTTGATCAATCTGGATACCGGCAAGGTTGTAGCTTCCAAGGACGGCAATGTTCGCGTTAATCCGGCGTCCATGACCAAGATCCTCACATTATTAGTGGCTGTTGAGCACTTGGACGACATTGATAATACTTTCACAATGACTCAGGAAATAGGAGATTACGTCTTCAAAAATGGATGTAGCCAGGTTGGATTTGAAGTGGGCGAAGAGGTTCCCGTCAAGGATCTTCTCTACGGAACAATTCTTCCTTCCGGTGCTGATGCCGCAATGTGTCTTGCTGAATATATCGCAGGTTCTCAGGAAGAATTTGTTGCGATGATGAACGATAAGCTTGAGGAACTTGGCTTGTCAGATACAGCGCATTTTACCAATTGTGTAGGCGTTTATGACAAGGATCATTATTGTACGCTGATGGATATGGCCATGATCCTGAAGGCCGCAGAAGAAAACGAGCTGTGCCACGAAATTTTAAATGCCAGAACGTATCTGACTGCAAGCACCGAGGAACATCCTGAAGGCCTTCAGATTTCCAACTGGTTTTTACGCAGGATTGAGGATAAAGATACCCACGGTGATGTCGTGGGTGCCAAAACCGGATTCGTAGATCAATCAGGATGCTGCGGAGCAAGTTATCAGATATCCAATGACGGAACACATTATATATGTGTGACTGCAGATGCCTGGAGCTCCTGGAGATGCATTTATGACCACGTCGATATCTACGATACCTACACAAGCTGAATTCTCATGTAAATACATTTATATTAGATGATAAATATAATCATTATGTTCCAGTTTTATCGAGCAATTAAATTCCAGGAATATGAACAACCGGAGCTGGTGCAAAACTACCTATATATAGAATGTTGCGAATAGTGGCAGTTCAATTTGTGGCCGAAGTTCTGCCTATATTTCGGGTATTACCATTAGAGGCAGTTGATTTTACGTAGGGCAAACTGCCTTTATGCCGGGAGTGGCATTTTGTAGCAGTAAATTGCTGCCCCAAAATAATGCCTATATTGTGGGTGAGCTGGATATGGGCAGAACCGCTATTGATAATTGCAATGCCTATATTAGCTGAGCGCTGAATAGTGGCAGAATGACTAGTAATAAAAACACTGCTTCTATTGGGGATGTCCATGATATAGGCAGTAAATCTTG
>JAEEGF011725973.1_pt1 | contig 21760 bp, 16 predicted proteins | sample 9134171 | NCBI WGS metagenome assembly JAEEGF01 (sample SAMN16246542, study PRJNA631951) | gut metagenome | biome: gut microbiome; feature: rumen; material: AP-attached | host: Bos | place: Iran: Karaj | collected 2018-10 | reverse complement strand
AACCCCAGGGCCATACAGGCGATGCAAGGGCTCGAGGCGATAGCGACCACCGAGATAGACACCCACATCACCACCACCCGTCTAAGGGAGGAAATCATCAGCCACCATCCAAGAAACATTGAGAAAAAGGACTAATTGTTTATTAATCGGAATTACGTGATAACGTTATAACGATATAACGAAAAACTAATAAAAATGAAGAAATCAGTTTTAATCATCTTAATGGCTTCGCTGTTGTTGCCCGCTAGGGCGCAGACCACCATCGATATCAGTGGCAACAACACTTCGTCGAACTATGTGAGTTACGACAAATCCATTTCTTTGCCAGCAGGTAAGGCTGTTGATGTATTGATGGCGCGTTATTGCTATTTCAGTTCTGCTATTACGGGTAGTGGCACCCTCAACCTTAAGGCTGGTGGCGAGCGGTGTTATCTTGGTACAGCCAAAGGCGCCAGTTGGCCTAACTGGACCAGTTTCAAGGGCGACATCCATATCTATCCTTACCGTGAGAACGCTCCGTCTGCAGGTTTCTTTGGCGTGGTGTTGGCACATGGCGGCAAGTCTTTTTCACCTGAGAGTGTGGAAGAAGCCGTGAAGTCGGGTAAGGTGAACAAATCGATGGAAAACAACCATGTGACACTGCATGCCGGGGCGACAATCTGTTGCGAGGCCAACGCCAACGGGGCGGGATTCCGCATTGGCGAACTCAACACAGAAGCAGGTTCTGAGATTATCGGTTATATGAAGAAGAACACCCGTGCGGCATATTTCCTCCTTGGGTGCCTCAACACCGATGCCACCTTGGCAGGAAAGATTGCTCCGCCCGACTACAGTGACACCCATCCTGTCGGCATCATCAAGGAAGGCAAAGGCACTTACCGCATCACAGGTAATGAGAACTATCTGAGTGGAGGACTTAGAGTGATGGATGGTCGTGTGTTGGTGATGAACGACCGTGAGCAGGCGGAGAAGAGGAAATTGCGTGGTTCATTGGGAGCCAAGCCGAGCGATACTGAACCTGTGGCATACGTATTTGAGCAAGGAGTGTTGGGCGGTACAGGCAGTATAGGCGGCACAGTCGATAATTATGGCACAATAGAGCCAGGCGATGATGGCGTAGGTACGTTGTCCATTCAGAATTACGCCACACCATCCAAGAAAGCCAACCTTTTTGTGCGCCCAGGGTCGGTGTTGCGGTTCAAAGTCGCTTCGACATCCAGCTACGACCAACTGATTGTTGCAGGACAGGTGAAATACCTCGATATGATGCAGGATTTCACTACGAGCGACAAGATGCCGACAGTGGAAATCATGCTTGACGATGAAGCCGACGTAAAGGTCGGCGATGAGTTCCGTCTCGTCACAGCACAAAGTAAGGCATCGGGCGCTGGAGAATGGCATTTTGATTTAATGAAGACCAGTCGTTACACTTGGGAGCTTGAAGAACAGCAAGAGGGTGGTAAGTTCGCGCTGGTTTTGCGGCTTGTCTCGTTGGAAGACCAGGATAATCCTGACAATCCCGACGACCCTGACAATCCCGACGACCAGGAGCACATGGGAGCTTTCTATGATGACGGGATTGACGATATCTCTGACCATCTGTCGTTACGTTACTACGCCATGAAGAACGACAAAAAGATTGGTACAGCTCTCTCAACTTGGAAAACCGACATCACCAATGCCGGACTGGCAGAGACTAAGGAAGTGGCTGGGCAATTCAATATGCTGGTAGCGGAAAACGAAATGAAATTCGATGCTCTAGAACCCTCTCGGGGTCAGTTCAGTTTCGGTGCCGCCGACAACCTGGTCAGTTTCGCCACACGCAACAACTTGACTATGCGTGGCCATTGCCTAGCCTGGCATTCTCAGTTGCCCGAGTGGGTGTCGAGCGATGGCAAGAAAAACGATAGGAACTGGAGCCGTGAGGAGGCCTTGGAAATACTGAGGAACCATATCACCAAGGTGGTTGGTCACTACAAGGGAAAAGTGGTCGAATGGGATGTCGTGAACGAATGTCTTTCTGACGACCAGACCACCGTACGAACTAATCCCGAGGCGTATGACCTGCGAGAAAGCGTGTGGACGAAGGCCATTGGCGAGGATTTCATTGATTCTGCCTTCGTCTTTGCCCACCGTGCCGACCCTGAGGCTTTGCTCTACTTGAACGATTATGATGTGGAGATGCAAGGCAAAGCGAAGTCGGTGGCTTTCTACAATCTCGCCCTGCGACTGAAGAAGAGCGGCATTCCTATCGATGGTGTAGGTCTTCAGTGCCACTTCTCTTTGGGCGATGTGGATTCCGTCCGTCTGGAGAACACTATCCGTCGTTTTGGCGAGGCTGGTCTGAAATGCATCATCACCGAACTTGATATGGGTGTTCCCTCTACTTCTGGAGCAGACCTTGAGGAGCAGGCGCGCCTCTACCGTGTCATCACAGATATTGTGCTCAACAACGACAACTGTCCCGATATGGTGATTTGGGGGCTGAAGGACAACGACAGCTGGCGCAACGATTCCAACCCCTTGCTTTATACTTCGGGACTTGCACGAAAACCTGCGTGGTATGCGGTTCGATCCGCCCTTCGCCATCGCAAGATTGTGAAAGAACAGACCGATGTCCGTTCAATCAGCAAGGATTCACCAACTGATAATCAAGTGATTTTCGACCTCAGTGGACGCCCTGTCAACAGCCTCCCGCTGCGTCATGGCATTTACATCCAAGGCGGCCGGAAAATCATCGTCACTAGGAAATGACAAGATCCCATAATATCGAAAGAACGAGAAAACGAGTAAACGAATAAACGATTAACAATGAAAAATCTGATTCTTACATTTTTTATGGCTGGGCTGTCATTGTCAGCAATGGCGCAGAATGGCTATAATCTGGGTGGCGACATCTCCATGTTGCCCCAATATGAAAGTGTGAACACGCCCTACTACAACGCATCAGGGGGAAAGATCAGCGATGTGTTGGTCTTCATGCAGAACACCTGCAAGATGAACTCCATGCGTGTTCGCTTGTTTGTCGCTCCACCGGCAGCAGAGGCGAAGTCGGGAGTGGTGCAGAGCCTGGAATACGTAAAAAACCTCGGACGTCGTATTAAGGATGCAGGCATGGACTTCCTGCTCGACTTCCACTATTCCGACACCTGGGCCGACCCTTCCAACCAGTATATCCCGTCCTCATGGAAGAAAAACACAGATAACGCAGCCCTACAAGACTCACTTTACAGTTATACCAAGCGTTGTCTGGAGTACCTTGTTGCCAATGGTGCCAAGCCCGACTTTGTGCAGATTGGCAATGAAGTGAGTTATGGTATGCTTTGGCGCAACAACAACGATAGATGTTATTCCAATGCCAGCAATGCCACTTGGAAGCGTTTCACCGATTTCCTCAGCAGTGCCTCCAAGGCTGTGCGTGAGGTCACTCCTGATGCCAAGATCATCATCCATATCGAAAGGGCTGGCAATACTGATGCAACCACAAGTTTCTACGACAAGATGAAAAGCGCAGCCGTAGACTATGACATCATCGGACTCTCTTACTATCCTTTCTGGCATGGCGACTTGCAGCAACTCTCCAAAACCCTCAATCGCCTGGCTACACAGTTTGCCGACAAACCTGTACAGATTGTGGAAACAGCCTATTACTACAACTATTTCCCCGACTGGGACACCTCCTACACCAACACTACCGGGACCTGGCCAGCCACTGTGGCAGGACAGGGGCAGTTCATTTCCGACCTTTGCGCCGAGCTGGCCAAGCACGACAATGTCACAGGCCTTTATTATTGGTTTCCTGAGGAGAACGGCAATGGCGGCGCTTATTGGAGCGAGACGAACACCGTGCTTACGACTTGGATTAACCGTGGTTTCTGGGACAACAATACTCATAAACTCAATTCAGGCATCCTCAAGATGCAGGACTTTCTCTCCGCCAAAGAGGCAGCTGGCATCGAGGCCTTGAGCGATGACGGGGAATCTACCGGCAAGGACAATGCCATCTACAATCTGAGCGGGCAGCGTGTTAATGCGATGGATGCCCCAGGCATCTATATCCAAGGCGGTGAGAAAAAACTCAAAAAGTAGTGATGATATATGTTTTTTAACCCTAAAAATCACAATATTCCTCGTTTTACTTTCTTTTTGCTATAAAAATACTAAATATGCTTGCTTTTTTCTTGCATTTATTAGGTTTTTGGCCTAACTTTGCGCAGAAATTCAGAAAACAAACATCAAACACAGATAAGCATGAGTAAAATCAGAGTAGCCATCGTAGGATATGGCAACATTGGAAAGTTTGCCCTTGAGGCATTGGAGACAGCCCCCGACATGGAGGTTGCAGGTATTGTGCGCAGAAACGGCGCTGCCGATAAACCTGCGGAACTCGCCCCTTATCAAGTGGTGAAGAATATCAAGGAACTGGAGAACGTGGATGTGGCCATCCTTGCCACTCCGACTCGTAAGGTTGAGGAGTATGCCAAGGAATGTCTGGCCTTGGGCATCAATACTGTCGATAGTTTCGATATCCATGGTCAGGTGCTGGCATTGCGCGCCAGTCTCGACAAAGAAGCCAAGGCTCATCAGGCCGCATCGATTATCTCTGCCGGCTGGGATCCAGGTACCGACTCTGTCGTTCGTGCGTTGATGCTCTCACTCGCTCCCAAAGGCATCACTTACACCAATTTCGGACCTGGCATGAGCATGGGTCACACCGTAGCAGTGAAAGCCATCGAGGGTGTGAAAGCCGCATTGTCGATGACCATCCCTGTTGGCACAGGCATCCATCGCCGCATGGTATATATAGAGCTGCAGGACGGTTATGAGTTTGAGGATGTGGCAGCCGCCATCAAGGCCGATCCTTATTTCGCCAGCGATGAGACCCACGTCACTCAGGTGGATTCCGTGGATGCGCTCAAGGACATGGGACATGGTGTGAACCTCGTGCGCAAGGGAGTGAGTGGCAAGACCCAGAACCAACTTCTGGAGTTCGACATGAAGATTAACAATCCCGCCCTCACTGGTCAGGTGCTTGTCAACTGCGCTCGTGCGGTGATGAAGCAGCAGCCTGGCTGCTACACTCTGATTGAGATTCCTGTCATTGACCTCATCTACGGTGAGCGCGAGGACATTATCCGCCAGTTGCCGGTATAAGGATTCAGATATCACATCATTTGCTTCAAAGTGTCCATAACTCGACAAAATGATGAGTTGTGGACACTTTTGTAGTATTTTCAGAAAGTCAATCTGCTATTTTTCCCCACATTTCTCTGTGGATTTATTTCTTCTTCACAATAGCTCCGTGGGAATTGCGCAGGTTCTTGGCGCTCTTGAAGTAGGCTTTGGCGGTGCCGAATCTGAGGTAGAAGTCGATGCGCATGGGTAGGTGGTTGGCATCGTCGGTGACGTAGAAGCGGAGCAGTTCTTTCTCTTTCTTCTTCTCGTCGTAGTCGAGCAAGGAAAAGACCATGCAGCGGTAGGTCACGTCGTCGTTGGCTTTGAAGTTCTCTTTTCCCTTGTAAATCAAGGTCTGTTTCTCCACTTTCTTGCCTGTAGCCATGAGAAAATGAATCCGCTGTCCTTCCTTGTAGTTGGAGGCATCGAATGAACGGGCGCGGAGCAGGATGCTCAGCATGTCGTAGTTGCACTCATCGCTGTAGCAGGTGTTCTCCGACCACTCTCCGTGTTTGTTGCGGTGATGTAGTTCCGCCTTACTTTTCCCATTGGGGTAGGAATAGAACACCTCATCGACGGTGTATCGCTTGCCTTCCACAGCACCTTTACGGAAATAGAGGGGTACGAGTTGTGGTGTGATATAACTGCGCAAAGTGTCTTTCATGGTGAAAACAGACTGAAGTTTGTCATTGCCTGTGAACAACAAGTCGCTTTTCAGGGCATCTTTCCCTTGATAACGGGCACTGACCGTCTTCAAACTGGCCGCACCTACCTTCACCCAGACGAACTTCCAGTGGAAATAAAGGTCATATACCAGTTCCTCGCCTGCCTTGAACGCCTTGTTCTCGGTCTCGAACTGTCCGTATGCATCACAGGAAGGCATCGTGAGCAATGCAATGGTGATGAGGAGTATCGTCAAGTTGCGCATGGTAGATTACTTTTTGCCTTGCTTCTCCTTTTCGCGTTCAGCGTTTCTCGACTTGGCCGATTTCTGTTTGTCGGGTTTCTGCTTGATGAGTTTGGTTGGCTTCTGTTCATTGCGGGGACGTGATGTAGGATTCCAGTGCTCCGACACCTCCCACATCGCTCTCAGATTGAGAGCCTTGTGATAATAGTACACATCCTCGGGCTGTGTATGGCTGTTGAAGTCGCCTGTATCCCATACACCGTTGTGGTTTCGGTCGTCGAACATACGCACATAGTACTCACCAGGCTGGATGAAGTAGAATTCAGCCCTGTTTTCGATGGCTTGTGTTTTTTTGACCACTTTGTCACTGGCATTGAGCAATTCTACGATGCCGTTGCCTTTGAAGTTGTCGAGATAGACGAAGAGCGTGCTGAAGGAGTCGAGTTTCTTCATCTTGATGTTTTTCTTCGTTCCTTCCATGCGTTTGCCATAGATGCTGACAAAGGCACCGGTGTCGATTTCGAGTTGGTAGGTGGTGTCGGGCAACCATTCGGCATAGAAGGTGAACTTCTTGATGTTGACGCTGTCGCGCAGAATCATAAAGTCGGCAGGACGATAGGTGCTATCGACTTGGATGGAGAAATGGAAAGCATTGATGTCGAAAGTGTCGATGGGTTCCTCGAAAGTGAAGTCGATGTTCTGGTCGGGAGCCATAGAGGATGTTGACGAAGTGCGGACTCCCACAAAAGTCTCGGGCATCGGTGGCACCACAAAGTTTTCCTCGTCGAAGTCATAGTCTTTCTTTTTCTTGCCTTTCTTTTTGTCGGATTTCTCGGACTTTTCAGACAGCTCAGACTGTTCGGTCGATTCAGGTTGCTCATCCTGTTCGGATAATTCGGATTCCTCAGGCTTTTCGGATTCTGCTTCTTCTGTCTTGGCTTTTTCCTCTGCTTTAGCCTCCTCTTCCTTTCTCCTCATCTCTCGTGCTTTCTTTTTGGCCTCGGCTTCAGCGTCTTTTTTGGATTGTTTGGCCCATTCCTCGTATTCTCTATTTCGCTGCTTATCAAATCGTTCTTTCGAAATTTTTGAAGCCAGTTCCATGGTGTCAACCATCTGGACAAGAACGCCGTTTGTGTCGGTCCCCATGTAGTAGAGCAGCATATTGAGCGTGTCGTTGTAATAAATGAGAGAGTCGCGTATCCAGTAGGTGATGGTGTCGTTGGTGGCATTGGCGTCTATCACGAACTCCTTAGCAGGGTCGAAGTCCTGCGCCACGATGAGTGGCAGTGTGTCGCAGGGTGAGGAGAAGGTGATGGTGAACTTGTTCAGCACTTCGCGTTCCTTCTTCGAGAGGTAGTGGTCTTGTCCTGTTTCGGTGAAAGCGAGGAGTATAATGTCGTCGGGGAAGAAGTGCATGTAAGGCGTCATCACGATGGAGTCGTAATGTATGCTGTCGTGCCAGACGGTGTCGGGACGAACGTCGGGTTTGACCGAAGGCGTGAGTATGCGGTCAGAGAAGGCCACCTGCTCGCTCTTTTGGTCGAATAGGAAGTTCTGGTTTTGGTCGGTGAGCGCAAAGGCGCGAAAATCGCCTGGTCCTATGCCCTTGATGGTGAAATGTCCGCTTCCGTTGGTGCGCGACACTCTTTCAAAGGGTTGTGTCCGGAACATGCTGTCCTCAGGGTTGGAGTGAAGCCCCACCAGTATACCCTTGATAGGCTCGAGGTTCTCGGCATTGAGTACCGTGCCTGACATCTGAAAGGTGTCGATTCTCTCTCCGGTGGAGAAGGCGAAAGCATAGTCGCCCATGGGGTTACCCTCGTTGTTGTCCTCGATGGCGTCGGAAAAGTCGATGGTATAGGTGGTGTTGTCCTTGAGTGTGTCCATCAGTTCGATGGTGATGCGTTTGCCCATGGTGGAAATCTCTGGCATTTCCAATTGTGGTGGCGACACCATCATCTTCTCTGTGGCATTGTCGAGTTTGATGTTCTCGTCAAAATCCAGGACGATTTTCTTGGTACGTGTGTTTGTGGCGTATTCTTTTGGGCTGGTGTGTATCACTCTGGGCGGGTCCTCGTCGTAGGGCCCGCCATCAGGTGAACCGATGTTGGCGCATGAGATGACCAGCATCAGCACCATCATGATAGCGCAGATAGAAGCGGTACGCCTGAACATATCGGTTATGATTCGTGCTTCAGATTGGCGTTGAGCGCAAGTAGTTCCTCGATGTAGGTGCGGCTGTTGCTCAACCTTGGTATCTTGTGCTGTCCGCCGAGTTTTCCTTTGGCTTTCAGCCATTCATCGAACAGCCCTGGTTCGGCCTGTATAATCTCAAGGGGTTGGAGAGTGATGTTCTTGTATCGTTTGGCCTCATAGTCGGAGTTGATGGCTTGCAGAGAGCGGTCGAGAATGTCGGCGAAGTCTTGTAGCGATGCTGGTGGCTTGCTGAATTCAATGACCCACTGGTGGCGGCATTTGGCGTTTGCATCCATGAAGATGGGTGCGGCTGTGTAGTCTTTCACCATGGCTCCAGTGGCGATGCATGCCTGTTCCAGTCCCTTGTCGGCGTTGTCCACAATCAGTTCTTCTCCGAAGGCATTGATGAAATGCTTGGTCCTTCCTGTAATGACGAACTTGTAGGGATTTTTCTGCGTGAATTTCACGGTGTCGCCAATCAGGTAGCGCCATAGTCCGCACGAGGTACTGATGACCATGGCATAGTTCTTTCCCACCTCAATGCCAGACAAAGGAACAACCGATGGGTTCGGTTTGTCAAGTTCATCGAGCGGGATGAACTCATAGAACACACCATAGTCAACCATCAGTGTCATGGCGGGGTCGTTGAGGTCGGTCTGTATGCCGAAGAATCCCTCGCTGGCGTTGTAGGTCTCCATATAGTGCATGTTTGGCGACTTGATGATGTTCTTGTATTGTTCACGGTATGGGCTGAATGCCACACCGCCATGGAAGAACACCTCCAGGTTGGGCCATATCTCGTCAATACTTTCCTTGCCTGAGATTTCGAGCACCCTGTTGAGTACAGACATCATCCATGAAGGCACACCGCTGAGGTTGGTGACGTTCATGTGGAGCGTGTTGCGAGCGATGAGGTCGCGTTTAACCTCGAAGTCATTGAGCAGCGCAATACTCTTATCGGGCACACGTGTCTTGTTGATGATGGAAGGCACGTTTTCAATGAGTATGGCGCTGAGGTCGCCCACCAGGCTGTTGGGGGTGTTGAGGTTGGGGGAGTGGCTACCGCCGAGGATGAGGCTTTTGCCGGAATTGGAGAAGAGGCGCGATGTAGGGTTGACCATTAAATATGCTGCCAAACAATCTCGTCCTCCAGCATAGTGTATGTCTTTCAGTCCGTCGGCACTCACGGGTATGAACTTGCTTTTGTCGTTGGTGGTGCCCGACGACTTAGCGTACCACAGCACCTTGCCAGGCCAGAGTACATCGCTCTCACCTTCACGCATGCGGTGTATGTAGCCTTTCAACTCCTCGTAAGTGTTGATGCTGTTCATATAGTGGACAAAGTCGTCGTAGTTGGCAATCGACCTGAAGTTGTGGCTCTTGCCCCATTCTGTGGACTCAGCTTTTTCCACCAGATGATGCATTACCTTGTCCTGCATCTCCTCAGCATGCGACTGATAGCGCTCGAGAACCTTGTTCCGTCTGCTGAAATAAACCTTGCCGAGTATCTTTGTAATATTCATTATTCTATGGTTTCAGTATGCGATGTCCCGTAGGATGAATTGTTTCGATGGGCAAATTTAAACTTTTTTGTTGATAGTTGGGTCATGCATAGTGTGAATAATGCTAAAGATATGTTTTAATTATTCTTTTTCTTGTTTCTTGTCTTCGCCTTTTCTTTGGCGGCGTTCTCTTTTGATGTCAACCAGTTTGTTGACCAGTGCGTTGTCGTTCCTCACTTTGTTGAGTGCCATGTTGGCTGCGTTCTGGTGGCTTTCTTTCTTGGAGAAGCCTTTTCCCTCGCCGAGTGTGATACCTTCCACAAGCACTGCTGCCTGGAAAGTGGGAATGCCATTGCTCACTTTTTCCTCGGTCATGACAAACTGGAAATCGAACTGGTATTTCTGACACCATTCTATCAGCAGGCTTTTGAAGTTCTGCTCGCTGTCGGCCATTTGTTCGATATTGATGTGTTCCTTAATCATCTTGTTGGTTACGAACGTCTTGCAGTGTTCGTAACCTCTGTCGAGGTAAATGGCTCCGATGAGTGCCTCGAAAGCGTTGCCGCTTATATAGCTGTTGTGGGCCGATGTCACCCTTCCTGTGTGCATGATGAGTTTGTCGATACCCATCTTCGAAGCAAGCTCGTTGAGTGTCTCGCGCTTGACGAGTTTGCTGCGGAGGTTGGTCAGAAACCCTTCCTGCTTGTCGGGATAGCGGTTGTAGATGATGTCGGACACCACTGATTCCAGGATAGCGTCGCCAAGGAATTCCAGTCGCTCGTTGTTCACTTTAGCTCCATTGTCCTTGATGTCGGCATACGATTTGTGTTGTAGTGCCGTGCGGTAGAAAGAGATTTTGTGCGGATAGAATCCGAGTATTTCTTTCAATAGCAAAAAAGGCTCTTTCTCCTTTCGGAAAAAGAGCCTAATTCTGTCAATAAGATTCTGTGTCACCACTGCTTAAATGTATTTCTTGAAAATCACACAAGCGTTGTGTCCACCAAAGCCGAACGTGTTGCTGAGTGCGGCGCGAACGGTTCTCTCTTGAGCCTTGTTGAACGTGAAGTTGAGGTCGTAGTCGATTTCCTCATCCTTGTCCTCAGGGTCGTGGTTGATGGTAGGTGGAACAATGTCGTTCTTCACAGCGAGTACACTGATCATGGCCTCTACAGCACCAGCAGCTCCGAGCAGGTGTCCGGTCATGGACTTGGTGGAACTGATGTGGGCCTTGTAAGCGAAATCGCCGAGAGCATTCTTGTATGCAAGGGTTTCAGCCGCATCATTCAGATGCGTTCCTGTGCCGTGCGCATTGATATAGAGAGTATCCTTCTCCTTGTCGAACCCGGCCTCTTCCAGAGCGAGGGTGATGGCGCGCGACTGGGTGCTGCCGTCAGGCCTGGGAGCCGTGGAGTGATGCGCGTCGCAGGTATTGCCATATCCGACCATCTCGCCGTAAATCGTGGCTCCGCGCTCAAGCGCGTGATCGAGAGACTCGAGAATCAGTATGGCAGCGCCGTCTCCCATAACGAAACCCTGACGGTTGAGGTTGAAAGGGAGAGAAGCATATTTGGGATCCTCGCTGCGCGAAAGGGCGCGTGCATTGTTGAAACCGGCAATGCCGATGGGAATAGAGGCGAACTCGGCACCACCTGCGATGATGGCGTCGGCATAGCCGTGCCTGACGGCGCGGAATGCCTCTCCCACGCTGTGTGAAGAGGTTGCGCAGGCTGTAACGATATCGAGGCAGGGACCTTTCGCCTGATGGCGGATGGCGACGTGACCGGCGGCGATATTGGAGATCATCGTAGGGATGAAATTCGGTGAAATCCACCTTCCGGTGGGATCTTCTACCATCTTGGCGGTCTCGCGGTACATTGTTTCGAACCCTCCGATACCCGATCCGATATAGACGCCGAGGCGGAAAGGATCGATATTCTGTCCCTCTCCCTCGGTGACGAGCCCGGAAGCCGCCATTGCCTGATTGGCTGCAGCGACTGCGTAAAGGGTGAACTTGTCCTGCTTGCGGGCAAAGGGTTTGTCGATACCGTAAGCTTCGGGGTCGAAATCCTTTACCCTGCCTGCAATCCGAACCGGCATATCCTTCAGTTCTTCAACGAAATCTATTCCGCAGACACCGTCGATGAGGTTTTTCCAATAAGTATCAAGATCATTTCCAACGGATGAGATAATGCCCATTCCGGTAATGACAACTCTTTTGGTTTCCATATATCTGTTATAAACGTTTACAAATGATTAAAAACGGCTCTTACCACTCTAAAAGCGCAACTCCGGACATCAATCCTGCGCCAAAAGCACTGAACATTATCTTGTCGCCGGGCTTGAAAAGGCCCTTGCGGTGACACTCGTCGAGCAGTATGGGGCAGGAGGCGGAAGAGGAGTTTCCGTGGTCTTCGATGTTTGCGGGGAACTTTTCCGCATCCACTCCGAGGCCCTGGCGGATACCTTCGATTATGCGCATATTTGCCTGGTGCACAAGGAAGAAATCGATATCGCCAGCCTTGAGGCCGCACTTGTCGAGAATATAATTGATGTCGCGTACCGAAGTGGTTACCGCGAACTTGAAGACATCCCTTCCCTTCATCTGCATCGGGACATTGGTTTCAGCTTTCTCGATGAACGGGGTGGGTTCGAGGGTGCGGTATTCCCATATCTTGGACATATCGGGCTGGGTGTAGAGTTTCGAGGCCTTGAACTTGTCGCCTTTGGTGAAGACTGCGGCTCCGGCACCGTCGCCGAACAACACGCAGGTGGAGCGGTCGTTCCAGGCCACCATACGGGTGGGCTCCTCGGCGCAGACAATAAGCACGTTGTTGACCTTGCCGGCCTGGAAATAGGTCTCGGCTATATCCATCGCATAAACGAAACCCGGGCAGGCGCAGTTGATATCGATGCAGGGGCACCTGAGGCCGGTTTTTGTCTCTATGATGCAGCTCAGGCTCGGGGTGACGTACTCGTTCACCACGTTTGAGCAGATGAAGAAGTCTATATCTTCGGGTTTAAGGCAGGCATCGGCAAGTGCCTTCATCGCAGCGTCGGCACCGAGGTCCTCGAGGCGTTCGTCTGACATCACGTGACGGTATTTGATACCGGTGCGGGGATAAATCCATTCTTCTGATGTATCGAGGAAGCGCGAAAGATCGTCATTTCCGATTACCCTGTGGGGGATCGAGCTTCCCGTTCCTATTATTTTCATATAATTCGGGTTTTGTGGAGGGCAAATGTAGCCTATTTTCCGATAAGGGGGAGGCTTTTGGGGCGAAAGGTCGGCTCTCCGTGGCAGGATGACCCTATTTCATGTTGTGCCCGAAGATAACCTGCCAGGTATTCCGGCCCTCTCCGGTGCGGGCGTAGCGCACTCCGATGGTGATTTCGCTGCCGATGCGGAAGAAGTGGCCGCTGACCAGGATGTCGGCGCCGTAGGAGTAGAGATATTTTGGATTCTGCGCCCCCGGAATGATGCGGCCGAATGCGGTTTTTCCGTGAATCAGCCTGTCGATGAAGGATTGTCCTTCGATTTCCTTCACGCTGTAAACGCCGCTGCGGTTGATGGCGAAATCGGCGAAGGGGACGATCTGCATCCGGCTCAGATAATACAGCCAGGGCCAGGTGACGTCGCCCAGATAGATGAAGATGCCATAATCCGCCGTGAACTTGGCATAGTCGGTAAGAGGCATCTGCTTGTAGCCGCGAGGCATCTTGGCCAGGTTGGAGAGGGCGTAGGCGGGAGCGTTTCCTGCGTAATTGATTGTGGCACCCGGTCCGGAATCGACATCCTGCCACTGCCACTGCTTCTGGAAACCTGCGGTCAGCTTCAGGCTCTGGTCCTTCGTGAAGCCCGGCAGATAGCCGTAAGCATAGATATAGGAGAGGTTCCTGACCCCGTAATTGTCCATTATCTTGCGCCCGTCCACTTCCAGACCGAATCCCAGCCTTGGCGAGAGCTGTCTCTTGGAGCGCTCGAGCATACTGTACCAACGGGCTCCGTAAGTGAAGTTGAGGATTCCGTCGTTGCACCAGTTGCCCTCCACATAGGGGATCAGGCCCCGGTTCCAGCCTCCGCGGCTGAAGTTCCAGGGGATATATACTCTCGCGCCCACATCGATGGAGAAGGGTTTTCCCTTTCCTTCAAGGAGCAGTTCGTGGTCGTTGAAATCGGCCGTCAGTTCGATTGCGGGATACCAGCCAGTGTAGTTGAAGTTGAGGTGGCCGGTATGGCGTCCGTCGTGGTATTCGTAACCCAGCTGGCTCACCGCCGTTCCGAGGGTGTTCTGCGAAATCACCGTGGCACCCAGTCCGACGAGCTGGTAGAGCTCATCGTAACTCATCTTCATTATCCTGTTGACACTGCCGTAGAATGGTGCCCAGGAGTGGATATGCAGCAGATGCCCCGCTTTGCTGTAAGGCTTGCTTTCCAGGGAATCTATCCCATCCCTGATGGCGGCCAGTTCGGCAACGTCGGTATCTCCTGCGCCGTAGCGGGCTATATCGGTCAGGTGCTCGGCCATAGGATATGCCGCCCTTACGTCGCGTTCCATCTCAACCGGCTTCCATTCCAGAGAGTCGGCGGGAATCCTCACGGGATGCATTCCCTTGCTGTCATAATCTCCGCAGATAAGGTCTCCGTTGGGGGCAAATGTGGGGTAGAACTGTCCGAAACGGGCATTCGCGGCCTTGCGGAGCGAGCCGTCGGAGGGCGAGTAGCGGTATATCTGGCATATTCCGTCACGGTCGCTGACGAAGTTTATGTCGCCACCGGTGGCGCTGAGGTGCTGGATATAACTGTGCTGGTCGGCAATTTCGCAGCGCCAGAGCGGCTCTTTTACCCCGTCGGCCGAGGTGCTGTAGAGACCCTGGCCTTTTTCGGTGATTACCAGTGCGTAAATCCTGCCTCCCGTCACGACGGTCTCGGTTATCTGGCCATTTTTCGGAGCGGGAATCTCCCTGAGAATCTCTCCGGTGCGGGGGTCGGTTACGATGCAGGAGGATCCGCCCTCGATCTTGTAATCGGCGGCAATGAGGCTGTCGCCGCTCCCTGATACCGAAGGGTTGAACCAGCGTGTTCCACGTGAAACATTCCGCGTGCGGCCCGTAGCGGGGTCATAGCTGCGGATGACGGAACTGCTTCGGAGCTCCCACCTCGGGTCGGGGATTTCCTCTGACCAGTAGAGTTTGCCGTCGGAGCCCTTTACGATGCGGCTCGCCTTGTCGGAAAAGGCGCGCAGACGCTTCTGGTGGCCGTCGGCATCGATATGGACCAGCTGCTTCACATACTGCATTCCCTTCCTGGTGGCGAAAGCGCCGCCATTGCCGTCGGGAACTATGTCGCGGAATTCGGTGTAAAGGCGCTCCTCGCGGCCCAGCAGCGGCTGAGTCGCGGTGTAGTGTCCGCGGCGGATATAATCATCCGTCCAGATGGTGGGATAGAAGGCGCTTATGAAACGCCAGTGCTTGCGGACGGTCTTGCCGCTGCCGGCCAGGAAGCTCTTGTTCCAGTAGCCGAAGACGTCCCACCAGTCGCGCATCTGGAAATCGAGCACGTCGCCCATAGCGAACGGATTGCCCGAGTAGAAGCGCATATTGCTGTTTATGATATATCCGAAGGCCTCTGTAGAAGGGGTATAGTCGCGGTAGGAGCCGTAGCGCCAGCGGTCGTAACTGCGTATGTCGTGCTCCACGAAGGCGGCCCGGTAGAACATAAGCGACTCTCCGTTACGGCCGAATCCCGAAGGGGTTTCATCACCCACGAACAGCGCCGCATCGCCCACCGCCTGCCAGACAGAAGGATAGAAACCCACTCCGAAGGCCACCGCGTGCTGTCCGAAGATGCCGTGCTGCATAAAGCGGAAGACGTGGGTGTCGTATTGGGCCATATAGCCCAGAAGGCGGTTGGTATGGAGGGCGGTCTGCTCCTCGTAGTTGAGGGGAAGGCCTCCGTAAGGTTTCGGGGTGGTGAAGACTTCGAGCCTCTTCGGGCCCCAGGCTGCCGTGGAGTTGCCTGTGATGGCATAGGGATGCAGCACGATAGGAACCTTGGGGTTGATTATGCGCATTCCCTCCTGTGCGCGGTCGCGGCTCTTTTCGAAGAGATAGAGGTAGCGTTTGGCAAGCGAGTCCATCCCCTGCGGAAAGATGACGCTGTAGTTGTTGTAGTCCATCTGCCGCCATCTTATGCCCGCCGGATCGGAGCCCGCCGTAAAATACTGCGCCGCCGCTTCCGGCATTGCCGCAAGCAGCAGCGCCGCAAGCGCCACCAGTACTGTCGATAGAGCCTTTCTCATTGTAACCTGCAAAGTTAGCAAAAATGAAGCCTAAACAAGAAAAACCCGGACACGCACCAAGCGTATCCGGGTCGTCTTTGACCGAAACGGCGTCAATTACATCATTCCGCCCATTCCGGGGTTCATGGCGGGCATCGCGGGAGTCTCCTCCTTGATGTCGGCCAGGGCGCACTCGGTGGTGAGGAACATTCCTGCCACGGATGCTGCGTTCTGGAGCGCTACGCGGACCACCTTGGTAGGGTCGATGACACCCGTTGCGAAGAGATTCTCATAGGTGTCGGTGCGTGCGTTGTATCCGAAATCGCCCTTGCCGTCCTTGACCTTCTGGACGATGACGCTGCCTTCCTTGCCTGCATTCTCAGCGATGGTGCGGATAGGCTCCTCGATGGCGCGTGCCACGATGTTGATACCGGTGGTCTCGTCCTCGTTCTCGCCCTTGAGCTTGCCGAGAGCCTTGGTTGCGCGGAGGAAAGCGGTGCCGCCGCCGGGGATGATACCCTCTTCGACAGCTGCGCGGGTTGCGTTCAGTGCATCCTCCACGCGGTCCTTCTTCTCCTTCATCTCAACCTCCGAAGCGGCGCCCACATAGAGGACTGCCACTCCGCCGGCGAGCTTGCCGAGACGCTCCTGGAGTTTCTCGCGGTCGTAGTCGCTCTTGGTGGCTGCGATCTGCTGGCGGATCTGGGCTGCACGCTCCGCGATAGCCTGCTTGTCGCCTGCACCGTTTACAACAGTGGTGTTTTCCTTGTCAACGACAACCTTCTCGGCGTGACCGAGCATATCGGGAGTAGCGTTCTCGAGGGTGAAGCCCCTCTCCTCCGATACCACGATTGCACCGGTAAGGGTGGCGATATCCTGCAGCATCTCCTTGCGGCGGTCGCCGAAGCCGGGAGCCTTGACGGCAGCGATCTTCAGCGTGCCACGCAGCTTGTTGACAACCAACGTGGTGAGAGCCTCTCCGTCCACGTCTTCCGCAATGATCAGCAGCGAGCGGCCTTCCCTTGCGATAGGCTCGAGGATAGGCATCAGGTCCTTCATCGTGGAGATCTTCTTGTCGGTGATAAGGATGCTGGGCTGGTCGAGAACAGCCTCCATCTTGTCAGGGTTTGTCATGAAGTAAGGGGAGATGTAGCCGCGGTCGAACTGCATACCCTCGACCACCTTGACCTCGGTCTGGGTGCCCTTCGCCTCTTCGACGGTGATGACGCCGTCCTTCTTGACCTTGGCCATAGCGTCGGCGATAAGTTTGCCGATGACACCGTCGTTGTTTGCGGAGATGGTGCCGACCTGCTCGATCTTGGAGTAGTCGTCGCCGACTGCCTTGCTCTGCTTCTTGAGGTCCTCGACGACAGCTGCGACAGCCTTGTCGATACCGCGCTTGAGGTCCATCGGGTTGGCGCCTGCAGCCACGTTCTTGAGACCTACGTTGATGATGGCCTGTGCCAGAACGGTAGCGGTGGTGGTACCGTCACCTGCCTGGTCGTTGGTCTTGGAAGCGACCTCGCGCACCATCTGCGCTCCCATATTCTGGAAATGGTCCTCGAGTTCGATCTCCTTTGCCACGGTGACACCGTCCTTGGTGACCTGGGGTGCACCGAACTTCTTGTCGATCACTACGTTGCGGCCTTTAGGACCGAGGGTGACCTTGACTGCGTTAGCCAATGCGTCCGCGCCTTCCTTCATCAGGTTGCGGGCTTCGGTATTGAATTTTATCTCTTTTGCCATAATCGTATCCTCCTTGAATTACTTGAGAACAGCCACGACGTCGCTCTGACGCATAATCAGATAATTCTTGCCGTCCACGGTGACTTCGGTGCCGGCATATTTGCCATAGAGAACCACGTCTCCGGCCTTGAGCTCCATAGGCTCGTCCTTCTTGCCGCCGCCAACTGCGATGACGGTGCCCTGCTGGGGTTTTTCCTTGGCTGTATCAGGGATGTACAGTCCGCTTGCGGTCTTGGTCTCGGCTTCCTTCGCCTCGATCAGAACCCTGTCTGCTAATGGTTTGATTGTCATAATCCTTAATATTTTGATATTTTTGTAATTCAGTTCGGTGCCCGGAGGGGCCGGACAGCGGTAGAAAACAGGGCAAAATGAGTGCCACCGCCGCAGAACTGACAAAATGACACGGACAAGATGAAAAGAGTCGCATTATATATAATGGTTATGGCCTGCCTGGTCGCCTGCGGAGGCAACAATGGCAGCAAAAAGGCCGCCTCGGAGGCAGCAAAAGAGTCTGCCGTCAAGGCGAAGTTCCCCTATCCTGAGGTGCCTGCATATATCTCCGATCCCGCAGCGGCGCAGGAGTATGTCGCCGTGCGTTTCTGGGACAAATTCTTCGAGAAACCCCAGGATTACCAGAAGCGCGACCTGATAGAGGGGGCCTTCTCCGCGTATGCGACGCTTCTCAATTCAGTTCGGCCTGAGGTCATCCTGCAGGCCCAGCAGAAAATGCTCTCGATGGCTGACAAATCACAGCGGGAGTGGCCTGAAGGCGGAATGATGAATCTTATGCTGGAGTTCTGCAGCCACTATTTCGACGACCCCAACTCGCCCTATCGCAACGAGGAGTGCTATCTCCCCGTGGTGGATGCAATCCTGGCTTCGGACCTGGCCGACGAGGCCTCCAAATCCCGCGCAGCCTATCTCAGGCCGCGGATCTCGCTCAACCGTCCGGGTACGGTGGCCAATGACTTCACCTATACCCTGATAAACGGCCGCAAGGGCACTCTCCACGGTGTCAAAGCGGAGCGCACGCTGCTCTTTTTCAGCAATCCCGGATGCGAAAACTGCAAGGAGATAATCGACGCGCTCTCGAACTCCCCGGCCGTCCAGGCTATGATTGCAGAGGGAAAACTCAAAGTGGTAAACATCTATCCCGATGCCGACCTCACCGAGTGGTACAACTACCTGTCGCACTATCCCGAAGAGTGGATAACCGGCTTCGACGCGGAAGGCGTCCTAAACCGCGACACGATCTACTACCTCCGTGCCATCCCCTCCTTGTACCTTCTGGATGCTGACAAAAGGGTGATTCTCAAAGACGCGCCTCTGGAAAGGATCCTTGAACGGCTTTAGCAGCAGTTTTTAGTACATCCCTTGCAGGAGGCGAAGTCGCCGCGGAGGCGGCCTTCGACCAGCGCCTGAACCCGCTCGCGGAGCTCCTCGCTGGTAATGCGCTCAAGAACTTCGTAAGCGAAAGCCATCTGCTGAAGCAGCCGGGCCTCGTCGGCCGTGATACCGCGTGAACGCATATAGAACAACTCATCCTCGTCCAGACGGCCCACGGTAGCGCCGTGGCTGCACTTCACGTCATCGGCGTAAATCTCCAGCTGCGGCTTGCTGTGCGCCTTCGCCAGATCGGAGAGCAGCAGGTTGTGGTTGGCCTGGAACGCCTCGGTGTGCTGCGCGTCGGGAGCCACAAGGATGCCGCCGTAGAAATTTGAAACGGCGTCGTCGTTGAGGATTCCCTTGAAGAGCTGGTTGCTGTTGCAGTCGGGAACCAGGTGCTTGAGATTCACCGAGTTGCTCATTTTCTGTCCGGTGTCGGCCAGATAGAGTCCGCTCAGGTCACAATCCGCGTGACGGCCGTTGAGGTTCACCGTAATGTCGTTCTCGATGACGCCGCCGTGGAGCGAGATGAAAACCATCCTCAGGCTCGATCCCTCGGCCATATCGATATTGCAGCGGAGGCTGTGCTGCGCCTTGTTGTGCTCGTTCTGCATCACGAAAAACTCCGCGGAAGCCCCTTCTGCAAGCTCTATCCTGGCATTTTCCGTGGTGTGGAACTCGTCGGGGGTTATGGTGTGGGAGCAGATGATGATTCGTCCCGAAGAGTTGCGGCCGAAGCGGAAGGTCTCTTCAAAGGTGAGGTCTCCCACCAGGTCGGCATTGCGTATTCCGATGATCTGCAGGCTCTTGTCCATCCTTTCGCCATCCCTGAGGTCGAGGACGAAGGGAGTCTGGCCGCCGCGCACCCTGCCGTTGACTATATACTGCTGGCGGTTGTCAGGCAGCAGCACCCTGCAGCGGAACTCATCCTCCTGCAGGTCGGGAACATATATGAATTGCTGCGGATCCATCTGCCTATTCGTTGATGAGCCAGTCGTAGCCGCGCTTTTCGATCTCGAGGGCGAGTTCCTTGCCCGCGGTATGGATAATCCGTCCCTTGTAGAGCACGTGGATGAAATCGGGTACGATATAGTCCAGAAGCCTCTGGTAGTGGGTTATGACGATGGTGGCGTTCTGCGGGGAGCGCATCTTGTTGACTCCCGTAGCCACGATGCGGAGCGCGTCCACGTCGAGTCCGGAGTCGGTCTCGTCGAGGATGGCAAGTTCGGGGTCGAGCATTGCCATCTGGAAAATCTCGTTGCGCTTCTTCTCGCCGCCGGAGAATCCTACGTTCACGCCGCGGCCGGAGAAACTGCTGTCCATCTCCACGTATGCCATCTTCTCGCGCATAAGCTTGAGGAATTCGGCAGCCGAGAGGGCGGGGAGGCCCTTCTGCTTGCGCTGCTCGTTGACGGCGGTCTTGATGAAGTTGACATTGGTCACTCCCGGTATCTCGATGGGATACTGGAATCCCAGGAATATGCCGGCCCAGGCGCGCTCCTCGGGGGAGAGGCCGAGAATGTCGCGTCCCTTGAAGATGATTTCACCGGAGGTGACGTTGAAAGTTTCGCGGCCCGCGATGACGGAAGCCAGCGTGCTCTTTCCCGAGCCGTTGGGGCCCATAATGGCGTGAACCTCGCCGGCGTTCACCTGCAGGTTGATTCCGCGAAGTATTTCCTTTTCTCCTACCGAAGCGTGGAGATCTTTGATAGTCAGCATATTATTGCTCCTTTTCCAGTTTGCGCCAGGACTTGAAACCAAAGTATGCGAGCACCAGATAGCAGGCGCTCACAACCGGCATGAATACCAGTCCGGCGAGTATGTATAAAACTATGTTTGTCGTATTTACAACCGTCCAGGCAAACCAGCACTCCATTTTTTTCTGTGCGGAAAGGTACTGGGCGGTGAGAATCATCATCGTCACGAATGCGTCCAGGAAGGGCTTCTTAGCGGGCGGGAAGGCTCCCGGCCAGATGACCGACGCCTCCTGCATCGCCCATCCCAGGATGAGCGCCAGCATCACCACAAAGATGATGTAGCGGGCCCTGTACGGAGTCGTGAGACGGGTGATTTTCAGTTCTTTGGCAGCATTTTCCTCGCCTTCGCGCGGATGGGTCCAGCGGTAGTGCCCGATCAGGTTTATGATGAACGAGACGGGCTGCAGGGCCATGCTGAAGTAGAGGTTGTGGCTTGCGAAAAGGATGAAGAGGAAGATGTTGTAGAAATACCCGAACCAGAAGTTGAGCACCTTTCCCCTTCCGGCCAGGAAGACGCAGCTCAGTCCGAGAATGACCGAGATCAGCTCCGAAAGGCTAACGCCGTTGCCGGCGATGGTGAAAAGTATGGTGTCGAGTACTCCCATAATCCTATCCTACACTCCCCTCCAGGGAGACCTGAAGCAGTTTCTGCGCCTCCACGGCGAACTCCATCGGGAGTTTGTTGAGGACCTCCTTGGCGTAGCCGTTGACAATCAGGCCGACGGCGTCCTCGCGGGTGATGCCCCTCTGGCAGCAGTAGAAAAGCTGATCCTCGTTGATCTTGGAGGTTGTGGCCTCGTGTTCGAGCACGGC
>JAEEGF012478410.1_pt1 | contig 21765 bp, 17 predicted proteins | sample 9134171 | NCBI WGS metagenome assembly JAEEGF01 (sample SAMN16246542, study PRJNA631951) | gut metagenome | biome: gut microbiome; feature: rumen; material: AP-attached | host: Bos | place: Iran: Karaj | collected 2018-10 | reverse complement strand
CACTATTTTTATGTGAAAGTTGAGTGAAATAAAGTTTTTTTGTCTTTTGAGTTACAACAACCGCAATCGAAAAATAAACATGTAAATCGAGTTTATTTTTTCCATTTTTTTGCACCGATTTACCAAAAAAAATAATCACAAATAGGCTATAATACAGTTATACAGAAATTGTATGCGCTTACATCGATTAAACACTTGATTCATATTAAGGAGGAAAAATAAATGTACGGATTTGGTGATATGATCCAGAAACTTAAAGCTAACCCTAAGACCATCGTTTTCCCGGAGGGTTCAGATCCAAGAATTCTTGAGGCTGCTTCCAGACTGTTGGCAGGCAACTTCATCAGGCCTATTCTTTTAGGAAATGAAGATGAAATCAATAAATCAGCTGAAGAGGCCGGATACAACATCAGAGGCGCTCAGATTATTGACCCCGAGAAGTTTGATAAATTTGATGAGATGGTTGAGCAGTTCTGCGAGCTCAGAAAGAGCAAAGGTATGACACCTGAAAAGGCTATTCCTATCCTTAAGCAGACAAACTACTTTGGTACAATGCTTGTAAAGATGGGTCTTGGTGACTGCCTCCTTGGCGGTGCTACATACTCAACAGCAGACACAGTTCGTCCAGCTCTTCAGATCATCAAGACAAAGCCTGAGAACTCTATCGTTTCATCTTGCTTTATTCTTGTTCGTCCTGCAGCTACAGGCGAGAACGAAGTTATCGCAATGGCAGACTGCGGAATCAACATCAATCCTAACGAGGATGAGCTTGTTGAGATCTGCGGAGAAACAGTTAACTGTGCTTCAAGATTCGGTGTTGTGCCTAAGGTTGCTTTCCTTTCATTCTCAACAAAGGGCTCTGCAAAAGATGATTCAGTAACTAAGATGCAGAATGCTACCAAGAAGGCTCAGGAGAAGTATCCTGAAATCCCTATCGATGGTGAGCTCCAGTTCGACGCTGCTGTTTCTCCTCGCGTAGCTAAGCAGAAAGCTCCTGGTTCACCAGTAGCTGGTCACGCTAACATATTCATTTTCCCTGACATCAACGCCGGAAACCTTGGTTACAAGATTGCTCAGCGTATGGGTAATTTCGAAGCTTATGGTCCTATCCTTCTTGGACTTAACGCTCCTATCAATGACCTTTCACGTGGCTGCAATGCAATAGAAGTATACTCAATGGCTATCATTACTGCGGCACTTGCATAATTACTGTGTAGTATTTGATATAGCATGATACAATAAAAGACCATCACAAAATAATGTGGTGGTCTATTTTATTTGCAATATAATTTTGGTAAACTGACAATTAAAGATACAGACAAAAATGTAAGGCACAGGAAAGTCAGGTTTTTTATGGCAAAAACATCAACTATGGATATGACAAAGGGGTCTATTCGTAAAGAATTGATTCTTTTTGCCATTCCATTACTTGCTGGCAACGTTTTCCAGCAATTATACAATACAGTAGACAGCATCATTGTCGGACAGGTAGTGGGACCAGACGGTCTGGGCGCTGTAACCAGTGTAGCTCCAGCAATCAATACGCTTGTGGGCTTTTTTATGGGCTTCTCTGCAGGGGCAAGCGTAATAATAAGTCACAACTTTGGTGCAAAAAATATTACAGCCCTCAGAAGAGCCGTGCACACGGCCATAGTATGTACATTTCTGCTGGGATTTGTCTTGATGGTTGTGGGATACTTTATCACTCCTCCACTCCTCATTTTTATGTCTACACCGGATTCCATTATGCCCCTGGCTACGCAGTATCTTCAGATTTATTTCCTGGGAATCCTTGGCCTTATGCTATATAACATAGGTTCAGCCATACTAAGAGCCGTGGGTGACTCGGTTCGCCCGCTGATCTTCCTGGTAATTACTTCGGTTCTTAATATTATTTTAGACTTGTTTTTTGTGATCAATCTTAAGATGGGTGTGGCAGGTGCAGCTTATGCAACGATCATTTCGCAGTTTATTTCCGCAATTCTTACTCTCATAGTGCTATTTATCAGCAAAGAATGTTATAACCTGCGACTTCGCGAACTGACCATAGACAAAAGTATTCTGTCTCAGATCATAGCGATAGGTATGCCCGCAGGAATACAATCAGCTGTTATTTCATTCTCTAATCTCTTTGTTCAGGGTTATATTAACCGATTTGGCAAGGACAGCACCGCAGGATGGGGTGCTTATGGAAGAATTGATGCCTTTGTAATGCTTCCTATGCAGAGCATAGCCATGACAGCCACAACCTTTGTAGGACAAAACGCCGGCGCAGGCAACGTGGACAGAATAAAGAAAGGTATACGGGAAGCTCTTTTCCTGGCTGCAATCTGCACCGCTGCTCTGGTTGTACCGGAATTCATCGCAGCGCCAAAGATAGTGTCTTTGTTTAACTCAGATCCTGAAGTAATTCGATATGGTACGCTTTTCATCAGAATGAATTGCTTCTTTGATATCCTGTGTTGCAGCAACCAGGCTCATGCCGGTGCTCTGCGTGGAATCGGTGATGCCAAGGCTCCAATGTACATAATGCTCAGTTCCTTTGTAGTATTCCGCCAAATATACTTATTTATTGCATCTCACATTACAACTTCTATTTATCCCATTGCCATTGCATATCCTGCAGGATGGCTGTTCTGTAGCATAATAATGCTCATTTATTTCAACAACAGCAACTGGGAAAAGAAAGTTGATGCATCATATGTAAAATAAAAAAATCGCTTGCATACACATTTGCAAGCGATTTTTATCATCTGTCAGCTGATCTTCTTCTGTTATGTTGCTGATAGTAGTGAGCTTTGTCCTCATACATCAGCGTATCTGCTGTCTTCATGATACTGTCTACTTCCGAAGAATCAGGTCCCCAGCACCATCCTATGGCCACCGACAGGCCCTCTTCATTGTTAAAGTCTTCTTTTAACCTCAAACAATTCTCATCAAAATCCGCCTTGGTCATATTGGGAATTACAACTACAAACTCATCTCCGCCAGCTCTGTAAACAAAGTCCCTATTAAAGCGGCTCTTCATAATCAAGCTGAGTCTCTTCAGAAGCTCATCTCCGGCTTCATGACCCTTTGTATCATTTACAACCTTTAGACCATTAGCATCAACAAACAAAACACCTACAGAAGTTCCTTTTCTCTTTAACTTCTTAAATGTCATCTCCATGGCGCTACGGTTTTTTACTCCGCATAGCTCATCATAGATGCTCTTTCTCTCCAATTCATTCATCAGTCTCCTGCGAGTAAATTCTGAAGAAAGGAAATAAGAAATGGTCTCCAACAGCTGCTTGGCATCAACTATTTTGTTTCTGGAATGATTAACTGCACCAAAGTAGCCAATGCACTGTCCATCGTCATTTATAGGCATTTCTATAATCGATTGCACGTCAACAGCAGAAAGAACATTATATAATCTGGGATGTGTGTACCTGATGGTCTCCAAATCATCAATTACAAGATTGAAGGCACCGGGATACTCTTTTTCCCAATTCATGATATCATCGCTGCTCATGTTTCTGAACTTGCCCTGCTGCGATTCTACACCCTCGTTGCACCATTCAAAGGTCTCTGAAAAGACATTTTCTTCTACTTTCTCAACGATATAGATCCTGCCGGCGTCAATAGACTCGCCAACCATTTTTATCAGATTATTGACTGCAACTTCATGAGGAAGCCCACTATGCAGCAGCTTTGTACAGGTAATAATGAGATCATCAGTACGAGATTCCAGTCCCAGCCTTTCCGTTGTCATTTTTTCCTTAGTTACGTCTTCCAGAATGAGAGCGCACCGCCCCCTCTGAGCTCCTTTATCCGCAACTATGTTGATCCAACGGTCTGTGGTTTTGGAAAAGAAAATGCCCTTTGTACGCACGCCATTGTATGCAGCTTCGTACAAACTTTTCATTATTGGAAGATGGTCATCATCAAAATCCTTATATACACTCTTTCCAAGTACTGAATCTACGTCCACTCCCATAAAAGTGGCCGCACGTGCACTCATGAAAATACATTTAATATCGCTTATTTCCTGTAAGTCATTTACTTCGACCTGCAGCACAGCATAAGCCAACGGCATCTCATTAAAGAGCCTTACATAATCGTGTCTTATAAGAACATGCTCAGTGATGGCGTCAATATCACGCATATAAGACATATATAGGCCTTCATTGCCACTCGGTAATTTTACGATTACAAACGCTTTCCATACATACTGTCCGGAACTGGTTTTAACCTGATAGTACGATACCGTAAAGTTCTTTCCAGCTTTCTCTATCTGGTTTTTGATGTTTTCAGGCTGGTTGTGGGCAATGTATTCATCTGCCTCATCAGGATGAATATACTTCTTGGCAAAAAGAGTCAGATATTCCTGCGCAGTTCCATCAGTTTCGAGCATAAACTCGCTGTTATGAGTATATATACGTTTAATATAAGATTCATTTACATCAAGAAGATTGACATGATCATAAAATGTAAGCAGGTTTCCCAGGGCCATTTCCTTGATTGCGGCGTCGTAATCAGAAGGAAACTGTGATATATTCTTTAACACACCCATGCTAACAATCTTTTCCGGGTCATCTTCTTTTCTGACATTAAGCATCATTACTTACCCTCTTCTGGTCGTCAGGTCTTATGTCTACGTTCATGGCTTGCATAATACTTGGCTTTGCTCTCATACATAGCTTCATCAGCTTCGCGTACAGCTGCTCGTATATCTTTAGAATCCTCAATCCATACCGAACCGAATGACAGCGATATTTTCTTAGTTTTCGTCTTAAGCTTCGCAAGCAGTTCCTTAAAAGAAGCCTCATCAATTTCCGGAACAATGGCAATAAATTCGTCACCACCAATTCTGTAACAGTATTTCTTTTTAAAGATAGCAGAAAAAGCAGCTGCAGCATCTTTAATAAGCTTATCGCCTTCCTCATGTCCCATTTCATCGTTTATTGCCTTAAGGCCATTTATATCGGAATAGCATACTCCTACACATTCATTCAGCCCGGACAGATCCACAAGAGCCTGATTAAGCGAATATCTGTTGCCCAATCCGGTAAGAGCATCATGACTGCCCATAAACATCATTTCGTCCGTCAAAATCTTATTGCGCATCTCCGCAGCTATGAAAATAGCTACAGATTCCATGGCATCCACAACGTTAAGTGACAGGTCATTTGCGTAATTATCCGCAACCAGATAGCCCAAAACATTCTGCTTATCTTTTAGAAGCACCACAATATATCTGTAAACAGAACCGGCTAAAACAGAATTGTATAATTCCTCGTCAGTATTAAGTAATACTGATGAGTCATTTACCACTAGCACATTCTTACCGTTAAGCTGTCTGTCCCACATACCAATGATATCGTACTTATCAAACACTTTGCGGGTAGGAAGCTCCACAGATCTGGCAGGATTAACCCACTCACTGAAAGCCAAAGCAGCTTTGGCCCCTTTTTCCTGCTTCTCAACAACGAAAACCCTGTCCGCCTCAATAGTCTGGCCCAAAAGCTTCAGAACCTTTCGCAGGCCTTTTCCAAATTCTGCAGAAGAAACCGCTGTGGCACATTCAATGATCAGTTCATTAGTATTTGTTGCCAGCGCAGTATTCTCCTCATTGCGCTTTGCAGCAGTAACATCATGAATAATAAAGGCACAGAATCCCTTCTGATACACAGGGACAGCCCAAAATTCAAACCATTTATCAAAAGTGGAATTATAAGATCTGTCTATAGTAGACTGTCTGAGGATTGCTGCCTGATAGCTATACTTGATCCAATCCTCGTCCCTATTCTTAACAGTGGTAAAGAATGTACTTCCTACAAGCTCTGCGGAAGATTTTCCTACCATCTGCGCATACTTTTCATTTGCAAAGAGAAACAGCATGTCTTTGACCGTACCAAACGGATCAGTCAAGACCTTAAAGATACAACATGCGTCAGGTAAATCCTTGAGCATGTACAGAATGTCGTTAGGACTGAAATTAGTAGATGAATAATAACCTATCTTGCCATTGTAGTCTGAAGTATCCATATCACTCTCCAAATTGATTGAAAATATAGTATTCTAGACTGAATTATACACCAAATACCCATGTTTTGTGAACAATATGATAGACAATTTTATAAAGTAGGCTTGCCTAGATACTTTTCCAGCTCATTTACGTTAATATCTTCTCCAATTACGATAAGAATGGCTCTTTCTGAGTTGACTGGTTTGGTCGTCATTCCATATCTAGTGCTATTTATTTCAACCATGTTACCTTCCCCAGTATTCACCACGCCTTTGACTCTGTGAATGTTTCCGCAGCAATTATCATTGAGCAGTTCAGTCAATGCATTTTTGAGCTTATCAGAGTCCATGGTAAAATCAAAATAGAACACTGTTTGGTATTCGTCCATCCCTAAAGTAGTCACCTTTTTGTGGGAATTTTGTTTAAATCCACATTTAATAATCCTGCCATAATCAGTATCATCAAGGCTTTTAAAACTTTTATCCATCACCAGCTTTTCCTTTAAATCATGCTGGCAGCCAAGCTCCAACATTGCCTGATCAACTATCTCTATGGCTTCATCCTTTATTTGTTTGGAATACTCTTCAGATCTGCTTATAAGCACAGCCCCGGCCTGAGCCAGTTCCGATACAAGCACCTTTTTTGAACTAACAGACAGGCTTTTTACCACTCCTGGGTCAAGAATTGCTATTACATTTCCAATTTCATACCATCGATCCAGTGGTTCCTCATAAACAAGATCAAAGAACTCATCCACATCGAAAACACCTGATGGCTCGATTATAACTCTATTGTATCCTAGCATTGCCATAGAAATTAATTTTGTTTTTAATCTTCTTTTATGTGCTTCGGCGCCATCTCCGCCCACGATCATCTCCAAATTACAGTTATCGCCCTCCAGATCCTGTAACAGAACTCTGTCGATATTGATTGCGCCAAAATCATTTTCTATTATACAAATTCTTTCATCTTTCCCCAGAAGATATTTGGCATATTGTTTCAGGAAAGTGGTCTTCCCTGCGCCAAGAAAGCCAGTTATTAAATCTAGTTTTATCATTTATACCATTCCCCTTTTGTACACTTTTAGGCTCCCTTTTTGGTCACCTTTAGACTTTTTCCTCAAATTTAATATGATTGTTATTTATTTTTCATATATTTATTATCGTCACATGATAAAATTATTTTGTCTTATATTGGAGGAACATGAAAATGAAGAAACGTTCAATTATTGCTCTATTATGTATATTGGTATGTTTGTTTAGTATCTCTTGTGGCAATGAATCCAAGTCTACATCGTCATCAGGTGCAGCTACAACTTTAATTATTGCCGCCAGAGATGGTTCACATGCAGATATTATCAATGCTGTAAAATCTGAATTTGAGGCATCAAATAATTGTACGATAAATGTTCTTCCTCTGTCCGCAGACGAAATTCATAACACCGTTCTCGAAAGCATTGACAGCGGCGATTATAAATATGACGTACTTATGATAGATGATCCTCTTATGCCTGAGTATATCGAAAAAGGTGTTCTAGTTAATCTTACAAAGCTGGGATATACCGATGATGAAGATTTTGTAGAAAAATCAAGTCTCCTTGGCAAAGATCCCTATCCTCTTGGCGCAACCTATGCGCTTCCTTTTTCCGGTAATGTACAGCTGATTTTCTATAATCCTGCTGTTATTGGCGATGATCCTGATCTGTCCAATTGGAACAATATTTTAACCATCTGTAAACAGGCTCAGGCAAACGGAAAAGAGGGATATGCAATCCGTGGACAATCCGGTAATCCTATTGTATCTGATTTTCTACCAATTCTTTGGGCATTTGGCGGAGATATATTTGACGAAAACAACTATGTTATTTTAGATTCAGCTGCAAGCCGTGAAGCATTGTATTTCTACTATGACCTGTACAAAACAGGTAAGAATTATGAAAAAAATGATCTTGTAGACGCTGTAAGCAGTGGAAAAGCTGGTATGGCCCTGGGCTGGCCGTCATGGTTTATTTCAGGCACCGGCTCATCAGCTGAAATCGAACAGATTCCGGGAAAAAAGGATGCATCATCACCCACATTAGCAACCGGAGAAATAGGAAACTGGCTGCTTGGAGTAACTACCAATTCCCCCAATGCAAGTCTTAGTCTTAAACTGGTTCAATTCTTAACCAGCAAGGATGTACAGAGAAAAGCCTTGGAATATGGCGGCATACCAACAAGAAAGAGTATCTTCCGAGATAAGAAAATTCTTGCTGAATATCCATTTTTCGAAGCTATTTATTCCGGAACAAACAATTCAAGAGTCCGCCCCAGAACCACAAAGTGGTCAAGAATTGAAGAAGTATTTGGCCAGGAACTGGTTAAATGTATAAATGATGAGCAAAGCATTGACGAAACAATATCCAAGTCACACAAAGCAATTCAGGACTTACAAAACGAATAATTTAGTGTTTTGATGTCATCAAAACACCGGAACGCATCATAGTCCTTCTCAACATGGGCCCAAGAATAACAACCATGACTATCTTAAGTACAGAAGTGACTATAAAGGGCGCCACACAGGCAACAAAAGATGCCAACAATGTCTGTCCGGAAACAATTGAAAACCATATCGTTCCAAACGCATAGTTACATATTGAGCCAAGTAACACGGCAACAGTTAATATTAAATAAAAACGAATTCCCTTACCGGCTTTGATTGCCAATTGATACCCAATCCCGGCAAAGAATGCCAAAATCGGAAAAGAAACTATAAATCCACCTGTCATACCAAAAATAGAATCTAATCCGCCTTTAAATCCGGCAAATACCGGAGCGCCAAACATTCCCAGCAACACATAAATAACTGTTGTTATTGTTCCATTCCTTGTTCCCAGTATTACAGCGGCCAAAGGAATTATAAACGTCTGCATAGTCATAGGGACTCCTGCCGGCATTGGAACACTTATTTGAGATACAATAGCAATGATTGCTGTAAAAACAGCAATGTAACACATATCTCTAATACTTAACTTCTGCATTATATTTTAGTTCTCCTCTAACTCTTTTCTTAATTCATATAGGGACTTTCCTGTCCTTCTGGCTATTCCTGCAATATCATCATATTCCAGTTTTGATCTTGATACATCATAGCCATATGCTTTTTTAACTCTGACTTCTCCATAAGGAGTCTCTATTTTATTAATCTCCCTGGTAAGAACATATCTATTACAAATATTCTCTCTTACTCCAAGGGTGGTAGTATGCTTGAATATATGTTTTAAGATGATATCCCTTTTGTCCATTTTGCAAATACAACGAAGCTCGATGCCGGGGCGGTTCTTTTTCATATCTGTTGCTATTGTATATACTTCCAAAGCCCCCGCTTCAAAGAGAGCTTCTGTAGCAAACCCAACCTCCTCTGCAGTCATATCATCAATATTGCAGCTCAGTTCAACTACCTGCTCTGAATCATCACCGGTCTCTCCCAGCATAACGCGAATTGCATTTACCTGATCAAACTTCTTGTTTCCCATGCCATAAGAGATCTTATCTACTGCCATAATCGGCTGCACAGAAAATTCATCAGCAAAGTATTTGAGCAGTGCCGCTCCTGTCGGTGTACAAAGCTCTGACTTTATAGAATGGCTCTCATAAGTTGGAATACCACTGAGCAAAAGAGCTGTGGCAGGTGCAGGCACCGGCATGATTCCATGAGAAGCCTTCACAGTACCACCACCCACATTAATCGGAGACACTATCACCTTGTCCGGATCAATTTTATGCATCAGGTAACACACTGCAGTAACATCTGCTATAGCATCCATGTTTCCAACCTCGTGAAAATGTATCTGTGAAACGGGCTTGCCATGAACTTTGCTCTCTGCATCCGCTATAAGCGCATATACCTCTCGAATGTCGCTCTTTATCTCTTTAGCTAATTGCAGGTTTTCTATTATCTCCTCGATATCGTACATTGTATGACTATGGCTATGATGATCATGCTGATGGTGATGATCATGAGCTTCTGTACCATGTGCAGTCTCATCGCCGTGTTTATGCTCTACTCCGTCAACCTCTTCCTCACGACCATTCACTTTGACAGAAACATGACCTCCCAGAATTCCGTTGTTTTCAACTAACTCATAATTAAATTCAACATCGGGAATTCCCACAGAATTCAATTCAGAAACCTCTTTGCAGGGGTCCTGGAAAAGCCCAAGCAAAACAGCTGTTATCATATCTCCGGCTGCGCCCATCTTGCAATCAAAATATAATGTCTTCATGCCTAGCCTCCTTAAACAACTTTGATAGTTAAGTGCTATATATAAAACACATCATATATATGTTATATATCTTCAATAATTACATTTTTTAAAATGACACCTTTACCTTCGATTATGTGAGCTCTTCGTCCGTTGCAATGTGGACAAAGGTATCTGTTGGATCTGTCAGGATAATATTCTTCTCCGCATTCCTCACACAACGCCTTTACCGGAACCTCTTCACATTCCAGCTCTGCGCCTTCCAGTATGGTCCCCTTAACAGCCTCCGGATAGTATTTATACATATAATACGGCAAAACTCCACTTGTTTTACCAATTTCTACCACAATTTTCTTTACTGACTTTGCATTATTCTCTGATGCAACCTCGCTGGCCAATTGAACCATCTTGGCTATATAACTCATCTCATGCATATAATCTTACCCTTTTATTTGCGTAAAATCTATTATTTTATCATTCTTTTATAATAGCTTAATTGATTCTGGCAAAATAATCTATAGTATAATTAATATGATACATGGGTAGTTTTAACGTCATTATATATAACCGTCGATATTTTAATGAGTTATACTTTTGGAAAGGATTCTACATGTCTCATAATCTTGTAAAAACATGCATTGGATGCGGAAGGACCTTTACAGCCAGAAACAGTAGTATGCCATTTTGCTGTAAAGCATGTAAGCTTAGATATTCGTACCATTATACCTTTAGATGTCGTGATTGCAGAAACGCATCCTGTGAAGTCCGCAATAACGATCTTCAGGGATGCGCTGATAGCTGCCCAAACTTAAAATGGAATCCATGATATCAAGTGTTATCTTGTCCCACGAGATGATTCACAAATTGCTGTGCTGTTCTTCCGGAAATACCTCCGTGGTTTAATTCCCATCTGTCAGCATCTTTATATAATTCTTCTTCAGGCAAATTGATATTTTCTCTTGCAGCTAATTCTTTTACAATCTCATAATACTCCTGCCTGGATGGCTTATAATATCCAATAGTGACGCCAAATCTGTTTGCCAGTGAAAGCTTCTCTTCCATGGTGTCTGATCTATGAATATCACCATCCTGCTCAACATCTCTTCTGTCTTTCCAGGTCTCTTTAATGAGATGTCTTCTATTGGATGTGGCATAGATAAGAATGTTGTCTGGCTTTGTTTCAACACCGCCTTCAATTACAGCTTTCAGGAACTTATAATCGGATTCATCCTCCTCAAAAGAAAGGTCATCCATGTAAATGATAAACTTATAATTCCTATTCTTAATCTGAGCTATCAATTGAGACAAAAGCTTGAACTGATGCTTATATATCTCTATCATCCTCAAACCGTCTTTGTAAAACTCATTTACGATGGCTTTGATACTGGTGGATTTTCCTGTTCCACTGTCTCCAAATAATAACACATTGTTTGCTTTCTTTCCCGCAACAAAGGCCTGTGTATTATCAATGAGTTTCTTTTTCTGGATCTCATATCCAACAAGATCATCAAGAACCACGGTATCCATATTATTTATAGGGGTAAACTCGATTTTTTCTCCCTCAATCTCTCTGATCCTGAAAGCTTTATTAAGTCCAAAAGCTCCAACACCTATGCTCTTGTAAAAACCTGTGATCACCGCAAAAAACTCTTCTTCATCTTTAGTTTCTGCCAGTTCTGTACTTAGCTTCTTAACTTTTTCACTTACATTGACATTGTACATAAGCTCCGGTTTATCAATGGCTTTGTAATCAGTAATACAGGAAAAGCAATCAATATCAAGTGTTTTTTCAATTTCACTAAAATCGTAGTAAAAAAGCTCTCTAAACGCCTTAAAATCACTTTTAGCAAAGTGATTCACACTGCCATTTTTGCTGCCAACCTTTTCACAGGTTAATGTAAATGGATTTTCATCCATTATTAAAAGGTAAGTAAGATAGTTCTGCCATAAATTCTTATCAAATGCGTAGGCTGTCCCTATTTCAAGAATCCTTTTTACCTGTCGAAATATTCTGCTGGTAAGATCCTCTTTGCTGTAATTCCCACTATGAAAATCTTTGCAGACCTGTGCCAGCTGCATAAGTATCGTATCCTGCGGCATATCTCCGTAAATAAGCAATTTAGCAACTATTCTTTCCATGAAGTCCTCCATATTATGCCTAATATAAAATACACATATAACATAAAAGGCATATATGTTATATAACATATATGCCTTTACATCTTAATTATCAACAATCATCTTTTCCAGCAGTTCAAAATCGTCTATTTTGTTCTGAGGAAAGCTGTTAATAGCGTTATTCTTCGGGTATTTGGGCTTAGCCTTGTTATTATAGTACTCTTTCTTGATGCAATCTTTCATAAAAGCAATTGGAACATCTACTTTTGTACTGTAGTTCTGCATATACTCATATGCACTTTTGATTTTATCAATATCATAATCGGCTTCTTCAGCTATTTCTTTGATCTCACTGAATTTGAAATCATCATGTAATAACTCGAAAAGCTCATCAAAAACGTCATCTTTATTGATAACAGGCGTTTTTTCACCCTCTGAAATCTGCTTTTTCTGATTTACAAAGAATCTAATTCCTACGGTCTTCCTACCGCTCTTAATTGGCTCGTAATCCACTATAAGACTGGTCTTGTTATTGAGCTCTTCTTTAACCTTACTAAGAACGTTTCGATTAAATATTTTATACTCTTTATACTTATTGTCGCCATTCTTGTTATTCTCTGCCAAGGCTTCAATCTTATCGTAGTCAGGATACTCTTTTTCCAGTTCTGCTTTGATTTCCTTGCTACCGCCAGAGGTTATAATTCCAAGTTCAAGCTTTAATCCTGTAAGATTATACTCAAAGGCCTGCTCTCCTGGGTCTTTAACATAATAAGCCTTGTAATCATAAGCTGACTTAAGCATTTCATATAATCTCAGAGAATAGACACTCTTCAGACTTAATGTGTCAGACAAGCTTAATAAAGTATAATTCTTTTTGAGGTTAACAATCTTATCTGTAAGCGAGTTATTATACCTGAGTTTCAGGGTTCCATTCTTAAAAGAAGCATCAGTAACAACCTGGTGAGCCTCAATCTTGCCATTTTCTTTATCTTTGATCAAAAGATTCCAGTCAAAGATGGTTGCTCCTTTTATCTGTCTGTCACATAAAGCTTCTATATGTTCATATAATGATCCGGAACTGGATTTAAACATTTTCCTAAGATCTGAACCATAAATGGTAGCTACTACATTATTTGTTTCATCTACCTTTATATTCTGCATACCAATAGCAAATAACTTCTGACTAAGAGCGGTACCCTTACCCATGGCGTTTATAAGCTCATTGGACTTTGGATAACTCTTATTCGCTATTAGCTGCTCTCTTTTTGATTCTTGCATCTCTCCCCCACTCTGGTATTATTCCTTTTTTATACACTTTTGGTTGAACTCAAAATTCCTTTTTTGTACACTATTAGATGTTTTATTCATAGTGTTTCTTCCCTTTTTTACAACCTTTAATCTTATTATATTCCCTTTTTTGTCACTTTCAAGAATTTTTTCCCATATTTTGTATGTTTTACAGCCATTTTATACCACAAATTGTTGACTCAACTAGTCGCGGATTTTATTCCCCTTTTAGTCACTTTTCAATCATGTTATTCCCTTTATGGTACCTTTTGACCGCTTTAGTTTGACTATTATAGTTCTATTTATTCCCTTTAAGGTCACTTTTATACCTTTTTATTGTCTCTTCATCAATTTTCCGGTATTATTTGCAGGATCTAGTGTTTATCTATACTTTCGCTTTATATATTCCCTTTTATGTCACTTTTAAATTCCCATTTTAGTCACCTTTATGATTTCACAGAAAGAATGCTTTTGATATCTTCTTACTACTCTTAATTATTGTTATTCCGGACTTTGACCTTAATATTTATATTCCCTTTTTGGTCACCTTAATTACTTTTTTGTATTTCTCATGTTGAAATCTCCTAGAAATAAGAATGCCAGGCTAGCGTAAAATGCACATTTTTCAGCGTTAACCTGGCTCTTCCCTTTTCAGTCACCTTTTATTCCATTTTATTTTACTTTATATCCTTATTTACTTAACTTATGAGCTATTCTTGGCCTTCCCTTTTTGGTCACTTTAATTCCCTATATACATAACTATTTATTCCCTTTTATGTCGCTATTTATCCCCTTTTATTGCACCAAAAATGCCTTGTATCGCCGTATTTTAGGGCTTTTTTAAGAATAAATTAATAAAAAAATTGTAGTTTTTATATATTTAATTAAACAACTTCTGTTGCTCCAGAAAAAGTTTATAATACAATTTTTTTGATTTATTTTAATGATTATAGTCTTTTTGAGTAGTTAAAGGTTAAATAGTATAAATTTATCATTAAATGGTTCCTGATCGCTTAGAAATATCCTTATTTAAATATTATAAGTTCTTGCTTGAAATACCTTTTTGGTGCTAGTTGGCATTATTATTTAAGATATTTTAGCAAATAAAAAGCAGCAATCAAATAAGTATTTGACTGTTGCTTTTTATTTTGGAAGGAATTGCAAAGGTTTTAACATTTTAACATAAAATAGCACGTGTAATATATTATGCTAATACCATTTTTGTTATTTATAGATATATAACATATACTATTAAAATATGAATTAATTAAATCTGATTCTTTCTATTTTCTCTGAATTTTTCAATTATATATCTATGTCATTTTATATAATATTTACTAGATTTTAACGATTTCTGATAATTATATAGGAATTTCAACATGAAACATTTAGACTATTGATAATTGATACTATTAACTAATATAGTCAATATTTTCGCTTATTTATAACATTTAAGAATATAATTACATATGTTGTTAATATTAGAATTAATTAATCTATTATGTTCTGGAATTTCCATATTTATAACAAATGTTATTGAAATTATATCTTTATTTCATTTTTATGTTATTGCATTTTTACTTGCAAACATTATATTTTTTCTTGCAAAATCTTACTGTCAGCACAATAATGCTCTATTTTAAGCCATTTATAACACTTTTTATGTTATTGGACATATTGCATTCTTGTGATCTAAATATTTACACTTTATTTATAAAAAGTTTATTCTTTTTAAACTATTTTTAACGTATATTTACTTCTTTTAAGCTCTTAAAACGCGAAGCCAGAGTCTTTTGATTAAAATCTGTCCAAAACTTGATTATTATTAATGCCTCTGTGCTTTTTACCCTGTTTTTATGGGGATTATCGTCTTCATTACCCGGATCTGGTATAAATTTGTGCTTTCATTATCCAGGATTAAATAATAGGGCCTTTATATATTAAATCTTTGCTTATATTTATTATATATAAAATATATTTAATCCATACATCATATTTATAATTATTAACACATATCTATTATATTATATATTTGCTATAAATTCAATAAATATAACAAATATAATATTTTATATATTTGACATAAAGAACATATTTTCTACATATATAATATATTCAATATATACCATATATGAATATACTTAAAATTGATATAAAGTATACAATATACATAAGGTATATAACATATATGCATTACTGATATATGATCTAAATGTTATACAGTATATAAATTATATTATATATATAACTGAAATAATAAAAATCATATATATAACAAATTGCTGTAATGATATTAGCTGTATATATAATATATGATATATAACTATATAACTTATATATCCAAACTCTATGACAGATATCACAATCTAGATATATATAACAAGTATAATAAATATAATAAATTATGCATATATAATATATATTATATAATATATTTATGTTCTTTATTTTTGCTATAATACGAATTGAAAAAAAAGATTCCATTTACAATATAGAAGATATAGAATATATATAACATGATCTTGGATATTTCTTATTTTGAAAATATCAATTCTGGGACCATACCAGGTTCATACAATATGCGTTAGGGAGAGTATGGGAAAATATAGGTTTTATGTATGAGAAGAGATTTGATATATAATATATATATGAATTTACAATTTAACAATACGAAAATTATTAGCATGCTGTAGATATAAGATATATATGTAATATAACAATTAGTATTATGTTTATACTATTATATGCATTATAGAATATATATATAAATTGTAAAAGTGATATTTGTAATATATGCGATTTATAAATATATAACATATATAGCAAGTATTTGTAGAAGAGATATATGTAATATATGCAATATAATGGCTATATGATATATAACATTTGCATATAAAAGATAAATGCTTAAATAATACGAAGAACATATAGACTATATAGTGCATATATAACATATTGATTCGTTATGATATTGCTATATGATATATATTTTATAAGATATATAATTAGCATCCATGATGGTAGATGAAATATGTTAAATATAATATGAATAACATATATAATAAAATGTACAAGACAAAAAAAGATATAGATTATATATAACAAATATAAATGAAATATAAGATATAAATAATATGATATAAATGCAATGAATACATTATATTTGAGATATCAATTATTGAAAGTAAACATGTAATATACTATAATTAAAAAGCTGATTTGAAATAAGCTTTTTAGGAGGAGATATGCGAATAGTTGCATTTAGTAACCAAAAAGGGGGCGTAGCTAAGACCACATCCAGCTATGCAATGGCTGTAGGACTGGCAAATAGGGGATATAAAGTGCTGGTTGTGGACGCGGATCCACAGGAAAATCTGTCTATGTCAGCAGGAATCGATCTGAATGAGATTGATCCTGATCCTGAGGATATAGAGCAGCTTAGTGAGGAACAGCAGGAAGAGTTCTATGCAAACGTACCAGCTAAGCTTTTTGAAGTAATGGAAGGTAAGAAGAACGTAAATGATGCAATTATCCCTATTGCAGAGAATTTGGACCTTATAGTCGGTGGAATCGATCTGGCATCTGCAGATATGTCTTTTACCGAGTTAGGCCGTGAAAGCCTTATTAAAAAGGCATTTAAGAAGCTGAAAACAGAATATGATTTCTGCGTATTTGATTGCAGCCCGGCACTAGGAGTAGTACTTATGAATATCCTGACAGTAGCTGATGAGGTTATAATTCCTCTGGAGCCAGGCGCATACTCACTTCAAGGATTGTCCAGGCTTTATAAATTTATTGGACAGATAAGAGATTACACAAACCCAAATCTTAAAATAGACGGAATCCTTGTCACAAAGGTAAGAAATACAGCAAATGCGAAGATCTGGATCGGCGATATAGAAGAAAAGGCTGAGCTGTTAGATACAAAGGTGTATAAATCTAAGATCAGGCTTAATGTATCTGTGGAAGAAGCTCAGACAATGAAAATGGATCTTTTCGATTATGCTAGAGGATCTTCAGCAGCAAGAGATTATGATGATTTTATCGATGAATTCTTAGAGGAGGATAGATAATAATGGCTGGCAAGGCAGATAAATTAAAGATAAACGCTAGTGGAACCTCAAAGGGACTGTTTAAAGGTATGGAAAAGCTCGATAACAAGGGTAAGAATGAAGAAGCCAAGAAAGAAGCCAAAAAAGCAGTTACTAAAGAAGAAAAAGTCATCGTAGAAAAGCCTGCTGAGGATACAAAACCTGTAGGAAAAGAAATAGAAAAAGTAGAAACTGTGAAAGAAGTTGAAACAGTAGTAGAAGAGAGGGAGCCGGAAGCACCGGTAGAAGAGATAGTAGAAGAGGTTGCAGAAGTTAAGAGTGAGCCTGTTGAGGAAGTAAAAGAAGTCGTTGAACCTGCACACTATGATGTTCCAAGCCAGCCTACAATGCAGCAAACAGTGGCGCAGCAGAGCGTGGTTCCTCAGCAGAACGTTATGAATGAGCCGCAGCCTCAAGTATATGCTCAGCCACAGTATAATTCTATTCCAACGCATCAAACGATACAGCCCCAGTATAATCAGATTCCTGTTCAGACACCGGTACAACAGTATCAGCAGATGAACAATGCTAATATGTATATGCAGCAGCCTGTTTATATGCAGCAGAATGTTCCTCAGGAATATAATGAACCCAAAAACACCAGAAGGGCATCAAATAAGCCTCAGGAAAAGACAAGCAGATATGAGAAGGATAAATTCCTTTTGCTCGATATTAGAGGCCTTAGAGACTACGTAGAGCATATGGCAAAGGCATCTAATCTTTCTGCTACAAAATATATTCGTAATCTTATTGAACAGGATATGAATGTAAATATGGATCTTTATCTCAGACATAAACAGCTTGAAGAGGAACTGAAGAATAGAAGATAAATCAGATCAAAAATAGAGCGATTTTAATCAAAAAGGAACAAATTAAAAAACCCTGGAGATGTCTCCAGGGTTTTCTTAATATCTTTAATTATTTCTTCTTTCCGTTAACAGCATCCTTAAGAGCCTTACCAGCTTTGAACTTAGGAACTGTAGCTGCAGGAATCTTTATAGCTGCGCCGGTCTGAGGATTCTTACCAGTTCTAGCTGCTCTCTTAGCAGTCTCAAATGTACCGAATCCAACGAGCTGTACTTTGCCTTTCTTCTTAAGCTCTTTTGATACAGCGTCTGTGAAAGCCTTAACAGCCTTCTCTGAATCCTTCTTAGAAAGACCAGTCTCTTTTGCAATAGCATCAACAAGTTCAGTTTTATTCATGGTTTAATACCTCCCTCAAAATGAGAATTTATACTACCATAAAAAATTCTACACCCATTTTATGCACGTTACAAGTATTTTAGTTCGAAAAAATGCGAATATCATAGCAAAATTTAGTTTATACATCGAAAAAAGCCATCAACAACCATATTTTTATGATCGTAAAACCAGAAAAAATCGATAAAAAGGAGGCTTACATGTTAACGACAGCTTTTGTGTACAGTTTTTTGAAGAAGTACGAGGACAAGGCCAGTGAAGCAAGCTCAGCAATTGGGAATGCCCACCATACGTTAGACAAAACACCTGTCTGAGCAAGAAGCCAAGCGGCAGGGATAAGTACAACAAGCTGTCGTCCAATGGAAACAATAAGCGAATAAAAGCTCATTGAAAATGCCTGGAATATGGATCCCATGGCAATACAAATGCCTGCGAGAGGGAAGGAAAGGCTGATGATCCTAAGCGCAGGAATACCAATTGCAACCATATCTTCCGATGCATTAAAGAAGGACAACAGAGTAGTCGGTATGGCCTGAAATACGATAGTACCGACAATCATAATGGATACTGCAAGAATCAGGGCAAAGCGTAAAGCTTCTTTAATTCTGTCTTTATTCTTGGCACCGTAGTTATATGCAAGTACAGGAATAATACCATTGTTGAGTCCGAATACAGGCATAAAGAAGAAACTCTGAAGCTTGAAATAAACTCCAAATACAGCGGTTGCGGTAGATGAGAAGCTTCCAAGGATAATATTTATCATGTATGTCATTACGGATCCGATTGACATCATCAGAATTGAAGGAACACCAACAAAGTATATTCCCTTTATGATTTCTGCTTTTGGATGAAGTATCCTTGTAAATGACAGTTTGATATCATTATTGAATTTAATATTACAGAAAAGACCGATAGACAAGCCTACCATCTGACCAAAGATAGTAGCATATGCGGCACCAGCAACACCAAGCTCCGGGAAAGGACCGATGCCAAAAATGAGCAAAGGATCAAAGATAATATTTACAATAGCGCCACTGGCCTGTGATATCATGCTGTAAAAAGTTTTTCCTGTAGACTGAAGCAATCTTTCAAAGGTAATCTGGAAATAAGCACCAAAGGAAAGACAGCAGATGATACGAAGGTATGTAGCACCGTATTCCTGAATTTCAGCAATTGGTGTCTGGGTCTTTATAAAGGCTTCAGCAAAGAAGATACCTATGATCAGGAACAGCAGATAATTGAAGAAGGCAAGCAAGATACCGGAGTTAGCCGCATCATCTGCCTTATCAAATTTCTTAGCTCCAAGGGATTCGGATAAAAGTGCGTTGATACCTACACCGGTTCCGGATGCAAGTGCTATGAGCATATTCTGCATAGGGAAAGCAAGAGTAACGGCAGTGAGCGCATTTTCTCCAATTCTTGCAACGAAAATACTGTCTACGACGTTATAAAGAGCCTGAACAAGCATGGAAATCATCATAGGCAGAGACATTGAAATAATAAGCTGTTTTACGGGCATAACGCCCATTTTGTTTTCTTTTCTCATAATCAAACCTCGTTTTAAATCATACGGTTCAAAAGTATATCATAAATGATCTCAATCACTCAACACAAATAAAAAGATACTTAAAATACGTGTGGTCACGGTCCTTGTCATAGAGGTTAATAAGGCTTATGACAAACAGATCTGACAAGACCTTAAGATTATTCTTTTTAATAAAAGAAACCATCTTTTTATACACCAAATCAATACCGGAAGCAGAGCTTTCATGGTAACAGCAGACTGCAGTAATTCCAGGCAGTGGGAAAGAATCTATGTTATCAGCTGGTAGAAAAGAAAGGCTGATGATGCTGTTATATACGTAATTCTTTTTTATAAGGTCCTCATAACTAATGGTTACTCCGGTAGGAAATGTTGAAAGAGTGGCCTTGGGAGCAGCATTCATCAGGTGAATTGAAATATCACCTGCTATGTCTGCGGCATGATGAGCATTATTTTTGTCTCTTATCTTAGTTTCACTATAACTAATTTCTGGAATTTCATCCAAAAATGGTTTTCCCGGCTTATGATCTGAGAACTTGCCCAAAATCCACATTCCCAGATGAAGAGCACTGATTTTCTTGTTGATAAGATATAGCTCTTGCTGCATCTCAAGAATTTTTGAATTGGCGAGTTTTTCAATGCTTTCCCTGGATGAATTATGAATAAGATCACTGATCTCTTTAATAGAGCAGCCAGCCTGTCTCATTGTGCTGATAAAGAAAAATGAACTTATCTGAGAGGCGGAATAGTAATGATAGCCATTATTAGGATCAATTCTTGGCGCAATAATGTTTTGCTCATAATAAAAACGAAGAGTATCCCTTGTAGTGCCACATAGTTTTGCAAACTGACTGACGGTGAGTGTATATTCTTTTTCCTGATTTCTAAAATCTTCTGACATTGTTTTCAAAACCTCTGAAATAGAAAGAATTTATATATTGACATGGGGGTAAGCCCCAAGTTTATTGTAGCATAGAATTGTTTTGAAATTAACAAGATTCAGCTACAAAAATACATGAAAAGGAGAAAAAAGATGAAGGACGTAAAGGGAACAATCACAAGAATTATTGCAGAGTATCTGGACAAAGACGAAAGCGAGATCAGCACAACAAGTACATTTACAGAGATTGGTCTTGATTCACTCGACATCATGGAACTTGTAATGCAGATGCAGGAAGAGCTTGATTGCAAGATCGAACTTTCTCAGGAGATTACAACAATTGAAAAACTTGCTGAGCACATTGAGAAAGCAGCGTAATGGTGCGGAATATGA
>JAEEGF012117562.1_pt1 | contig 21765 bp, 13 predicted proteins | sample 9134171 | NCBI WGS metagenome assembly JAEEGF01 (sample SAMN16246542, study PRJNA631951) | gut metagenome | biome: gut microbiome; feature: rumen; material: AP-attached | host: Bos | place: Iran: Karaj | collected 2018-10 | reverse complement strand
TATGGCGCTTCTTACCACAACATAACACCAATATCATAAAAATGGTGGCATAGAGATAAAATGAATCTTAGGCCACCATTACGAGAAAAGAATAAGAGGATGTGCCTATTTTGACACACCCTCTCTTTATGTTTTTTTGATGTTTCTGATGCTGTGGGAAACATTAGAATTCTCCTCCGGGACCTCCGAAACCGCCTCCGGGACCTCCTCCGAATCCGCCGTCGGGTCCTCCAATGGGAGTTCCTACGGGCATGTTGCCAGGATTTCCGACAGACCTGCCTTCTCCACGTCCGCCTCTTCCTCCGCGGTCGTTATTGTTGTTGCGGTTACGGTTTCGTCCGCCAAACATATTGAATCGGTAGATGAAATGAGCCATCACATAGGAATAGATGGCGTTGGTCTCTGTGTCGCGGCGCATAGTGGCGTTGATGGTACGGCTGATGTTGCTGCGCTTGCTCAGGATGTCGTATGCCTGAAGAGATACGGTTGCCGCCTTGCCTTTCAGGAAGCGGTAGGACACCTGTGCGTTCCAAATCAGCTCGTTCGTGTTCATGTCGGCACTGGCATAACCGCGGCGGCTGTTCATGCTCATGTTCGTGGAGAATCCGAAGCCGTTCTCCATGTTCAGGTTATAGGATGCTCCATAGGAGAAGTCGTAGGTGCTGCGGTTGTTGGTGGGTACGAGCACACTCTTCTGGTTATTGTAGTTGATGTTTCCCTGGAGGCTCACGTCCCAGTAGTCGGAGCGGTAATTCAGCCGGATGCTCTCTCCGAGAGAGAAGTTCTTCACCTTATTGCGCAACGACTGGTTCTGCTGATAGATATAGCCGATGTTGTTGCGGTAGCTTGACGACGTGGATGTGTTGAGTGTGAAATTATCGACGAAAATGGGTCGGTTCCATCCAAAATTACCGTTAATGCTCCAGTTCCCGTTCACGTTCGTAGGCTGAGTGATACGTCCACCGGTCTCCTCATTGTATTGTGTCCGGCTCTCGATGGCGTTGAGTGTGTTCTGGAACGAGAGTCTTGCCACAAAGCTCTGCATAGTGTTGGAGAGGTAGTTGTTCCAGTCGATGTTGATGTTGTTGTTGAACGATGGTGAAAGCCCCGGGTTACCCATTCTGATGTTAAGCGGGTTGGAGTTGTCGGTCATGTTGAAGAGGTCGGTGATGCTCGGCTGCTGTGTCTGTCCGCGGTAACGGATACGCAGTGTGTGCTGTCTGTTGAATCTGTATCTGAAGTTCAGAGTGGGTGACACCCGAATGTAATTTCTCGTTGCGGTGGTGTCGAGTGCCTGATAATTGTATTCCATGCGCTGCCTCTGCGGCTGCACGTTCACTCCGACGTTGAGGTTGATGGTCTGTGTGACAAGTCGCAGCTGCACGTCGATGTTGTGGATGTAGTTTGTGTTGTCTGTATAGCGGCTGAGGTCTTCGTCAAGATACTGGTAGTAGTCCCATGGCAGATAGCCGGCTCCAGTGTTGCGGATTTCTGTTATCAGGTCATCCACATAGCCCATGTCGTAGGCTTTTCCATCACTGTGGTTGTTCTGGTAGTTAAAGCGGTATGATGTCTGCAGGAAGAGTTTCCGTGCGATGAGTGGTTCGGAGTAGTTGAATCCGATGTTGAAGTTTTTCGAGCTGTTGGGTGTTGTGCGGTACCGGTAGGTGAGAGCGAGCGAGTCGCCGAACTGGAAGTAAGTGACATCGCTGAGGCTGAAGTTCTTGTTAGTGTTCTTGTTGTAGGATCCGCCAGTCTGAATGGAAAAGTTCCTTCCCAAGTTGTTCAACCGTCGGTTCATGGTCAGGTTTCCGTTGAAGCTGTGGTTGTTTCCCTCACTTTTCGACCCCGTGACATTGTGGTTCACCTTGATGTCGTGTGCGATTTTCTCCATCTCGAAAAGCGGGTTGGTCACTCCCTGCTGCTCGTAGGGATCGTCGTTGAATGTTGCGTTTTGTCCGTTTCCTTTTGACTCAGAGTCGCCGAATGAGAAGCTTGGTCTGAACAACACGGTCGTCATGGAGTCGGGCTTCCATTCTATTCGGAAGTCGCCGTTCATGTTGTTGCTTCGGTTGAGGTTCCAGTTGTAGGAGTTGGAGTAGGATGTGCTAGTGGTGATGAAGTTCTGTGTGGCTGATTTGGAAGTTGATGTGGTTTTACGTCCCTGATAGCGCACGTTGCCTCCGATTTCAAATTTACCTCTTTCCAGAGCGATGTTCACACCTCCCATGCCCATCTTTGTGTTTCCGCCGCCGCCTCCGCCGCCACGGCCTCCTCCGAATCCTCGTCCGCCGGTGTTGTTATATTGTCCTGTGACGGTGATTTGTGTAGCGTCTGCAAACCGGCTAACCATCGCCCTCTCAGCAAACCGCTCTTTCGTTCCGATTCCGAAGTCCATATTTCCGAACCATCCATTTCGCATACCTTTCTTAATTGAGAGGTCAATCACGGTCTCCTCCTCTCCGTCGTCGATGCCGGTCATACGTGCCATGTCAGACTGCTTGTCGTAAGTCTTCACTTTTTCCACGATTTCGGATGGAAGATTTTTCATTGCCATGCTGCGGTCGTTTGAGAAGAACTCCTTGCCTTCAACCAAGATTTTGGATACTGTCTTACCGTTGATTTTGATGGTTCCGTCATCGCTGACCTCTGCTCCGGGCAGTTTCCGTATCAGCTCCTCAAGCACACTGCCCTCAGGCACTTTAAATGCGGCAGCGTTGAATATCAGCGTGTCCTCTTTCACTTCCACCTGTTTCAGTGTGCCAGTCACCACTGCTTCCTGCAGCACCACGGAATTTGGTGTGAGAAGAATCGTACCACCGTTCACCTGGTTCTGTCCGTCTTTCACTTCCAATGTCCGGAAGAAGTTATGATAGCCGATATACGACACTTTCATCACATAGTTTCCTGCCGGTATGTTCTTCACATTATAATATCCGTTGAGGTTGGTCGTTCCGCCTCCGACCATGGATGTGGAGTCTGATTTCAGAATCTGGACAGTGGCATACGACAAAGCCTCCGCACTCTCTGAGTCGAGCACGCGGCCGGATACAGTGGTTTTCTTCTGCGCGTACATTGTAAAAGCCGGCAGAATCATCAAAATAAGCAGTAAAACGCGTTTCATAAAGAAAGAGGTGTTTGTTTTTTAATAATTGTGAGTGGCTTGGGCTGGTGCATGCAATGCCCCCGGTTCTTTGGATCCCCGCCTATATTTCTTTTGACGGACAAAAACCTCAATGGTTTAATGAAACGTGAAAAAAATACAAACTTACGAAAGTGTAGTGATACAAAAAAGCAGCCTTAGGGCTGCTTTTTTGTATTTGTCCTTGATGGATTAATTATTTTATACGCCATGGGGCATCTCTACTTAGAAATTGTATTCAAGTGTGATGCAACGCTGGCGGATTTTGCTGTTTTTGGCAAAATCGTTGAAGTCGCGTCCCCAAGACAGACCTATAGTGAACTGGTTGTTGTATTGCAGTTTTGCACCGAACTCCCATCCCCACTGGAACCGGTCCCATCCCTGATGATGGTATTCAGAAATCACAGCTTTCGTCTCCGGGTCATATACCACATCGTTCGCATCTTTGTACAAGTCATAGGATTTCTTGTCGAAGTCCTGAATTGCTCCATCCTTGATTCTTGCCGCTTCACGTCGGTTACGTCCTACGATGTCGAATCTGAAGTTCAGTCCCACAAATGGCATCAGTGCCAGCTTTGATGAAGGAATGTCCCATCTGTAGAGTACATGAGCTGGTGCGATAGCCGAGAGCACTCTGTATTTGTCGGTGTGATAAATAGGTGCTGTGGTTGGTTCTTTATCTATGATAGCCTTGTTCCACAGGTTGGTTTCCTTGTCGTAGGAATACTGCACCCCTAAGCCTCCCTGAACGAAAAGAGGCAAATCTCTTGACACACTGAACGCACGGCTGTAGCCCAGTGAAATCTGGTTAAATTTGTTGTTGTTGAATTCGGCATAATCCGATTTCACTTTGCTTGGGTTCCAATGAAACCAAACCGACTGCCATCCTGTTGTGTTCACGCTTGTGGTCTGTGCGGATGCTGACATACCGCATGCCAATAGCGCGGCAAGTGCAAGATACTTTATTCTGCTCATAGTGATTTATTTGATTTTTTGATGTTATTCTCTTTCTTTTTCTGATAAGATATACTCTTTCAATTTGCAAAGTTACGCAATTATTCCCGATTTATCGCAATAATAACAAAACTTTTTTTGAGAAAAAAGTTTATTTTCATGCCATATATGTACTTTTCAATCATTTATCAACAGTAAAAAACTAACTTAGTAAATTTAATGTCATGCAATCATTCAAGATTTATACTTATCTTTTTGGCTATTTCCCAGCTGTTCATTGGTCATGATGCCCGCATCACTCCCTCTGACCAACTGGAAAATAGTTCAAAAATCTAAGATGTATTTTCCTAACTTATTTTTTCACTATTACTTAGTGGTGAAAAATAACCATGGGAACATTTTTTTCAATAAATAAAAGGAAAGAGGATGCGAACTCTTTGGCCGCACATCCTCTTTCCACTCTCTTTCTGCTATATATTTATGATGTGGTGATTATTTCACCAGCACCTTCTTTCCGTTCACAATGTTGATGCCCTTCTGCAGGCTGTTCAGCCGCTGGCCGCTGAGGTTGTAGATGACAGGCTTTCCGGTGTTGACAGGAGCCGGGGTGTCTGCCACCACATCTTCAATTCCAGTCGGTACGGTGCAGATGAACTTGATTTTGTCGATGTTGCACTGTGCCCCGGTGATCATGATTCGCAGCACATGGGTTCCTTTGCTGAGGTCACGGCTCAGCCTGCCTTTTACCACCTTGTAAGAGTCCCAGTTGCTGTTGCCTGTCTGCGGCACGTTCACTGTTGCCAAGAAGGTGGTGGTTGTGTTTTTCACCTCACCGATGCGGAAAGCGGATCCTGTTGTTCCCGATGAAACAGTCGCCTCGAATTCGTATGTTCCAGATGCAGTCACGTTCACTGTGTATTCAAGCCATTCTCCTGATGCGGTATATCCGATGACATTGCGGTTGTTGCTCTTCACGATGTCCACGCCCTCGTTGTCGAGTCGGTAGTTGGCTTTTCCCTGGTCGTCAGAGTCGGTGTCGTGGAAGGAGATAGACTCGCCTCCCTGGTCGAAGTCTTCAGCCTCGAGCACACCCGGGAGCTCTGCCATTTCTGTTTTGTATGGAGCCTGCTGCCCCTTGACGGTGACTCTGTAGGTGGAGATGGCTGACTCGTTGCCGTCGGCATCTACTGCCACAGCAGAGAACACGGTCGTACCTTTGGCCACAGTCTCGTATGTAGTCTGTCCCGGCACCTTGTCGAGTGTGTCGAACAGTACTCCGTTCGCATAGAGCCTTACTTCGTTGATGATGTCAGCACCACCCGTTACTGACACTCTCACAGTGGCGTTGTCGCCAACGATGAGAGTTGCCGGAGAAGCCTGGACTCTGATTTTCATCTCTTGGTTCAAATCCACGCGTTTAAATTCTATGCGGTCGATGTTGCACTGTCCGCCTGTGATGTACAGACGTATTTTCTGCTTGCCCTTCTCCAGTGGCACAGTCATACGTCCGTGTATGGGCTGGTAGTTGTCGAAGTTGCCAATCTCCAGACAAGGAACAGGAACGTTGTCGGTGAGCGGTGTCTGGTCGATATAGTTGCTGAGTGTCAGCTTGAACGATGCGTTCTGAGCACCGGCAGATGCGTAGGCGTCGAACGAATAGAGGCCTTCCTCCTGCACATCCACGGTGTATTCCACCCATTCACCAGCCACAGTCTTGCCTATTCCGTAACCATCGTCACTGACTTTCACGAGGTCAACCCCTCCTCCGTTGGTGCGGTATGACCTGGCGTTACCCGTGTTCGAGGCATCGCTGTCGTAATAAACGATGTTGGATGGTCCGGCATCGAAGTTCTCAGCCTCAATCGTTCCCGGCAGCACCATGCTGTCGTCGTATATCGTTCGTTTGGCTCCAACCGTGAAATTCCCGATACGCTCGTATTTCTCGCCGTCTGTGGTATAGACAATGGCTTTCAGGGCGTGGGCTCCTTGCAGGGTGGGCTTGTAATAAAACACGTATGGAGCTTCCGTCATGGTCTGATAGAGCTGGTTTTTGATGTAGAGCTCCACATGGTCGATGGTTTTGGTCCGCATCCGTGCGCGGACAGTGATAGGGATGGAGTCGTCCACTGACACTCTCGGTCCTGCCGGCTTCACATACACCGAAGCCTCTTTCACCATACCCGGGAACGGGCTTTTCGCGTTCTTTGCCTTGTCGGTCGCCATGTATTTACGCAGCCAATCCATGGCTGGGCGGTCTGTGGCTGTTCCGTCGTCTTCCAACCGTATTAATCCGGAATTGCCATTAGTGGTCCAAGTGGCACCGTAGATGTATCCCCACAGGGTGATTCCAGCGCAGTAACTTGACTCCCACATATAAGGAATCTGCTCTTGGTATCGCTTGAGTTGAAGATCATCGTCATCAGTGCCGATATCATATTCGGTGCTGTACATCGGCATCTTCAGATTGGTCTGAAGATTGGTCATGACCGACTTAAACGATGCGATGTCCAAGTCGGTGAGGTCATGCGACTGGCATCCATAAGCGTCGATAGGCGCGCCGGCGTCGCGGAGTGTCTTCACCAAAGTGATAAACTGAGAAGTGTTCCATTGGAATGTGTTGTAGTCGTTGTAAATCAGTATGGCATTAGGCCAGCGTTCGTATGCCATCTCGAATGCTTTGATGATCCAGTCGTAGCCGGTCACCCCGTCACCTCCGAGGGCTTCCTTGTAGGGGGCAGGAGCATGTCCTGGCACCGCTTCGTTCACCACGTCGATGAGTGGCAGGTCGGGGTAGCGTTTTTTCACTGCGTCGAACCATTCCACAATTGCCTTATATTGTTCGGCCGTGGAGAGTTTGTCCATCCACGACGGGTACTGTGAACCCCAGACGAGCGTGTGGAACTTATAAGGGAATTTGTGCTGTTTTGCATAGTTGAATGCATTGTCGGCTCCACTCCAGGTGAAACTGTTGCGGGCATTGCCCTCGATAGAGCTCCATTTCGATTCGTTCTCAGGAGTAATCTGGTTCCAGAGTGTCCAATATTTCTCTTTTCCATAGTCCACGTTGTATCTCGTAGTGATATTACCTAAAAACTTGTCGGGATTCTGTGACAACTGTGCATGACCGCTCATGCAAAAAGCACCCGTGGCGATGGTGAGTGCGATTGCTTTCTGTTTCAATGGTAAAAGCTTTGTTAGTATCGTTTTCATCATTAATTAGTAGGTGTTGTTTGAATAATGTAAATTTTCCACAAATATACGACTTTTTCTCAAATCATCTGTATAAGAAATGTAACTTTTTCTTCTGTAATTGATAACGCTTGGTTTGACATCCATTATATTCATGACTGCTTTTTGCTAAAATGGCTGAAATAAGGGATTTTAAGTGAAAATGGTCTTCTGCATACCAAACAGTGATGTTTTTCCGTTTCTTTAATAGAGAATCTTTGTTCCGTTTGCCTTGTTGTCTTCACTTAACTTATCAAGAACATGAATTCTTATAAACTACTATGCTCAATCTTGTCGTTTTGCTGTGTTTTGTCTATGCTGTCGGCACAGACAATTATCCGCTTGGATGCCAGCATGAATGAACAGCAGCCGGAAAAATTGCTTTTCAACAATGCCGTTGACGCATTCAGGGCAATACCTCTTCATGGTGCCACAACTATTGAGGTGGCTCCGGGTGTTTATTGGCTTGACGACCCTGATGACCCTCAGGTGAGGACTTCACCGTCGGGCATCCCTTTCGCAGTGACGGTCAGGACTGACACGCTCCGTATGATCGGACTGTCGGGAAATCCGTCCAACACGATTTTTGCCGTAAACCGCGGACAGACACAGGGTGCCATCGGCAACTACACGATGATGCATTTCATTGGGCAGTCGGTGGAGGCTGATCATATCACGTTCGGCAATTACTGTAATGTGGATCTTGAATATCCCGACAATCCTGCATTCAGCCGAAGAGCAAGATCCAAGGCGGTGGTGCAGGCTCAGATAGCCATCTGTGAAGGAACTCAGACAGTGAGGATGGACAACTGCCGTTTTATTTCCCGTCTCAATCTGTGTCCGTTCGTCGGTGCGCAGCGGGCTTATTTCTCCGACTGCCATTTTGAGTGTACTGACGATGCGCTCAACGGGTCAGCGTTTTACCGGCATTGCACCTTCCTGTTCTTCAGCTCACGCCCATTCTATGCCACCGGGCTTACAGGTGCCATTTTTTATGATTGTGATATCCATACCCGAGTATCTGACACACAGTATCTCACTAAAGCAGGCGGACCTGTCACTATGATAAACACGCGTTGGCATGCACCGTCCGACTCGCTCGATATCCAGTGGTCGAAGGACGACCAGCCTTATTATGTCTGTTATGCATCGGGTGTCACGCTCAACGGCATGCCTGTCGAGATTGACCGGCACCGGCCTTGGCGGACAGTGTGGTGCGATAATCCGATGCACCGTTATCTGATTCCGGATCCGGCAGTCACCAATCATTATCCGCCTTGGGGACGCGAGCTTTCCATCCACTCCAGGATGGTGGAGTGGGGTCGGCATCCGGATGAGGCTGTACCTCAGTTTGAGCGGGACTATTTCTGCGAGAATCCCTCATTCCGTGCAGTCCACGACACGCTGATGATTGAGCACGACGGTTTGCGTGCCATCGCGGTGGTCAATATCGACGGACAGGTGTATTTGGCACCTGATTTCCTGGTAGCTCCACGATTGAAGATGAGAAAAGGAAAACTGCATGTGACCTATCGTCTGACGGATGACTCAGCACCGAAAGACGCTGAGACCAATGTGGATAACAGCCTCATTACCTGGTATAAAGTGCTTGAAGACGGTAAAATTCTCCCTGTTCGTCAGGGTAGGGTAGGCGAGGTGGCGGGTATTGACAGCATGGATCCTTTTGCCGATGAGGTGCTTGTCAGTGTCATCCCGAAATATCTCGACACGGAAGCAGGATATAGCAATGAAGCTCGTGCCTATATGGAGGTGAAACGAGGTAAAGCGCAGACTTCCAGTCGATTGCTGATCGATACGGATTTCCGGGACATTCCTTGTGTTGTGGCTGCTGACCTCAGTCAGACAGATGTGTGGCAGATGGACTGTTATAAGCCTGCCGACACGGAAAAATATACCTGGACAGCTGACAACTCTCGTCCGTCATGGCGATTCGGCACTGCACCCGATGGTGCCGAGGGTGAAGGACTTGTGACGTTCAGCCGTGGGGCACGGTTATGGTACACGCCCTCATGTCCGATAGTCGGGAACACCACGCTTGAGCTCTGGGCAGACCCATGCAAGACGGCTGGCCAGGGGTTCGGATCTGCCACAGGGCAGTATTTCGATATCGGTATCGGATTTGATATCCAATCGCTATCCGGTTATGTGCTTAGAATCGAACGAAGTCCGGATTACGATCATGCGGTGCTGTTTACTATCTGCCGATACGAAAACGGACGGACTACGCCTGTCTCGGAATCCGTGCCTTCGGACTGTTTCCGCACAGGATTCCATCTAAAGCTCAGCCATGCAGACAAGAAGCTGCATGTCAAGGCGGAACGCAGTATGCATGAGAGCGCTTCTGTGGTGGAACTGTCTGTAGATGCTCCAATGTCCGGTAAATCCATCTATATGCAACACACCGGCACCTGCGGTGCCTCAGCGTTGATGCTGCACCGTCTGCGGATAGAGAGTTTTTAGCGTTAGGTGATTTGCTTTTGGTGATTGGGTTTTGTACGGTTTTATTTTAGATGTCCAGTAGGGTGTCTCTACTGTGGTAATTTCATGCTGGGGGAGATAATAGGGTAGCGTTTCTGAGGAAAACAAAGGAGGGTATGTCAAAAAAACTGACATACCCTCCTTCAACATAAACTTCTAATTCCGCAGGGATTTAACTCCAAATACAATTTTTACTTATTTGGAGTTTTTTATTTGAACAGAGTGTCGAGATACTGATAGAATTCCTCGCCTTCACCTACGAACACCTTGAGGATGTTTCCGTTGGGGTCGAGCACGATTTTAGTTGGAAATCCCTGAATCTCATAAAGCTCAGAGGTCTTGCCCTGAGGGTCGTGCACGTTCTTCCAGTTCATCTCATGTTCTTTCAAAGCGTCTTTCCAGTCGTCCTCGGCATCTCCGCAATCGACACTGAGAATCTCCAGTTTGTCGCTGTATTTGTCGTAATACTTCTTCATTTCTGGAATGCCTTTCACGCACCAAGGGCACCAAGTTCCCCAGAAGTCAATCACCACGTGCTTCCCTTTCAGGTCGGTCAGCGACAACTCGCCTCCATTTACATCTTTCAGTTTGATGGCAGGAGCCGGAGCTCCAGTCTTCAGCAACTCGGGGTTGTAACCAAGGTCTTCTTTGGCATCTGCATCCTGCTGTCCATCAGCTGTGCTGTCGTTTTCTATTGGAACAATTTCTCCATGGTCTTCAGCCACAGTGTTGTTGCCACTATCTTTCTGGCCACCGTTGCAGCCAGCCAGCAACAAACTGGTCATAAATGCTGCAGCAATAAATAATTTCTTCATCATTTGAACTGTAGTTTTAATGGTTAAGTTTTTTTCCTTAGTTTTGAAAAGAAGGTTTTGACTAGTGTGCCACATTCTTCTTTCAGCACACCGCTGTCGCATTGGCATCTGGGGTGCAGGGCCTGGGGTGCGAAGGTGCGGAATCCGCGCTTCTCGTCGCTTGCTCCATAGACCACCCTGCTGATTTGCGACCATCCAAGTGCGCCGGCACACATTACGCATGGTTCGAGCGTGACATAGAGTGTACATTGGTCGAGATATTTCCCGCCCAAGGCTCCTGCTGCGGCTGTAAGCGCCTGCATTTCAGCATGGGCAGTCACATCCTGTAGGGTTTCTGTGAGGTTATGTCCCCGGCCGATAACTCTGCCTCCTGCCACAATCACTGCTCCTACAGGAATCTCGCCCTTGTCCATCGCTTTCTCTGCCTCCTGAATGGCCAAACGCATATATCGCTCGTCGTCGTTCATTTTCCCGATCAGTCTTTTTCTTCTTTGAAATCTACATATTCTCCTTCGTTCGGTTTGATGATATGGGGTTTTCTGATGCCGTTGCCACTTGTGGTGCGGTTATTGTCCGCGGTGCCGCTGCCTTGTGTATAAGAGCTGGATGATCCGTTCTCACGCTGACGCTTCATCTGCTCGTCCATCATCTTTCCCATTCTTTTTCTGACATTGTAAAACTGATACCAGATATATACAACTGGGAAAAAGATGACACATAATATGGAAATGAGGCAGCCCATGGGAGTTGTTTGTTCTTAGTGTTTAGTTCTTAGCTTTTTTGAGATCACATAATCCCGAGATTAGGAAATTCCGAAATTACGATACAACAAATCTCATCTCTCAACATTCAATCATCATTCAGTTCCCTTGTAGTAATCGTGATACATTTTCACTACTGAGAGCAGGATGTAGAATCCGATAACGGCAACGAGCGCGCGGGTGGTGTTTCGGATGATGTGACCGGTGCCAATGCCGGAGACAGCCCCAAACGCCAGGGCTACGACAGCTATTATCAGAAACATGAATTTCCATTTATTCTCACCATCCGAAAAGCTCAGGCTCGTGAATTTCATCTTGAACATCGGAATCTTGCTTACCATCAGCAGGCAGAACACGAGCATGAAGGCAAAGAGGAAAGTGGCATTGAAATGTGGTGATGTGAGATAATGGGGACAGCTGGATATCAGCGCAGCCCAGAAAATGGCACAAGCCGGGGTAGGGAGTCCGATGAACCCGTCGTGCTGCCGTTCGTCGATATTAAACTTGGCGAGACGCATGGCTGCGAAAGCCGGAAGGATGAATGCGGTGAACGGCATCAGCTTATGCCACATCGGACCGGACATAGCCTCAGGATAATACACTTTCGTGAAAAGCGAGAAAATCACTGCTGCCGGAGCCAGTCCAAACGTGATGACATCAGCTAATGAGTCGAGCTGCACACCAAGCGGTCCCGACACTTTGAGCAGACGTGCGACAAAACCGTCGAAGAAGTCGAACACAGCACCTAACAGGATGAAATAAAAAGCGAAGCGCGCCCCATATAACGGATTGCCTTCGCTGCCGGGAAGTATTGATGACATGAATCCTGCCCAGGTAGCTATACATCCGCAAATCAGATTGCAGCAGGTCAGGATATTGGGTATTTGTTTTTTCATTTGTCTTTTTCTCGTTGATTCTGTATCTTGTTTTTTATTTGAATTTCTGTTCTGTCCCTCTTTTGCTTTTTTTACTACTACTACTTCTTCTTTATTTCGGACATGCAAAAAGTAAGTATCTACAGCTTAATCGCTTAAATCCCTAAATAATAAAAAATCGTAAGTGGAGAATTGTAAATAGTTAATAGTAAATCAAAACAGTTTCTATTTCTATTATGTCACGGCAGCTTGGCTATCACTGTCTCGTCACCTACTGTCTTCTGGTTAAGTCTCACTTTCACCTCAGACCCAATCGGCAAATAGACATCCACGCGTGAGCCCAGTTTGATGAAGCCCATGTGGTCGTCGATGAAACATTCCTGTCCCTCTTCAGAGTACGTGACTATACGGCGTGCCATAGCACCAGCCACCTGACGTGTGAGGACTTCTTCGCCTTGGGGAGTGCGTATCACCACCGTTGACCGTTCGTTCTCTGTGCTTGCCTTAGGGAGATAGGCTTTCATGAAGTTGCCCTGCTGATGACATACTTTCACAATTGTTCCCTCACAGGGAATCCAGTTGGCATGAACGTTGGTCAAGCTCATGAATATTGACACCATCAGTCTGCGGTCGTGAAAATATTCGTCCTCATCTACTTCCTCGATGACCACCACTTTTCCGTCAGCTGGTGCAACCACGGTTTTGTTGGTCGGTCCTTGGAACATTCTAATGGGACAGCGGAAGAAATTGAGCAGGATTCCGTAGATCACCGCGAAAATGGCGATGATAATGATTGAAATCCATGTGATTGGGATGAACTTAAGGCACAGAAAGACGACAGCAGCCATGATAAGGCCACAAATCAGCAGTGTCTCGTTGCCCTCATGATGAAGACGGATTTTGTTTCGGCGTTTATTATGTATTAAGGGTTTTTCCTTTGACATGACAGCTTTCGTTTTTCGCTTTGGCGCTAGTTTTGAATTTTATCTGCACAAATTCATGCAAAGTTATGAAATAATCCCCAAAAAAGCAAATTATTTCCTTGTTTAAACAAAAATACCAATTATTTTCAAACAAAATCCGCTATTTATTTGGCAGATTGACAAAAAATATGTATCTTTGCACCCGCATTTGAGATAATGGTCTTCTACTTCGCCTTTCTGGCGTGTGAGGCTTTTCTCAAACGCTTAGGTTTCCGCTCTGGCGGATTATCGCTCTTAGCAGGCATCCGTGCTTGCGACACGATAAAGTCCCATGGTGTAATGGTAACACTACAGGTTTTGGTTCTGTCATTTCAAGTTCGAATCTTGATGGGACTACCATTTCAGGACTTGTAGCTCAGTTGGTTAGAGCAACAGACTCATAATCTGGAGGTCCCAGGTTCAAGCCCTGGCTGGTCCACATTGAAAATCAAGCACTTACGAGTTTCTCGCAAGTGCTTTTTTCTTGTCTGCGTAAACAATGCGAAAACAATCGGTTTGAGTTCGACACCATTTTAAGCAAGTTTTTGCAATCTCGTGAGACTGCGAAAACATAATGTATGGGAGCGATTGGAGTCATACTGAGACCATCATTCTCCCAAAAAGTATTCCTTTGCCAAGTCAATGGCCTTTAGCCGAAGGTCTTCATCCTCCCATTTCAGGGTAGCATATACCCCATCAGCCAGCCAGAGTGTCATCAGCTCCTTCTCGCTGACTTGATACAGCTCAGCCAACTTGGGAACCATGTCACGTCTAACTCGTCGTGCCCCAAGCTCCATTTTGCTGTACATAGGCTTATCTGTTTCCAGTAGCTCAGCCAACTGGCGCTGCTTTAACCCATGTTCCAACCTCATTTCTTTTATCCGGCATCCAAATAGGCCGTAAATTCTCTTGTCCTTCATATCTTTGTATACTTCGTTAATCCTCAATAAAACATTAATAGCATAAAAACCTTTTCCAAAGTGCATTTTTTGCACTTTGGAGGCAACTCATATCCCATTTTTGCACTTTTAGCTTCATTATTATTCACTTAACTGTACTTGTCCTTAATACTATGAAGTATTGCTTGTATTGTTCTGTAATTTATTCTTATTCTATACGGATATCTAACCTCGATTCTCTTTGATCACAGTATCTCTTGCTATTGCCTTGTTTGCTAACCTTAAATCATCATCTATTTTCAAGATTAAGACAGCAAATAATCTAAGGATTGTTTGATATGCTACAATATGCATATTTTCATCATCTACAGGAGGTGTACTACCATGCATATAATGATTCCGATATGCCATACCATTAGTGAATCTTCTGTTATCAAGATAATAACTAAAGTAGTCGCGTTCAGGTTTACTTAACAGGTGGTCATCTTTCACAAGCCATCCTTTTGCAAGCATATCATCAAGAACTTGTCGTTCTTCATCATTATAATGCCAATAGGAGCACACTCCATATTCCCACAATGACTTCAATACTTTAATAGTTGATAGATTAACAATATAAAGGCATCTGTCAGAATTAACCCCAATAACACCCTGTTGTATAAGGAAATCCAAATGATGCCTTTGGAATTCTGCATAATTCGAATAAAGAACATTTGTCTCATTATCGAGTAGTTCTATCAAAGAATGATAATTCTTATCTTTAAATGGATCAACATGAGTTAGTATAGAATTTCCAGAACCTAACAAACCCGACAGTACACTTTGAATCTCATTATTTCCTTCTACAATTTCATAATACTTGTTTTCCAATAAGCTTTTGCCTTCCTCAACTTTTAACGGTTTGGATAACCTGATTAAATCCTTATCAATTTCACTTTCTTCCACGAATGTATTATATTGCTTAACTACTGCATCTAATTCAGGACACAACACGCGACACTTATTTAGTGTAGAATCATTATTTAAGGGAAGGCAGATTGGTAATCCGCAGTATCCATATTGGGTTTGTAAATGTTCTTCATAAAACGACTTCAGTTCGATTTCAAAAGAACTATTCAGCTTCTGTGTTAGGACTTTGTTATAGGCGAACATTTGATATAATGCCAAATTATTCTTTTTATTAAACCCAACATGAGTCGGATATGAATCTCTTCCTATATCTATTAATAAGGATTCTATGGTATCCACCTCTGTTTGCTTATTAATCAGGTTTAGCAAAAAGTGTTGGTTCATCCATCCAAACAAGGAAATACAGTTACCAACCCTATGCACATTCTTTTGATTCCTAATATATGGAATACTATATATGTAAGTGGGGTTCCCTTCTTCACCAATACAGAGTTCTATTGGCGGCCTCCCTTCTTCATCAATAAATTGAACTCCAATAGACCAACGTGTTGTAACGGTCCTTGGATCGTTTAACATTTCTTCGTTAAGCTTCTTTTCTGTTTTTTCAGCAAGAAGTCTAGTCTTTGGTGAAAGTCTTATATGGTCCTTCTTGTCTTTAATTTGAGAAATTAACCTCACATAATTTACATTAGGATTATCACTTTGTAAATAATTAATAAGTATTTGTTCTTTATCATCTAAAGTAAGAGTTGATGGGAGATATAATTCTGTATCTCTATGCAAGTCCTGTTTAGCGACATACTTATCAAGAATAATATGAGCACTATTCACATTGCTCATAAGTATCTCGCGAATAACACTTTTAAATTTTTCAACTATTCCTTGGCATTCTAGAACTATACGTACATTATTAATGTTTTCTGTTAATAACTCACGTAAAGTTTCTGGTTCTATCAGTTGATATAGCTTGTATGTATCTATTATTTTCCAGAATGTCTTTTTATATGTCCACTCCAAAAACTCAAATTCACTTTTGAGCATTTTGGGGTTAAGATTACTGAAGAATTTTGCAATAATTTTACTATATCCACTAGTTAACTGTTTCAGTGTGTTATATTTTTCATCTGTCCATTCCAGGAATCTGCATTCGTCATCTATCATACGTTTGATGTGCCAAAGTTCAATAATACCATCTAACTCTGTTGGCACACTACCTTCAGACACTTCCTGAATACGCTTTTCTGCCATCTCCAGATAATGACCTACAGATAAATCATCTTTTGAAAAATAACAAACACGATCTTTCATACGTTTTTTGAGCTTACAAGCTATAATAGTACTTCTTAATCTTTGCGGCCATCAATTTCCTGCGCTTGTCAAGGAAGGTTTCGTAGGAATTGAAGTCCATTTCCATTGCTTCAATTGGAACACAGTTTGTTTCAAGGTTGGCATAGAACTTGTCTATGTTGTTAATCAAGCCCGTTTGCTCTGATTCTCCTTTCAGACAGCGTTCCCTTGCCTCCTTCAGATAGACATTTGGAGCTTTTTTGCCAATAGAGATATTCACGGGACGATCTAAGAACACGTAATTGGCTTCCTGATTATAGAGTGACTTATCAAAATGGTTGTCTATAAGGTATTGCTTGGGGAAAATGTGGTGAACGTCTCCACCTAAAGCTATTAGCTCCCTCACAGGTACATTGTTAGACAAGAACGATACATCATTGAAGAATATCTGCGCTGCTAGAAATACTAGATAGGTAGGGTTATTTGTAGAGGTATATGACAGGTTCTGCACCAAAGCTACATCCCAGAAGTTTTCCGACAGTTGTGCGTCTTCAATCTCTTTGAGAATAGCAACAACGCCTGATTCTCTGATACGCCTGATGTCTCTAGCAAAAGCAGATTCTGGAGAACTGCTGTATCTTCCTGTCAGAACAGAGAGCACATACCATTTCTGCACATACCGTTTAATGTCCTCCACAGGTATTTCGTTGGATTCCTTCAAAAGCAGATAGATGGTATAAGCGAAGTCAAGAGCCATATTTGAATTGACAAGACGCGAAGATATGAATCCTGCAGACTTGATGGCAATCATAAACTGCTTGAAGTTGTATTCACTTATCACATTTAACACGCCTTCCGTAAACTCTGCATACGTGCGTTCCACAATATCCTCGTTAAACTCACGTGTCTCAAAGTTACGTCCAGAAAGTAGACTGACGAGATCTGAAAGTTTAGCGCGTTTTAATTTATGCATGAAAGCCACACGAATCACATCGTCACACTCTGGGTCATAGACCGTTTCCGTATCGTCTTTCAACCATTTCAGTTTCTGCAGATAGGGCGAAGCCGCAAAGGTTGTATCATGGGAAGCCAAATAATCATAGAACGAAGGAACTACTGCCAAATGGCTAAAGTAGTCGATAACCTTTCTTAGCGTATTACCTCCGTGTTTCTCATCTGCAGCAATCTTCGACATTACAAAGTCGCCCTGGCTCAGAGCTGTTCCCTTGGAGTTGATACGGATGAAGATGTCAGTTACAATGTCTATGTCAAGATTCTCAGATAGTTCAATGACACCAATCATCCTGTTAGCGATGCCCTTAACCTTCGAGATAATCTTCTCCAACTGCTCTGGTTCAATCTCTGGGTTTTCCTCACAATATTTGGGGATGAACTTGAATGAAGAATATGAGGACGTGAACAACTCAGCAATATCTGGAATCCACCTCTTACTCTTTCTAATAGCAGGTGTTGCAACTGCAAATATTTCTGCATCAGGTTCTTCGCTCAAAGCAGCAAATGGATCGAACGCTATCTTTATTCGTTCTTCTTGATAGTCGCTATTGAACACCGTCCTGCCGGCAACGGCAGTCATCAACGCCGTGATACGTTGCTGTCCATCTATCAGAACCTTTTTGCCAGATGAAATAGTTCCATCCTTCAGCTTGACGTTTGGGTTCTTCCACAAAATGAGATAACCTGTAGGATAACCTTTATATAGCGAATCAATCAAGTCCCTCACTTGTGTTTTCTTCCATACGAAAGGCCGCTGTATTTCAGGAATAGCAATGTCGTTGGCCTCTATCAGTCCCAAAATGGCACTGATAGAAAGCGGGTAGTTGGAATATTTCTCGTTGTCCATATTTTTATTATAGATTTCTTTATGCTACACTTCCATAATGCTGACAGACATAGTTATACACAGCATCACGGTAATAGTTAATGCTTTCGTCGGAATAGCTTTCTGGAAGTTCTTTCCAAAGGATGTCACGAATGGTGATGATGATTGCAGCCTTTGTCTCTTGCTTATCGAACGGATGATCCATTGTTGCCAGTTGGGCCTTTATCTTCTCCAGCAATTCTTTGGCTACTGACTTTAACTTCTTGATATCATCTTTTGTCAGGTCATCCTTCATCAGCACGTCATACATGGAAAGTTGCTCGTCATTCTCAAAACCTTCGCGGATATAACGCTTTTCTTCTTCCGTCAATTCGTTCGACAACTTCATCAACTCCTCAAAGGTTTTTTCAATGGTGGCCCTATTCTGTTCCTGATTATAGTCATGAATAATCTCCTGATACCTCTCATAGAAGTTGATACGTGAAGGATTCTGTGCCAACATCTGGGCGATACGCTCTTGCAACAACTCCTGAATATCTTTCAGGACCAGGTTCTTCTCACGACTTTTGGCAAACTCACGACGAAGAAGTTCAAAGTTGATGCCGCTGATGTCAAATCGTCGCGGTTCGGCTACCATCATTTGGTCAGATTCAACCTCTAAATGTTCGTTCACAATCTCGTTGATGGCAACACTCAGGTCCGTAATATCCGCATGTTTGCGTTTCTTCTGCAACTCCTTGTAGATGGCTTCAATGGCATCCTTTTGCCGTTTCATGCCAGCCGTAATATCTTCTCTGTCAAGATACTTCCACATCTTCAACAGCGTAGTGACATAGGTGCAATAAGTCTTGTGCGTTTCGGCAGATTCGCACATAGCGTTTGCTGCTTCCTTCAGCAGCGATAGCCTCATGAAGTTCTCGGCATTTATCAGATGGTCCAGCTCGAAATCATGTTCCTTCAAGAACGCTGTAGCGGCAGCGATGGCCACCAAGACGTGTTTGATAAGCTCTTTCTTATCCACAGTCGGGTCATTACCGCTTTCATGGCCTTCTGGATTGGCCGTATAATCAGCCAAAGCCTGGCGTAAAGCCTTTACGATGCCTATATAGTCAATGACAAGTCCATTGGTCTTTCCTTCCGATACACGATTCGCACGGGCAATGGTCTGCATCAACGTATGTGCTTTCATGGGTTTATCGATGTAGAGGCAAGAAAGCGTCTTCACATCAAAACCTGTCAGCCACATAGCGCATACGAAGACCACACGTAACTTAGAGTCGGCATCCTTGAACTGCTTGTCAAGTTCCTCCTTCTCCATACGTTCACGATGAGGTTTGATATCCAAACCCCATTTCTGGAAAGTCTGTATCTCGTTTTGTTCCTGCGATACCACTACAGCCATATCCGTCTCCTTCATCCAAGCCAACTTTCGTTGCATTTCCTGTACTACCTGTTGCGAGTCGCATTTCTCGATGGCTTGCTCTAACAGTTTGATTTCACGTTGCCAGTATTCTTGCACATAGTTAAACATGCGCACGCACGTTACTTTATTATAACTGACGAACATGGCCTTGCCAGAAGTCCACAAATCACTATAGTGGCGAACAAAGTCCTGAGCAACCAAGCGCAGGCGCTTCTTAGCTGTTAGCAGATGTACTTCTTTGGCAAACTCGCGTTCCAGTTTGGCCAGTTGTGAGGCATCCAGATCACCTGCCTGTTCCAATGCAGCAGCTATCTCTTCGTTGATTTCCGGATTCTTCAGTTCCTGCAATTTCTCACCACGATTCTCGTAATAGAGTGGAACGGTGGCCTTGTCCTCTACAGCTCGTTTGAAGTCGTAGATACTCACATAGCCACCAAAGGTACGTGCCGTAATATTATCGTTCGACAGCAATGGTGTACCTGTGAAGCCAATACGATGTGCCGTTGGCAGGATGTGCATCAGATTATCAGCAAAGATACCGTTCTGCGTGCGGTGTGCCTCGTCGCTCATCACGATGATGTCGTGGTCAGGATAGATAGGCTCTGCATTGGCATCATTGAATTTCTGAATCAGCGAGAAGATGAACGAGGGATTGCCCTTCAACTTCGCTTTCAGGTCCTCGCCACTGCTGGCTATAAATATCTTGGCTTTCACATTGCCCAGTAGTCCACAGTTCTCGAAGGTATCACTAATCTGCTTGTTCAGTTCGTCGCGGTCTGTCAGCACTAAGAACGTAGGCGACCCCTCAAACTTACGGCGTATCTTCTGTGCCAAGAACAGCATCGAATAACTCTTTCCGCTGCCTTGCGTATGCCAGAATACACCCAGTTTACCATTCAGGTACTGACGGTTACGATACATTTCAACAGCCTGATTCACGCCCAAATACTGGTGGTTGCGTGCTAATATCTTAGCTGTCCTTCCTCCGCTATGGTCGTAAAGGATGAAGTTCTCCAATAGGTCAAGGAAATTATCCTTTTTGCAGATACCTTTCAGCATCGTCGGTAGCTTTATGCTGCCTGCATCTTCTTCTGTGAGTCGTTTCCACTCATGGAAGAACTCCCACTTCGATTCGATGGTTCCCACGCGTGCCTCCAGTCCGTTACTAAACATGATGAAGGCATTATGGTAGAACAATTGGGGTATGGTGTCGAGATAGTCGCGATAGTTCTTGTTGAAGGCATCCACCACCTCCACATCGTGGTTCTTCAGTTCTATAAACAGCAAAGGAATACCATTCACGAACCCCACGATGTCTGCCCTACGACGATACAAGGCACCATGCACCTGCAACTCTCTGACGCAAAGGAACTCGTTCTTATCTGGCGAAGCGAAGTCAATCACCTTGGCGCGTACCTCCTCCGTCTCACCATTAGACTTTACACGGGTTATAGGAATACCATCACGAATCAACTGATACTTTTGCTCGTTGATTTGCATCAGCGTCTGACTGCTCATGTGTTCCGTCAGGCGCTCCATGCACTCCTGCAGCTGTTTCTCCGTCAGCCAGGGGTTCAGTCGCTTCAGGGCTTGTCCAAGATGGCGTGTCAGCAACACTTCGTGGTATCCGTTTCGTCCCAGCGTACCATTCGCGCCTAATGTTTCTTGGTCAAAAGCATAGACGCTTTTCCAACCCAGTCCCTTTTCCAGAAACTCGGCAGTACTCTTCTGTATCAGTTGGTCTTCGCTATAGTCCTTCGGCATAATGTATTTTTAATATTAAATTTTGCTTGAGGTGGGAGATTTGGAAGAATTAATAACTGCTGGTTTATGACCTTTCTTATACACATCATATTCTTCAAAAATAAAACCTTTATCAAAATCATCCATATAATTAATCCCCATAACATTCTTTAATTCCTCTTCCAATAGCTTCTTTTCAAAATTAGAACAATTAGCATCATACAGAACTCCTTCTATAATATCTTTCCAAGGCAATTGTATATCTATATGGCCTTCCTCTTTATTAAGAGAAGTGTCAAAAACTTTCTTTACAACAAATAAACGCGTTTCTTGTTCATGCTCAAATGCATTCCTTTTTAAGAGTAATAGGTTCATATATTTATCAAATGCAACAGAATCAAAATAAGCATGATACCAGTCATTGTCTA
>JAEEGF011850271.1_pt1 | contig 21765 bp, 26 predicted proteins | sample 9134171 | NCBI WGS metagenome assembly JAEEGF01 (sample SAMN16246542, study PRJNA631951) | gut metagenome | biome: gut microbiome; feature: rumen; material: AP-attached | host: Bos | place: Iran: Karaj | collected 2018-10 | reverse complement strand
AAAGGATGCGAGATGCTCGGAATGGATATCAGAGATGTCGCCGAGATATGCATCAAAGGCATGAAGGAACATGCTGAAGAACTGCATCTGACCGGAACACAGGAATAAAATAACCGTTCGATATTCAATGAAAAACAAACAGCCGTCAGAGTCATCTGACGGCTGTATATTTTTGCAGTACTGTTTTCTGCTTTAGTTCTGAGTTTCTGAAGATGCTTCAGCCTTGTGAGCTTCAATGAGCTGCTGAGCATTGAATGCAGGAACCTCTTCATAATGATCAAATGTCATTGAGAATGTACCCTGACCCTGGGTGATTGACTTGAGGTCGATTGCATATTTGAGCATTTCACCCATCGGGACTTCAGCTTCAATATAGTTGATGTCATCAACTGGATTCATGCCATGGACTCGTGCACGCTTGGTATTGAGGTCAGAAAGGATTTCACCTGTGAAGTCATTGGGGATCTCTATCTTAACAAGCATGACTGGTTCCAGAATAATAGGTCTTGCATCCTGAAGGCCTTTCTTCAAAGCCTGAGCTGCAGCTATCTTAAAACAGATTTCAGATGAATCGACAGGATGATAACTGCCGTCATAGACTGCTACATTAACGTCGACAATCGGGAATCCGGCAAGTACACCTTCCTTAAGTCCGTCAAAAACACCCTTTTCAACTGCAGGTATATAGTTCTTAGGAATAGCACCGCCGACAACTTTATTTTCAAATGTGTTTTCACTGCCTCGAGGCAACGGATTGAGTTCAAGCAGAACATGACCATACTGACCATGACCGCCGGTCTGTTTCTTATGTTTGTATTCGGCCTTTGAAGGGATTGTAATAGTTTCTCGATATGCGACTTTAGGTACCTGCAGTTCAACACTTACACCGAACTTTCTCTGCATTTTTTCAGCTGCAACATCAAGCTGAGTATCGCCCATACCGGAGAGAACGACTTCACCGGTCTCCGCATCTCTGACCTGGGTGAGAGTAGGATCTTCTTCAACGATCCTTGCGATAGCACCGCCCATCTTATCAAGGTCAGCCTTAGTCTTAGGATACACAGCAACACTGTAAACAGGTGCAGGATACTCAATGGCAGCAAGCTTTACAGGCTTTTCCTGAGTTCCAAGCGTATCGTTGGTAGTAGTTACACTCAACTTAGCAACGGCACCGATATCACCGGCGACTATCTTTGCTTCAGGCTGCTGAACTTTTCCATGGATCGAATAGAGCTGTCCGACTCTTTCAACTGCGGACTGAGTGACATTGTAGACCTGAGTATTGCTGAGGATCTCACCTGAATATACACGGAAATATGTCAGTTTACCGACATAAGGATCGGCAGCTGTCTTGAATACCAATGCTGCAAAGCTATCAGCATCTTGGGCGGAACCTTCTGCATACTGAATCTTGCGCATAGTGGGATCAGGCAGGTATTCAGTGATAGCATCGAGAAGAAGTTCTGATCCTTCACCGGTTGTTGCACAACCTGCAAGTATCGGGAATAATTTGCCTTCTGCAACATTCTTCTTAAGACATGCAAAGATCTCATCATCACTGATTTCTTCACCGCCGAGATACTTTTCCATAAGGTTATCATCACTTTCGGCGATGTTCTCGATTGCTGCATCCCTGAGTTTGGTTGCTTTATCTCTCAGTTCTTCAGGGAATGGAATCTCTTTCATGGGAGTTCCGGCGTATGCCTTCATTTTGAGAATATCGATTACACCTTTGAATGTTTCAAATGCACCGATAGGCATCTGAATTGGAACACAAGCCATTCCGTATTTTGACTGGATCTGTCCGACAACACGTTCGAAATCGGCATTTTCACGATCCATCTTGTTGACAAATATCAATCTGGACAAGCCTGCTTTTTCACAATACTTCCAGGCCTGATTGGTACCGACTTTAAGTCCGGATCTACCTGAAACGACAACGACAGCACTTTCAACGACACGAAGTGCTGATCTTAATTCTCCGGCAAAATCAGTATAGCCCGGGACATCGACAAGATTGATCTTAAACCCTTTCCATTCACATGGAAGAAGACTGAGGCTGATACTAATCTTTCGTTTGACTTCCTCTGGTTCAAAATCAGAAACGGTAGTTCCTGCCTCGACTTTGCCAAGACGGTTCACGGCACCGGATGCAAAAAGAGCGGCTTCGGACAAAGAAGTCTTACCAGCACCACCGTGAGATAGTAGGACTACATTTCTGATTTGCTTAGTTGAATATTCCTTCATTTGTTCTTTATACCCTTTCTATTTTATTTTTTATGTTATAAGCAGTGGTGTAACAAAAGTTTCGACCAGAGCTGCGAAACATATTGCAACCACGCAACACCCCAGAATGATAAGTCTGTTTTTGAACATCGGCCACATCGTTTTAAATGAAATGCCCTTAAACAGATTTACTATAAGTATAACAACTGCACTCAATGCTACAGACCATCCGACTAAAAGAGCAGATATTTCAATGATTCCGTGCGGAAGGATCGCCAGAAGAAATGTTCCGACTGTTAATGCTCCTTCTGCCACTGCAGCAGATGCTAATGCAGTCAAAATAAATCCGTTGAAGAAATCGAAAAAGAAAACAGGGATAACGAACGGAGAAAGTATTACTGAAAGCAGCAATACTCTTATGTTATTGAAGAATAAGGCTCTAAAAGTTACAAAGGAAGAGAATTCTTCTCCTGTATCAAGTATATACCGGTTCTGTGCAATAAAAGTATCCAGGGGAATTTTAATAAGAAGACCTGCAATCAACCCCAAAACAAATATCCCGAGAACCACATACAAAGTCCAGCTGATCTTCATATTGAATGGAGCTTTAACTTCTTTAACAAGTTCTTCATTCGGGACAGTGTTCGGAGGCTCTATCATTTCCAAGCCTCCGCAGGCCCATTGACACGCACTACATCCTTTTTCGAAAGTCTGGGCGGTGCAACAGGATCTTCATCAGGATATCCCAATGCGATCAGACACACAGGAATCATTTCATCCGGTATTCCTATAACTTTCCGGGCGATATCAGGATCATATCCGCCGATGATCAGCGAACCAATGCCTCTGTCAGTTGCAGCTAAACAAAGATTTTCAACTGCAAGGGCGGAATCAAACATGAACCACTCTGGGATCTTTCCGTCACGTGTGGCAGCACCTTTTCCGCAGTTGCCCGGCAATGCACAAACAAAGATAGCACAAGGTGCAGTTTTGAGAATATTTAAGGAACGTCTTCCCTGGCATGATTCATCAGCCAGTTTATCTATAAGTTCTCTGTTATTGATGACAAAATATCTTGGGGACTGTGAATTCATCCATGAAGGAGCCTGCTGTGCAGCATCAAGCAAAAACTCTACCTGATCCAACGGGATTGGATCGGTCTTAAACTTTCGTACACTTCTTCGTGCGTATATCACACGAGCAGTTTCCATTTTTATCCCCTCTTCCCTGACTGCTAAGGAATGGGTTCAGAATCCATTAACCCAAAATAAGCCAGAGAACAACCAGAACGACTATCAATCCGGCGGTAATAACAGCGACCTTGATTGCATCGCCTTTAATACCGCTGAATCTTGCATTCATTTCCTCAGTAATAACTACTTCGGTTGATTCAATATTATTGTTTTTTTCTTTTGCCATTTATTTCCTGTTTTCCTATATGAATCTGGGATATGCCCTGTCATATGTTTTTCTTAAATGAGATGCACTCAAATGAGTATAAATCTGTGTAGTCGAAATATTAGCATGTCCGAGCAGTTCCTGTACGGAACGAAGATCTGCACCGCCATTGAGAAGATGAGTAGCAAATGAATGGCGGAGAGTATGGGGAGTCACCCGGCCTTCAAGATCAGCATCCTTGGCATATTCCTTGAGGATCTGCCAAAGTCCCTGTCTTGTAAGTCTTTCTCCTCTCTGATTTACAAACAATGCCTTTTCATTTTCATTCTTTACAAAGACTGTTCTGGCCTTTTCCAGATAAAGATCAACATCATATGCGGCCTGGGGATAGATAGGAACGATTCGTTCTTTACCACCCTTACCGAAGATACGTACATTGAAGTTCTTGGTGTCAATATCACTCAGGTTAAGATTGATAAGTTCGGAAACTCGCATACCGCTGGCATAAAGAAGACCAAGCATTGCCTTGTCTCTGACGGCTTCAATGGTATCACGTTTGTCAGGCTGGGAAAGAAGATTCTTGACCTGTTCCACTGTAAGAGTATCGGGAAGCGCCTTGCCTACTTTAGGAGAATCAATATTCTCCATAGGATTGACCTTAATGAGTTCATCTTTGTAAAGGAATGAGAAAAATGATTTACATGCTGCATTCTTTCTGGCAAGTGTAGTAACGGCATAATTTCGTTCCTTCAGCCAGACAAGGTATCCGAGCATATCTTGACGGGTGAAACTGTTCCAATCAAGATCTGCACCGCGGCTCTTCAGTGTTTTTTCAGCATATTCATAAAGCTGAGTCAGATCATTTCTGTACGCCATAGACGTATTAGAAGAAAAACCTTTTTCCACTTTGAGATAATTAAGAAATTGTTCGATGCAGTCCTTCATATGTCTCATAACCTGATAATTATGTAGGATATTTTAACATAACGCCATATCACAAACAAACGTAATTTAGCTGAATTTAGCTATAAAAAACCTTTATAGTTCAACATTATGTAGAATAAACATTTTGTTCAGAACATATTTAATGACGGCAATAAAAAAACATATAATGTATATGAAGTGGTTAATATATACGAACAGCTGAAAACTGACGCTTTGAAGCTTGGAATAGAGCTTGGAGATAATGAATGCGCTTTGGTCAGGCAATATGCGGATTTTCTTATTGAGACCAACGGTAAGTTCAATCTGACATCCATCACTGATGAAAAGGATGTTTTATATAAGCATTTCCTTGATTCTTTCACGCTTTATCCGTTGCTGAAGGAAACTCAGGCAGAAACATTGCTGGATGTCGGCTCAGGCGGAGGTTTTCCCGGACTGGCACTATCGATCCTGTTCCCTGATATTAAAATCGATCTTCTGGAAGCAACAGGCAAAAAAACGGACTTTCTGAAGGAAGCAGCCAAGCTTTTGGAAAGAAAAAATGTCAGAGTCATCAATGGAAGGAGTGAGGAATATGCCCATATCCCCGCTTTCCGTGAAAAATATGATATCGTTACAGCCAGAGCGCTTGCCAGAATGAACACACTTCTTGAATACACCATGCCGTACACAAAAATCGGCGGTATTGTAATTGCAATGAAAAAAGGACAGATCGAAGAGGAAATAAAGGAAGCATCCAAAGCCTGCAGACTGATGGGCGGCAATCTGGAAAATGAGGTTACAGTAACTCTTCCCGGCATGGAAGATGATCCCAGATATCTCATAATATACCGCAAGAAATCGCAGACTCCTGGTAAATATCCAAGAAGAAACGGTATGCCGAAAAGTTCCCCAATCATTTGATAGAGAGACGAATATGATTATTAATCCGAACGAAAGAGTATTTAACGAAGGTTCAACAGAAGAGATCGATTTATTTCTGGAAAAGATACCTCCCTATATCTGCCAGGCAATCAAAGAAAGCGGAGATCTCTCATCGTTGCTAGAAGTCATCATGGACATCGGCAGACGTCCTGTTGCAAGATTTCTAGAATATGAAAAGGAACTTACAGAAAACGAAATCACAGATGCCGATATTGAATATGTGACAAGCCGTATTTCCCCTTTCGGAGATGACAACAGATCAGGTATAACCAGAACTCTGCACCGTATTTCCTGCATTAGAAACAGACAGGGACACATTGTTGGTCTCACATGCAGAATCGGCAGAGCAATCATGGGAAGTGCCGTAATTATTGAAGATCTGATCCTGTCCGGAAAAAGTATTCTTCTGCTTGGACGTCCCGGTATCGGTAAAACAACTATCCTCAGAGAAGCTTCCCGTGTATTGTCCACGATTGGCGGAAAACGAGTAGTTATCGTTGACACCTCAAATGAAATTGCAGGTGACGGAGATATCCCCCATCCTGCGATCGGAAAAGCAAGACGAATGCAGGTCAGTGTTACCAGTCAGCAGCATGCTGTGATGATCGAAGCTGTTGAAAACCATATGCCTGAAGTAATCGTTATCGATGAAATAGGAACTGAACAGGAAGCAATGGCCGCCAGGACGATCGCAGAACGAGGCGTACAGCTGATCGGTACAGCACACGGCAATACTTTGGAAAACCTGATGGTCAACCCCACGCTTTCCGACCTGATCGGCGGTATCCAGTCAGTAACATTAGGTGATGAAGAAGCAAAGAGAAGAGGCACCCAGAAGACCATTCTGGAAAGAAAGTCCCCTCCCACATTTGATATAGTTGTGGAAATTCAGGACAGGTATCAGGTCCTGGTGCATCCCAATGTTGCAGAAGCAGTAGACGGAAGTCTTCTAGGTGAACCTGCAGAATGCGAAATGCGTACTCTGGAAAACGGCAAAGTCAAAATCGTAAAGACAGTTCCTCGCAATGAAGAAACTGCCCCTGCTCCGCAGAAGACAGCTCCACAGCAGAACTCATTCGGAGAAACAAGTGCATTATACCTGTTCGGCATCAATGCTTCCCGTCTTTCCAATATTGCAGATGATATGGGGATCAGGCTTAAAGTCACCGACAATCTTAAGTATGCAGACATGATGGTAACAACCAAAGCCTATTTCCTGAGAAAGCCTCAGAAGATACGTGATGCCGAAGCGATGAATATCCCCATTTATGTTTTGAAGAATCCAAATCCTAATCAGATGAGACATATGCTTGAAACCTTGTTTCCCCAGGCAGTGAAAGCTGCTGAAAAGCCAGATGTAAATGACTACAATATAGAAAAAGCGATCAAAGAAGCTGAAAGAGCTGTGGCACAGGTGAAGGAAAGCAACACCCCTGTTCAGCTGAGTCCGCAGGTGGCATATATCAGACGTCTGCAGCACATGGTCGCTGAGAAGCACCAAATGGGTTCATCCAGTCATGGTCAGGGAACCAACAGAAGAGTATCAATTTACCCAGAGGATAACTGATGTTTATAACATTTGAAGGCGGCGAAGGAAGCGGAAAATCAACTCAGAGCAAGATCTTGTATCAGAAGCTGAAAAGCGAAGGCCGGAGATGCCTTCTTACCCATGAACCCGGCGGAACCAGAATCGGAGAAGAGATAAGCCGCATACTGAAGGCGACCTACGATACTCCCGTATCGGGCGAAACAGAACTGCTTCTCTTTAATGCGTCACGTGCTCAGATCGTTGAAGAAGTCATACGACCTGCACTGGATAAAGGCACGATCGTCATATGTGACAGATATGCCGATTCAACACTGGCATACCAGGGCTACGGCCGGGGTATTCCCCTCAGAACTGTCAGAAATGCCAACAATCTAGGCACAAAAGGGCTCAAACCCGATATCACATTTTTCCTGGATATAGATCCAAGGGTTTGTTTCAAAAGAAAGACCAATAAACTTGACCGGATAGAACTTGAAGACATCCGTTTCCACGAAAAAGTCCGCAAAGGATTTCAGAAGATCAGCAAACAGGAACCGGAGCGTTTTATTGTAATAGACGGAACACTGGATGCTGAAAAGATCAGCGAAATAATATGGGAGCATGTACAGAAAAAACTGAATGAGTAAGAAAGTATTGCTTGGTTTGAGCGGAGGAGTAGACTCTTCTGTTTCTGCTCTTTTGCTTAAGGAAAAAGGATTTGATGTCACTGCATGCTGGATGAAAATGACAGATGATTCTGATGGTTCCAGTGCAGAAAAAGTAGCATCAGAACTTAAGATTCCGTTTATATCTCTTGATCTAAGAAACACGTTTTCGGATTCGGTCATCAGACCATTCTGTGATGAATACCATAACGGATCGACTCCCAATCCCTGCATCAGATGCAACAAACTGATTAAATTCGGTTACATGGTGAACTATGCCATGGAAAACGGTTTTGACTATGTCGCTACCGGGCACTATGCCATCTCACAGAACGGCAGAATAATGAAAGGTATCGATTCAAAAAAGGATCAGTCATATTTCCTGTATAACATTGACCGCAAAGTAATAAAAAAGATCCTGTTCCCTCTTGGAAACCTTACAAAACGTGATGTACGACAGATCGCTGCAGAGCATAATATCTCATCAAAGGACCGCAAGGACAGTCTTGATATCTGTTTTATTACCAACAACGATTATTCATCAGTTGTTGAAAAGTACTACCATTCCGTAGAGGGTGACATTCTGGATGAAAGTGGAAATGTCATCGGCAAACACACAGGACTTGCCCATTACACCGTCGGTCAGCGTCACGGCATTGATACCAAAATCAACAGTAAACTGTATGTTAAATCCATTAATCCGGAAACAAATTCCATTACAGTGACCGATCATGACAGTCTGTACACCACTGAATTCGGGATATGCGATACCAACTGGCTGGTCAAAACAGATGATGAATTTGAAGCATTCGTCAAGATACGATATCAGGCTCCTCTGATGAAATGCACTGTCAAAAAAGAAAAAAGCAGAGCAACCGTTAAATGCTATCAGACAGTATGGGCACCGACCAAGGGTCAGTCGGCCGTGTTTTACGAAGACGATGTATTGCTTGGCGGAGGATTAATTGAGTAGACCGTCGTTTGAAAACGAAGACATACTCATTTCCAATGGTTTCAGAAGAATCGCCGGAGTGGATGAGGCCGGCAGAGGATGCATTGCCGGGCCAATCGTTGCGGCATCATGTATTCTTCCTGAGGACAGAACTCTTGCATGGCTATCAGAAATCAATGACAGCAAACAGCTGACTGAACAGAAAAGAGAGGAACTGTATCCGCTTATTATCGAAAACTGTGAATATGCAGTTGCAGTGATCGAAGCATCTGAAATAGATGAAAGAGGCATATCAGCGTGTGGTAAGGACGTACTACAGAACGCACTGATGGGAATAACTCCTCCTCCTGAAGCAGCTCTTGTGGATTTTTTCAAACTCCCCTTTCTTCCGATCCCTCAGATGAATCTAACGCATGGAGATGCTGTTTCATTATCGATTGCAGCAGCTTCAATCATTGCAAAGGTAACCAGGGACCATCTGATGATGGAACTTGATAAGGAATATCCCAATTACGGTTTTGCAAAGAACAAGGGATATGGAACTGAAGAACATGAAACAGCAATAAAGAAATACGGTATTTGTTCAAAACACAGAAAGACTTTCTGTACAAAAATACTTTAAAAACTTTTTTATTGCTATAATGGTTATAATAGAGGTTAAGTATGGAAAAAATATGCCCTAAATGTGGTCATGATTTAGATAGCGCATCGTTCGGAGGAAATCTTACTTTCTGTCCGTACTGCGGAACACGCATTCCGGGACAAACTGATGAGGATTTCGGTTTCTGTCCCCACTGCGGAGAAAAAAGAGAAGATTCAGGCAATGTATGCAAGCATTGCGGTAAAGCTATAAACACTGATACGACTGAACAGACTGCTGCTCCTAAGGCTGCGTCAGATAATTCACCCGTTTCACCGTTATCACCGGCATCACCCGTATCTCCTGCATTACCCGGAGCAACCAAGCCTGTACAGACATTTATGCCACCAGTACAGCCAAGACCGACAAATACATACACCGGTACTTCAAACAGTGACGTATTCAGTGCAGTAAACCGTGCTTCAAACACATCTACTCCCTATAGTTATACACCGAAGACGTCAGGTTATTATCCTCCTTCAAGCAGCCTGTCTGATGATATGCCAAGTGATGTCAGATCAAGCATGTACAGCGGAAAAAGCAGCTATATGGGCGGAGGTTATGACAGCGGTTATTCAAGCAAATGGAGTAGTTCCAGCTACGGCAGAACAAGCGGATCTTATGATTCCTATATGCCCAGTGATGATTACAGAAACTATACCAAGAAGGGTTCAAACAGAGGAGGTCTCGGAGGCGACTCCGTAGTCAGAATCTGTATAATCATGATCCTTCTTATCATCCTGATCGTAGCAGGTATCCTGATTTATATTTACTTCAGTTAGAAGGACAGGCAATGTTCGGAGCGATTATCGGGGATATTATCGGATCGAGATTCACATCTGAAAAGATCAAAACCAAAGACTTCGAATTATTCACCGATGAAAGTCATTACACAGAATGCACGGTGATGACGCTTGCTGTTGCAAAAGCAGTAATCAATATAAGAAACGGCTCCGAACCTTCATCAGCCAAGCTGCTGTCTGATAATGTATCGAATTTTCTGCGTGTATTAGGAAGAATGTTCCCTGATGCTGGGTACAGCCAGAAATATATGGAATGGCTGGAAGATGATAATGCAGAAGCATTCAAAAGCACAGGCAATGAAGCTGCTATCAGAATCAGTCCGGTGGGATATGCATTCTGTAATTCAGTTGATATGACCAAATACTGTAAGGCTGTCACCGTAGTGACTCATAATACTCCGCAGGCAGTAAAAGGTGCTGAAGCCGTATGCCGATGCATTTCGCTATGTTTGAATCAAACAAACACAGCAAGCATCCGCGAAACAATATCAATCAACTATTATCCGCTGGATTTCAGTCTGGCAGATATTAGAGACCAGTACAAAAGTGATCCTTCCTGCAATAAGACGGTTCCGATAGCAATTGAAGCCTTTTTGGAATCAACAGGCTTTGAAGATGCGATACGTAATGCCGTTTCAATGGGCGGAGATAGTTCTGCACTTGCCTCGATCACAGGAGCAATAGCAGGTGCTTATTACCCTATTCCAGGCGCATTGATGAGATCGGCACTGACATATCTTCCGGTCCAGCTTCTGGGGTTATGTGAAGAATGGGATAGATTTACGGCCTAGAATTCTTTGCCGCTTCCAGTCTTTCCTTGCATAGTTCAGCCCATGATTTCATATGTGACATTCGTTCAGTGATATCACTCATCACAAAAGGTATATCCAGTTTCTGAGGACATACATTTTTGCATTTACCACATTTTATACATGCGGCCGGTCTTCGATCATCATCCATTGCGGCAATTTTCATATCAATGGAAATGGATGGTGAAAACAAAAGGTCGTTATATAGATTCATGATTCGCGGAATATCGATATGTTTGGGACATCCTTCAACACAATACCGGCATGCAGTACACTGGGGACCGAGGGAAGTCAGTTCCTTCGCAATCTTTTCAAGTGCGGCATGTTCCTCTTCTGTAAGAGGTTTACGATCCTTGTAGATATTAAGATTGCTTTCAAGCTGATCCATGCTTGTCATACCGGACAATGTCATGTATGCATTATCCATTTCCTGAACAAATCTGAAGCACCAGTCAGCATTGCTGTATTCAGGATTCAATTTTTTCAGCTGATCTGATTGCTCTTCGTTAAGTTTTGCAAGTCTACCACCCCTGACGGGTTCCATGATCCATACTTTCAGACCATAACTTGAAACAAGGTCATATTTCTCCCTGGATTTCTGAAGTGTCCAGTCAACATAGTTTATCTGGAGCTGGCAGAATTCAACATATTCTGCATATTTATCAAGAAACGTTTTTAAAGTGGCAAGGTCACCATGAGAAGAGAAACCGAGATGCCTGATGCGTCCGCGTTTTTTCTGTTCAACAAGATAGTTCACAATATCCCATTTGGGGTCCAGATAAACATCCAGAGAGCCCTCAGTGACATTGTGGAGTAAATAGTAATCGAAGTATTCGACCTGACATTTTTTCAACTGTTCTTCAAAGACAGGCTCAGGAGTATGGTCGTCACAGATCTGGTGGCCAGGGAATTTATCTGCAAAGAAAAATGTATCTCTTGGATACTTCTTAAGTATCTTGCCGGCAACCAGTTCGCTTTTTCCTCCGTGATAAGGATATGCTGTATCGAAATAATTGATACCTGAATGATATGCCCTGTCGATCATTTTCTCGGTCAGTTCTTCATCTATTGAACCATCTTCTCTGACAGGCAGACGCATTAGACCAAAGCCAAGCTGGGAAAGCTTGTCTCCCTTGAAATCTTTGTACAACATTGTCACCCTCCGGGGAATTATTTGCTGTTTACCAGAGACATGAATTCAGCACGAGTGGTCGGATTATTCTTGAAAGCACCTCGTAATGCTGAAGTGATAACTCTCGAACCCGGTTTCTTGATACCACGCATGATCATGCACATGTGTTCTGCTTCAATAACAACTGCAACTCCAAGAGGAGCTAGTCCGTCATTGATGCAGTCTGCAATTTCGCTGACCATTCTTTCCTGTATCTGAGGTTTTCTTGCAATAAGATCAACGACTCGTGCAATCTTGCTTATACCGACTACTCTTCCCTGTTCATTGGGGATATAGCCGACATGTGCAACGCCATGGAAAGGCAGGAGATGATGCTCGCACATTGAATAAAACGGAATATCTCTTACAACGATCATTTCATGATGACCGAGTTCAAAGCCAACCTTAAGTTCATCAACCGGATTGGCAGTAAGACCTGCAAAAATCTCTTCATACATCTCTGCGACTCTTCGCGGAGTGTCGGCAAGACCTTCACGGTCAGGATCTTCGCCGATAGCGACCAACATTTTTCGTACTGATGCTTTTACAGTTTTCTGATCCATATGACTACCAACCTAATTTCTTTTCAACCTCATTCAAATCAGCAGGCATACGCATAATGCCCTGGAAATCCTTGATAGCAGTATCAGGATCCTTAAGACCATTGCCTGTGACAATACAGACGATCTTCTTTCCGCTGAAATCAGTTCCTGATCTCTTGAGTTTAAGAAGACCGGCAAGAGGTGCTGATGATGCAGGTTCACCGAAAATGCCGACTTTTTCAGCCATCATATGATAGGCTTCAAGTATCTGTTCGTCTGAAACCATACCGATTGAACCATTTGATTCGTCTCTTGCAGCTTCTGCTTTTTTCCATGAAGCAGGATTACCGATTCGGATAGCAGTTGCGATTGTTTCAGGATGTTCAACAGGATGTCCAAGTACAATAGGAGCAGCGCCTTCTGCCTGAAAACCGGTCATCTTGGGTTTTTTGGTGGCTTTTCCGGCTTCATAGTATTCCTTGAAACCCTTCCAGTAAGCAGTGATATTTCCGGCATTACCTACAGGGATAGCCAGGATATCAGGGGCATCGCCAAGTACATCCACGATTTCGAATGCACCGGTCTTCTGTCCTTCGATTCGATAAGGATTGATTGAGTTCACAAGAGTAACAGGATGTTTTGAAGTAAGTTCTCTGACCATATTGAGAGCCTGGTCAAAATTGCCGTCGATAGCAACGATCTTGGCTCCATGCATTATGGCCTGGGCAAGCTTGCCTAGTGCAATTTTACCTTCAGGGATAATAATGATCGCCTGCATTCCCATTCTGGCTGCATAGGCTGCAGCTGATGCACTGGTATTGCCGGTGGAAGCACACATAACAGCTTTGCTTCCGTCTTCAGCGGCTTTTGCAATGGCCATAACCATACCTCGGTCCTTGAATGAACCTGTAGGATTACATCCTTCAAGTTTGAAATACAGTTCTTCACATCCAAGTACACTTTCAAGTCTGGGGGCACGTACCAGAGGAGTATCGCCTTCACAAAGTGAAAGCATAGGAGTCTTGTCTGTTACAGGAAGATATTCCTTGTATTTGTAAAGTAAGCCGCGTCTGATGTATCCCATTTATTTAATCCTCTACTCTAATAATATTGTGGACTTTATATTTTTCTTTAAGTGCGGAAACAAAGCTTCGAAGCATTGATTCACGTGTAAGATCAGTAAGAATGGCACATTCAGAACCTTCCTGCATGATCTTGAGCGCTTTAATTCTGGATCTGTTGATCTCAGCGGTGAGATCATCTCTGGTACCGGTCACGTGAATATAGTATTTAGTGATAATGTCATCGATCGACAGGAGAGGCTTGTGTTCATGGTGAACTACCACAGGCAGGAATGAATCGCTGTTGATGACCTTTGCTGCCTTTATGACATCTCCTACTACGGATGATGATGTGGGGGCAGGTCCGGCACCCTTGCCGATAAGCGTCACATCGCCCGTAAGATCCCCGTTGATTATTGCTGCGTTAAATACTTCATTAACGTTGGAAAGCGGGTTTATTTCAGGAATAAATGTCGGATGTACCCTTAACTCAAGTTTATCTCTGACCTGTTTTGCAATTGAAAGCAGTTTGATGGAATAACCCATCTTCTTGGCAAAATCAAAATCTATTGAATGAAGATTTGTGATGCCTTCCCTGTAAATATCATCAGGATTTACTACAGTTCTGAATGCAAGATCCGTAAGGATCGCAAGTTTATAAGTTGCATCCCAGCCATCGATATCTTTGACAGGATTGGCTTCCGCAAAACCCAGTCTCTGGGCATCCTTCAGAGTTTCCTCGAATGACTGATTACTTTCAGTCATCTTAGTCAGAATGTAATTTGTTGTGCCGTTGATTATGGCATAGAGGCTATTAACATTATTGAGAATAAGATCACGTGAAAGAGGAGCAATGAGTGGCATACCTCCGCCAACACTGGCCTCATAGTTCAGCGTGACTTCCTTCTCATTTGCTATGTCAAGCAGTTCAATAAGATGTTTTCCGAGTACTTCTTTGTTAGCGGTGACAACATGTCTGCCTGACTCAAGAGCTTTTTTCTGATAGTCATAGGCAGGATGTTCACCGCCGATAAGTTCAATAATGATCTGAATATCATCGTCATTGAAGAATTCATCATCAGAAGTAGTGAAAATCGATCTGTCAAAGTTCCTGACAACAGGTCTTTCAAGATCCTTTTCAAGAACCTTTATTCTTTTCAGATAAACTTCAGCGCCAACTTCCTTTGAGATGATATCCTGTCTATCTTTAAGGACAGTTGCAACCTCGCTTCCGATAACTCCTATCCCAAGTAATCCTACTCCGATTCTTTTCATATTATTATCCTGTCACCTGCTTGATGATCCAGGCAGTTGTAGCATCATCGAAATCCTCGGTGATTACATCTTTGCCGGAATTATAGAGGTCTTCCATCCATTCATTGAGCATATTTGCAACGATGGTTGATTTATCATTTTCAGAATAAGCCTGATCGACTGAATCATTTACGACATATACCCAGTAGCAGCCTTTGCCAGAATAACCATTATGGTTAATAACATCCGAATAAGAATCCGGTTGAGTTGTTGAGAAAACGAAATCTGCGTAAATACTGGTAGTATCAGTTATCTTAACTTCAAACGACTTGCCGTCTCCAAGTGAGTACTGCTGGAAATCTTCGAAGGATTTCACTCCGCTCTTCAATGCTTTGGCAGCAGTTTCAGCATATGATTTGCTTCCGAAAACAAGAGTTGAGATCATGGCTGAATCTTCTTTCTTTGAATCCAGCCTGACGATTTCATAGACAGTTGAATATTGATAATCAGCATCTTCAAACAAAGAAACATTGCCCTTCTGAGCGGCAAATATAGCATCGCCCAGTCCATTTGAACCGAATTTGATGTCGACAAGTGCTTTTGGAAGAAGTCCGATATTTGTATCTGAAGCGGTTGCGGAAACCATGGAATTTCCTGCAAGATCGTTCCACTTTGCACCATTGTTTAACTGTTCAATGACGTAATCTGCAAGTGCTTTGCTGTCCACTCCGATCAAATTGATATCACGATGCTCAGCAGTATCACCGAGCTGTGGTTCGATTATCTTTTCCTCAACCTGAGTCTGAAGAATGCTTGAACGGATCATATCGCGGTTCGCGTCAATATCTTTAAATTTATATGTTTTAATAATATCGCTTACTTCTTTTTCATCTACCGTGTAACCAAGTTCTGCAGCCTTATGTTCAAGTAATTCTGCAGTTTCCACACTGATAACTGCCTGGTTTACAAAATAAGAAGCATATGCAGGATACTGGGCACTTATGTAAGAAAGAACTTCTGAAACATACTTGGCATTGAATTCTTCATCATACACTTTGATAACGGTCTTCTTGCCGGGTTTGACATCCTTGCTGTATCCGACACCAACACCGAGACCTACGAAGATCAATACCAATGCTATAACTGCTGCAAAAGCAATATAAATCGTTTTCATACGTTTTTTTGCTTTCTCAGCACGGGAAAGAGCTTTCTTAGGCACAGCCTTTACACTATCTTTTTCTTCTTTTGTTGCCATTTCTGACCTCTTGTTTCGAAATTAATAACAGATAAATTATAGATTTTCGCCACACTTATTACCAATTAAACAAAAAAGAGGGATAACGTGAATGTTGTCCCTCTTTATTTCGATGTATATAAATGGAAGAATTATTCTGCCTGAGCCTGTTTAACCAATGAGGCGAATGCTTCCGGATCGCGGACAGCAAGATCAGCAAGCATCTTTCGATTGATTGCAATGTTGTTCTTGTTAAGACCGTCAATAAGCTGTGAATAGCTTAAGCCGTTTGCTCGTGCTGCAGCATTGATTCTGACAATCCAAAGTCTTCGCATATCACCTTTGAGATCTCGTCGATGCTCGGTTGAATAGCGAAGTGAATGCATCATGGATTCGCTGGCTCGCTTGTAGAGTCGTCGGTTAGTTCCACGATGGCCTTTTGTTAATGAAAGGACTTTCTTATGTCTCTGATGAGCGGTTACGCCCGTTTTAATTCTAGCCATTTATTCTCCTATGCTCCATAAGGGATCAAACGAGTTACTCTCTTTCGATCTGCTCGATCCAGAGGAATCGTTGTATCAAATAATTTCTTTACTCGATATGCTTTTCTACGTCGGAAATGGGATTTAGGTCCCTTCACGCGTAAAATTTTACCGGTAGGTGTGACTTTAAATCTAGCCTGTGCACCTTTATGCGTTTTCAGCTTTGGCATCTTCCGTGTTTCCTTCCTTTACAGGTTCCATATTATCTAAAGATCCGTCTTTTGCTTCCGTCTTGGGAGCTTCTTTCTTGCCTTTGGAGGCAATGGGATTAAGAATCAGATGGACTCTTGCACCCTCCCGGGTAGGAAGCTTTTCAACAGTCGCAATGTCTTTAAGCGAATCGGCCATTTTCTGGATGAGATCCACGCCCAGTTCCGAATGGACATTTTCTCTACCGCGGAACATAACCGTAACCTTGACCTTATCACCATCTTCCAGCAACTTGCGGGCAGTCCTGGTTTTGGCATCGAAATCATGATCGCCGATCTTAGGACGAACTCTGATTTCTCGGATCTCGGCTGCTTTCTGACTTTTGCGATTCTCTTTTTCTCGCTTAGTCTGAGTATATTTATATTTACCGTAATCCATAAGACGGCATACAGGTGGAACAGAAGTAGGTGCGACCTCTACGAGATCGAGACCTTTTGTTTCTGCTAATTCACGAGCCTTTGAAATAGGCATCACACCATGCTGCTCGCCTTTATCTCCGACCACACGTACTTCGCGTGCTCGAATAAACTGATTGATTTTTAGTTCCTTAACTATGTAAATATACCTCCGACTTAAAAACTACAAGCAATTGAGAATTATATTATAAACACATAGTTCTTGTCCAACACTTATTTTGCCGACAAGAATACATCGATAATTACGGACATAGATGATACTACATCAGATACAGATCTGAAAAATCTCAGATATCAGTGAACAAACGGGCCGTAGTTTGCTTCAAGCTTTCGAAGTATATACGCCACCGTAACATCCAGTACCGTAACAACTATGAACATAAGGATATTTACAATGACAGGATATGACTTGATCTCAAGAAAATAATAAGGTCCCTGCACTGTTCCAATACCGTTAAGTATGAACAAAACGATCATATATATGACAGCAGGAAGCAAAGTCATTATGAAATGGAGTCCTTCAAGTCTTTCAGACGGTGAAAGGAAAATGAAATCAACAATGGAAAGTACAGGACAAATAAGATTTGTAATAAAAAGAGGAAATGCATAATAAGCAAAGAACGAATCCCCGTCAAAGGCTGCTCTGGGAGCAAGCAGGAAGAGAATCATTACAAATGTCAGGGCCATGGCTGTAGCTGCAATATATTTAACGAATTTAACAGTCATGGGAATAGAACTGTCACCTTTGAGCAATGCCAATACCGTAAATACCAGACCGACAAGTGAAGCTATAACAGCAAAAACATTTGAGAGCATACCGAATTGCTGAATCAATGACCAACCGAAGTCTTTGAACAAAGTAATAAATGCCCAGACCTCAGCTGCAATAAATGCAATATTAAGAACAATGGATAAAACCAGTCTCTGTTGGTTAGTTCTAGTATCCATAAAAAACTCCAAAGTAATCGTTGATTTAATAATAGCACAAAGGCAACAGCGGGCTGCTGTTACCTTTGAATAACCAAGTATACTATCGGATCTTAAATATTATCTGTATCGTTGTCCCAGTCAAGATCCCAGTCTAGTTCATCTGTATCTCTTGCCTCAGCATCATTTTCGGGTGGTATCACTTCATTTGCCTGAACTTCATTGACCGGTTCGTCGATTTCCATATTGTTCCAATCCTCTTCCCATTCAATATTATCTGAATCCATTTCTTCAGTTACGGACATCGGAGAAATCCATTCACCTGCAGGAGCAATTTTTACATGCCCCGGAGCAGGAGCTACTTTGGGGAGTTCTTCAACCCTGTCGATCTTAACTGGTTCAGCCATTGGAGAAATCTTTACAGGTTCTATGATCGGAGAGATCATGACAGGTTCATCAGCTCTGTGAAGTTTCACGGGATCAGGTGCAGCCTCAATCTTGACAGGTTCATCAACATAATCTGTCTCTACCTGCTCAGGAACCGGTTGAACATCAGTCTGTTCAGTATCAGTTTCATTTACTACAGGTTCATCCTTAACTTCGATTTCAGCCGGTTCTTCCTGTTTTTCGACTGGTTTACTGTTATTTCCGAGATTATATGGCCAATAGTTTCCTTGTTTCATATCCGTTCTTTCTAAAACATTGAAATAACTTGCAGCAAAGGTACCAAAACAATATCAAAGAACAAAACACCGCAGATCAGACCGGCCAGATAGAACATACCTGAAATTCGACCTTCACCTGCGATAACATGCTGTCTGAAAGGACATCCTTCTGCCATAACGGAGAAATATGCCATTCCGAATGCACCGAAAAGACTGAGAGCCACAAGGATTATAGGTTCCATATTGAAGCCGTCTGACAACAGTGGCATAAATTCAATAGAACCGGGATGCAGGAAGGACTGGAGTGTTCCACCGAAGAAATTAACCGCAGCAAAACCGATAATACCGCCGATCAGAACACCAATGAAACCTTTTAGTCGATAGGGATCTCTCAAAAGGTAAAAGTCTCTGACACCACTGATAGTACAAAAACGTGATCGCTGACCGAGATAGCCTACGATCATTCCGACTACTAAAGTGATCAAACTTGTTTTCAAAGTAAGCATAGTCTATCTCCTCACCTTCCATTTTATATATTCGCAAGCTGCAATTACGCCAAGTACGATGGCTCCGAGAACAACATAGGCAAAAACCATGCCGTATGAGGCAAGTACAGCAGTTCTGATAGGACATGAGCCCCACATAAGACCGAAGACGATAACCATAAATCCAAGGATGAATGCCAGAACATTATCTCTGACAGGTCCTTTTCTGATCTTGAACTCTTTATTAATCATAGCTGCTATAAAAGAGCCGATAACAAATCCCAGAGAAGTAAGAACAGGAACAGTCACAAAGATGGAATGAATAGTATAATCCGTATGAAACACCTGATTGACGATCCAGTTAATCAGGTTGGCCGGATGGGACACCGCACATATACCTGCTCCGGCAGGCGGCTGTACATCAAAGAAGCCCTGCACCACTGCGGCAAGAACACCCATGGTAAGACCAGTGATCAAAGCCATGTTGTCTTTGAGATTGATCTTAAACTTCTTTTTTTCTTTTGGTTTTTCGTTACTCTTAGTTGCTACTTCTTCTACCATTTCCCCCTCCTGGTAGTATTATCCGATTACCTTCTTTGCAGCTTCGAAAATATGAGGAATAAACTGCGAAATTGTTGTGGATGGAATAGGATTAGCCATTTCACCGGCTACTCTGTTAATCTTACTGGCTTTTTCAAGAGCATCTTCCGGTTCGAATCCGGCTGCAATCAATGCACTTGATTCACCCGTAATGGTATCACCTGTTCCTCCGATAGGTTCCAGTGAAGGAACATTGGGATCATTAATAACTGCGACAACTTTTCCGTCGACAATGACATGGTCGACAGGAGCCTTAACGATCATATATTTAGGAGAGTTTCCGTCATCATATGCCTGTTTGCTGAGTTTGGGAACTTCAGTCTGATCAACGTCAAAAATAAAATGCTGAACATAGGCAGGATGTGCTGCTTCTTTATCAGCGAGGAAGCTCAATTCACCGGGATCAGGAGTAAAAAGATCAAATCGCTTGCTGACACCGAGAGCCTTAGCATTAAGCAGAGCACCTGCATCTGCGATCATGAAAGGTCTGGGATCGATCTTGTCGACCTCATCCAGGAGCTTGGCAAAAAGATCTCTGGTAGGAAGAATGTAATGAAGAGTCATTACTGTCGGTTTAATTTCTGCAACATGTTCAATCAGATAATTAAACAGTTTTCTGTTTCCTTCGCCCATACCGGTATCACCTACGACACAGGCATAAGGCATCGGTGCATTGACTGCCTTGCTGGTCTGGCAAGCTGCACAGATCATAGCGGCAGTTCCCAAAGTGACATATTTGCCCTCAAGAAGAGTATCCCCTATCTTGAGTGTATCGCCATTATACTCACACTGACCATAGACCAGCGGCATACCATCAATAGGAATTGTTCCAACAAGAACCAGCATTATTTGCCTCCTTTTTTGCCCTTGAGGCCGTTGAATATTTCGAGAGCCTTTTCGTATGCATGTTCACAAGTGTAAGCACAGATTGTCTTACCGATTTCTCTTGGTCTGGGACCTTCGCCAAGAATTGTGCCGTAAAGATTCATGCCCAAATATGGAATATCAGGGCAACCGCCGCCTGACAAATTGACGATCTTGCCTGTTGCCTTTTCAAAGGTGACCTTCATATTACCGCAACGTACCATGACAAAATCACCGTAGTCTGAGACCTTAATCAGTTTCGTCAGGTAAATAGGTGTGAGTTTCTCAGATTTAGGCATAAACAAAATGTCTAAAATCAGTACATCCTTTTCTATCAAAAGATCTTCAGCAGCATCAACTTCATCAGTATCAACTTCAAGTGCGAGATCACACCCAGTTCTGTAATCAACAGGAGGTGCGACTTCACGAACATCGAAACCTGCTTCCTCAAGAACATGTTTTGCACGCATGGCATGATAGATATAATCGAATACGATTAGCGCCTTATCTTTTTCGTCGTCCAAAATATACCCTCCATTTGAAGATTTTCGTTAAAGACTTTAATTCAGTATAAAATCTACTACGCCTAAATGATACCATATTCTAAGAATTGTTATTATGATAAAATTCACATATAGATACATAATAATCAGAGGTGTTAATAAATAATGCATCCAACCAATTTGAAGTACAGCAAATATCATGTATGGGTGAGAGATGACGGTGATAACACCGTGACTTTGGGAATGACATACTATTACCAGAAAACATACGGAAACGTTGTATATCTTGATCTTCCTGAAGTTGGTGCAAAACTGACATATGACGAAGTATTCGGATTGATCGAATCAAACAAAGCATCCAACGATCTTATCAGTCCCGTAACAGGAGAGGTAATTGAAGT